>JADKLW010000544.1_pt1 | contig 14552 bp, 17 predicted proteins | sample 8641881 | NCBI WGS metagenome assembly JADKLW01 (sample SAMN16272185, study PRJNA661076) | feces metagenome | isolation source: fecal sample from diarrhoea affected cattle B | host: Bos taurus | place: South Africa: Lokaleng Village, Mahikeng | collected 2019-09 | reverse complement strand
GTCGTCTGCCGCGGGGTGCAGTCCGTCGGAATCTGCTCCTCGAGCTCGCGGAAGCCCTGGCGCAGTCGCGACCGGAGCTTGCTGTCGACCGAGGTCGGCAGGTCGTTGACCCGGCTCAGGCCCTCGGTCGCCGCGGCCAGCGCCTCGTCGCAGCGTCCGTCGTCGACCGCGCCCTTGACGCGCTCGATGCTCGCCTGGAGGTCCTCGGCGGAGCTGCCGTCGAGCAGGCTGGAGCTGCCGCAGCCCGCGAGGGCGACGGTCGAGCACAGGACAACGGGGACGAGCGGGGAAAATCTCATGAAGCGCCTGATCCGCACAAGGCTACCGACCGTCGCGCAAGCGGTCCGCCAGTGACGACGGAAGCCCCGCGCTGGTGATCGCCGCGGCGGCCCCGGCGACGTCGTACGTCACGCGCCGCCAGGTCGCCTGGCCGGCGGCGACGTCCAGCTCCATCCAGGCGGCGCGCGGATCGCCGTCCCGCGGCTGTCCGACGCTGCCGGGGTTGAGGATCCAGCGCTGAGCGCCGAACCGGACCTCGTCGCCGTGTGCGCGGTCGGTCCGGACGACGGGCGACCGGCCGTCGCGGGCGAACGAGAGCGCGACGTGACTGTGCCCGACCACGGCGACCTGCTCGTCGAACGCCTTCAGCGAGGCCGTCGCCTGCCGGACGGTCAGCAGGTACTCCCAGACCGGGTGGAGCGGGCTGCCGTGGGCCAGCCGGACGTCGTGCGTCCGCGCCTCGGGACGCAAGTTCGTCAACCACGCGCGGTTCTCGGGCGTCAGGGCCGCGCCGGTCCAGGTCGTGGCGGCGAGCGCGTCGGCGCTGAACTCGGCCGTCGAGAGCGCGCCGACCGCGGCCAGGTCGTGGTTGCCGCCCAGACAGACGGCCGCGAACCGGCGGATCGTCGCGCAGCAGCCGTTGGGGTCGGCGCCGTAGCCGACGATGTCGCCGAGGCACCAGATCTCGTCGCAGCCGCGGTCGTCGACGTCGGCCAGGACGGCGTCCAGCGCGTGGCGGTTGCCGTGGATGTCGGAGATGACGGCGACGTGCATACTCGAGGGGTGCCGCAGAACGTAGGACTTCCGGGGGACCGGACGGCGGGCTCGGCCCGCGACCGGTCCGAGGAAGCGCGCCCGCGCCCTGGTGGGGGCGGCACGTTCGCGCGGGACCGCATCCAAGGGTACTTCAGCGTCCGGCCCCACGGGCTGGGGCCCCGAGCAGCCGAAGGAGCGGCACGGTGAAGGTCACGCTGATCGCCGTCGGCAAGGCCCGCGCGCCGTACCTCGACGACCTGGCGCACTACGAGAAGCTGCTGCGCCCGTACGTCAAGCTCGAGTCGATCGAGCTGCGCGACGACGCCGGTCCGGAGCAGGTCACGCGGCGGGTGCCGGACCGGGCGCACTGCGTGCTGCTGGCGATCGAGGCCCCGACCCGCGACAGCGTCGCCCAGGCGACCTGGCTGGAGCAGCGCCGGGCCAGTGGTCGCGACCTCTGCTTCGTGATCGGTGGGGCCGACGGCCTTGACCTGGAACGCGCCGACGAGCGGCTCTCCTACGGCCCGATCACGCTGCCGCACCAGCTCGCGCGCGTGATCGTGCTGGAGCAGCTCTACCGCGCCCACCGGATCCTCCGCGGCGAGCCGTACCACCACTAGCGCGTCCGTCCGCGACCGGGGATCGCGGGGGCCGCGCGCGCCGTATCGTGTGCCCTCGTGAACGCTGCGTCTTCCGCTTCCCCGCTGCACCGCCTGCGCACCGTCCTCGACGACGCGGTCCTGAACGTCACCGGCGGCGAGCGACCGAAGTCCGCCCCGTCGCTGGAGCGCCCCAAGCAGGCCGCCCACGGCGACTACGCGACCAACGCGGCGATGCTGCTGCCGAAGATCGTCGGGGCCGCGCCGCCGATGATCGCGGAGCGGCTGACCGTCGCGCTGCAGGAGTACCTGGGCGACGACCTGGCCGGGATCGAGACCGCCGGTCCGGGATTCCTCAACCTGCGGCTCTCCGACGCCTGGCTGCTCGGCGCGCTCGGCACGGTGCTGGAGGCCGGCGAGGGCTACGGCCGCGACGGCGCCGCCGGATCCGACGCGGCGGCCGAGTCGATCCACCTCGAGTTCGTCTCCAACAACCCGACCGGCCCGGTGCACATCGGCGGCGCCCGCGGCGCGGCCTTCGGGTCGGCGCTGGCCAACCTGCTGACCTTCCACGGCCACCGGGTCCACCGCGAGTACTACATCAACGACTTCGGCAACCAGGTCGAGCTGTTCGGTCGGTCGCTGCAGGCGCGGGCCAAGGGCGAGGAGCCGCCGGAGGAGGGCTACCAGGGCGACTACATCACCGAGGTCGCCGCGCAGATCCCCGATGCCGCCACGCGCCCGCTCGACGAGGTCGCCACCGAGGGCATCGCGCTGATGGTCGCCCAGCAGCGGGCGTCGCTGGAGGCGTTCGGCACCGCGTTCGACGAGTGGTTCTCGGAGAAGTCGCTGCACGCCGTGAACGGGGACGAGCCGAGCGCCGTCGACGCCGCGTTCGCGGTGCTCGCCGAGCGGGGGCAGAGCTACGAGCAGGACGGCGCGCTGTTCCTGCGCACGTCCGAGGCCGGGGACGACAAGGACCGCGTGCTGGTCCGCTCGGACGGCCGCCCGACCTACTTCGCGTCCGACGTCGCCTACCACCACCACAAGCGCACGCGCGGCTACGACCGCGTGATCGACGTGCTCGGCGCCGACCACCACGGCTACGTCGCGCGGATCGAGGCGGCGTTCGAGGAGCTCGGCGGCGACCGCGACAAGATCGAGCTGCTGATCACGCAGTTCGTCAACCTGTACGAGAACGGCGAGCGCGCCAAGATGAGCAAGCGCGCCGGCGAGTTCGTCGCGCTCGACGACCTGGTCGCCGAGATCGGCGTCGACGCGGCCCGCTGGTACCTGCTGGCCCGCTCGCACGACACGACGATCGACCTGGAGCTGACCGAGGCCCGCGAGCAGTCGGCCGAGAACCCGGTCTACTACGTCCAGTACGCGCACGCCCGGATCCGCTCGATCCTCGAGCGCGCCGCCGCGGGGGAGACCACCGCCGCCCGCGACGACCCGGCCGAGACCACGGGACCGATCACGCCGAGCGAGCGCGAGCTGCTGCTGGCCCTGCTGGCCTGGCCCGACGAGGTCGCCGAGGCCGCGGCCCGCCGTGCCCCGCACCGCCTGACGACCTACGCGCTGTCGCTGGCCCGTGACTTCACGGCCTTCTACCGCGACTGCCCGGTGCTCGCGGCCGATCTCGACCCCGAGGTCCGGCAGCGCCGGCTGGACCTCTGCGCCGCGACGGCGGTGGTGCTGAAGTCGGCTCTGGGCCTGCTCGGGGTCGGCGCGCCGGACCGGATGGAGCGGGACGCGGACGAACCGGCCGCCTAGCCGGACACCGGGCTGCGGTGGCTGCTTGTCGAGTTCGTTCCGATAATCGGCACGAACTAGACAAGCAGCGGAAGAGGAAGGGGCGGCAGCCTCGCCTAGCGCTCGAAGAACCGCACGACGCCGCGCAGACCGAGGCTGTCGACCAGGCTGCTGGCCTCGCTGGCCAGGCGCGTCATCTCGTGCGTCGCGACCAGGTAGCCGACGATGATCAGCAGCACCCCGCCGACTGCGGTGATCACCTGGTAGTGGTCGCGCAGCACCTTCGCGGCGCCGGTGACCTTCTCGAAGGCCAGGGCCGAGCCGAGGAACGGCACCGCCAGGCCCAGGCTGTAGGCGAGCAGCAGGAACGCTCCGCCACCGAAGCCGCTCTGCGTCGCCGCGGCGGTCAGGATCGCGCCGAGGATCGGACCCGTGCACGGGGTCCAGGCGACGGCGAAGGCCATCCCGGCGATCATCGGTCCGCCGGTCCCGCTGCCCGCCTTGCGCAGCAGCACCTCGGGACGCAGGTTGCGGTTGAGCAGTGGCACGAACGGCGTGACCAGGTAGATCACGCCCATCGTCATCAGCAGCACCCCGGCGATCACGTCGAGCGTCTGCCGCGACCCCGACAGCGGCGCGCCGAGCCCGCGGGCGAACAGCCCGAGGATCACGAAGACCAGCGTGAAGCTCAGGCAGAAGAGGACGGCGGGACCGAGGATCGCGCCGCGTCGGCGTTCCTCGGCGGGACGGATGCTCTCGCCGCCGGTCAGCACCGACAGGTAGCCGGGCACCAGTGGCAGCACGCAGGGCGAGACGAACGACAGCAGGCCGGCGGCGAACGCCGCGAAGATCGTCGGGTCAGCCACGGGGACCGGGGGCGCAGGCCGACTCAGGCATAGCGATCGAGGTCGTCGTCGAGTCGCTTCCGGTCGGCGGCGGAGAGCTCCTCGGACGGTCCGTCGCCGGGGTCGGCGCGATCGCCGGCCGTGGTGGTCGGGCGCGCGGGCGAGTCGTCCGATGCGGACGAGCCCTTCGGAGCGTCGACCCAGCCGGCGGTCGGATCGCTCGGCCCGGCGCCCTGCGCCGCCCGCGTCGAGCGACGCCAGCGGACGACCAGGAAGGCGACCAGCGAGAACCCGATCAGCGCCGCGACGGCCGGCACCAGCCAGCGCAGCGTCCGCACGCCGTCCTCCGGCGGATGGATCAGCACCGACTCGGAGTAGATCTCGACCATCTCGTCGATGATCTGGTCCTTGGTCAGGCCCTCGGCGATCAGCCGCTCGATCGTCTGGCGCTCCTGCTGGGCCTGCGGGGCGTCCGACTGGGCCAGCGGCACGCGGCAGGTCGAGCACATCAGCTCCTTCTCGACCTCCTGCAGCGTGGTCTTCGGCGCGACGGCCGGGCGGGCCGTGGTGGCGGCGGGGTCCGCCGCGCCCGTCGCGGTCGTGGTCGGAACCGTGGTCACCGAGAGGGCGCCGGCGGCCGGAGCGGCGATCAGCGCCAGCAGGCAGCCGACGAGCAGCGCGACGACGACGCGCACCGCGCGGGCGCGGGCGCGGGGGCGGGGAGCGGAGGGACGGGTCATCGGGTGGGGGAGCGGGGCCCGGGAGAGCTGGTCATCGGGCGGCCGGGGCGCCGGCGCGCTTCAGCGCCCCGTCGAGGAACTCGTCGCTGACCTCGCCGTAGGCGATCGCGCGGATCCTGCCCTCGCGGTCGATCACGAACGTCTCGGGCATCTGCGACGCGCCGAACTGCTGCGAGAGCACGCGGCCGGGGTCCTGCACCGACGGGTAGGTCAGGCCGTGCTTCTTCATGAACGCGCGGCTCTTGACCGGGTCGTCCTGGTAGGTCACGCCGAGCACGGTGCCGCTGTCGTCCTGCTGCAGCCGCTGGTGGACGCGCTCCAGCACGGGCGCTTCCTTCTTGCACGGGTCGCACCACGAGGCCCAGAAGTTGAGCACGACGACCTTGCCGCGGAAGTCCGCCAGGCGCAGCTCGCCGCCGCCGTCGAGCAGCGGCCGCGCGTCGTCGAGGCCGGGGGCGGGGACGACCTTGCCGGCCTCGACCTGGGCGCTGAGCGACTGGCTGCGCTCGTCGCTGTCGCTGGTCCGCGTCATCGCGATCGCGAGGACGACGATCAGCGCGACGGCGAGCAACCCGAGCAGCGCGGGAACGGCGGAGCGACGCATCACCGTGAACGGTAGACCGTCCCGGCCCGCGGCGACCCCATCGTGCACGGAACCCGGGCGCGCGATATCCTCGCCGGGCGTTGCGGCAGTAGCTCAGTTGGTAGAGCATCAGCTTCCCAAGCTGAGGGTCGCGAGTTCGAGTCTCGTCTGCCGCTCCTCACGGAACCCCTGTCCTGGACGGGGGTTTCGTCCTTTCGGGGTGCGGCGCGCGTGCTGGGTGGTCGAGCGGGGTACCACCGCGGGGTACCGGTTGGCCACGCAATACGTGCACAGCTTCTACGGCGATCACGGACCTGCCCTCTCGCCCGCGATACGCCGCCCCCTCGTCTACGGTGACCCCCTGATGATCGACGGCCTGCCTCCGCGTCCCGCGCGCGCGACCCGCCTGACGGCTTCCGACGGAGCCCCCCGATGAGCGCCGGGCTCGCCGCGCTGCTCGACGACGTCGCGGCGCTGGCGCGGGCGGCCGCGGCCTCGGTCGACGACGTCGCGGCCGGCGCTGGTCGGGCGAGCGTGAAGGCGGCGGGGGTGATCGTCGACGACGCGGCGGTGACGCCGCGCTACGTGCAGGGGATCGCGGCCGCGCGGGAGCTGCCGATGATCCGGCGGATCGCGATCGGGTCGATCCGCAACAAGCTGCTGATCATCCTGCCGGTGATCCTGCTGCTCAGCGAGTTCGTCGACTGGCTGCTGACCCCGATCCTGATGATCGGCGGCGCCTACCTCTGCTTCGAGGGCGCCGAGAAGCTGTGGGAGGCCGTCGGCCCGCACCGTCATCACCAGAAGGCGGCGGTGGCATCCGAGGCGCCCGCGGATGAGGACTCGCTGGTCAGCGGGGCGATCCGCACCGACCTGATCCTCTCGGCGGAGATCATGGTGATCTCGCTGAACGAGGTCGCCGACCAACCGCTGCTCGGCCGCGCCGCGATCCTGATCGCCGTGGCGTTGCTGATCACCGGCATCGTCTACGGCAGCGTGGCGCTGATCGTGAAGATGGACGACGTCGGCCTGCGGCTCGCCCAGACCCGCGACGGGGCGATCGCGTCGTTCGGTCGCGGTCTCGTGCGCGCGATGCCGATCGTCATGTCCGTGCTCTCGACGGTCGGCATCGCCGCGATGCTCTGGGTGGGTGGCCACATCTTGCTCGTCGGCCTGGACGACCTCGGCGCCTCGTGGCTGTACGACCAGGTCCACCACGTCGAGGTGGACGTCCGCGACGGGCTCGGTGCGGTCGGCGGCGTCGGCGGCTGGCTGACGAACACCGTCGCCTCCGCGATGCTCGGCGTCGTGGTCGGGGCGATCATCGTGGCGATCGTGCACCCGTTCCACCGCCACGATGAGGTTCCGGCCGGAACGTCGCACTGAACGACCGGCAGAAAACCCCCGAACTCGACGGACCGTCTCTGTCGCGGAGGATTGTCAACTGTTTGAATATAGACGGATGTGGGCAATCGCCATCAGGGTTCGCCGTGCTCAGTGACGTCCGGGCGTGGCTCGACTGGGAGTCCGAGCAGATTCAGCGTCGCGGGCCGGTTGCTCGCGTCGTGGTTCGCGGTGATCTCGGCAGCCTCGACCGGCGGGTCGCGGAGTGGGTCGTCGCCGACACGCTGGGTGTCGCCGAGCGTCACGTGCTGGTCACGCTCGACGGTCTCTCGGTCGAGGTGTCAGCGGGCGCGCTGGACGAGCCCGAGACGTACCGCGCGCTGATCGACGAGGCGATCGCGCACTCCTGCCTCGTCAGTCGTCGAGCTTGAGCGCGCGCCCGACCAGCTCGTCGAGCGTGATCCCGAGTCCGTCGGCGATCCGGCGGAGCACCAGGTAGGACGGGTTCTGCAGGCCGCGTTCGACGTGGCCGAAGTAGCTGCGGTCGACGCCGGTCTCCGTCGCCAGGGCCTCCTGCGAGAGTCGCGCCTGGTTTCGCGCCTCGCGAATCGCCGTGCCGAGCGCGACGAGACGCGGGTCAGCAGGCACGGGAGACAGGGCGTGGACGCACGGCGCCCAACCGTCGCCGCCCGCCCCGCGACCCGCAACGGGCTATTGCCCTCAACTCGCCGCACGTCGCAGGAATCGCCCCGTGGCATCTCAGGATCGCCGGATCGGTACGTACGAGAACTCGTACAACAAGCTGTACATCGACGGATCTCCGCGCTACGCTCGCTCCATGTCCACGACGATCGCCAGCGCCGAAGCGCGGAAGAAGCTGCCCCAGCTCCTCGATCAGTTGCGCACGGATCCGGCGGAGGTCTTCGTGATCGGTCGCCAGCGCCAGAACGAGGCGGTGTTGATGTCGTTCGAGACGCACCGACAGCTCCGTGAGCGGCTGCTGCAGCTCGAGGACGAGTTGCTCAGCATGAAGGTCGATCTGATCAGTGCCGCCGGTGGGGATCCGGTGTCGGCCGAGGATGTCGAGGGACGGTTCTACGCGCCCGAGGGTCGGTAGACGTGGTGTCGGCGCAGTCGCCCCGATTACCGAGTGGTCTACCGACTGCGGCCGGGCCGGAGCGCTGCGGAGCTGGTCGAGGTGATCTGCGTCGACGAGCGTCGCGGGCTTGCCGCCTACTACCGGGCGCTCGGACTGCTCGGAAGGTAGGAGCGGCCTCGGAATCGAGGGACAGCGTCCGTCCCGCACCGCATACGATCGCCCGATGACCGACGACGACGGCGCCTGGTTGCGGGCGCTCGGTAGCCATCAGGCCGCGCTGCTCGCCGCGATCGAGGACGCGGAGGACGCGCGGGCCGGGATCGTCGGCGGGGTCGCCGCCTACCTGACGTGGCACGCGCCCCACCGTGAGGACGCGCTGCTGCTGCGTCAGCCGGGCCCCTCCCGCGACGATCCCGAGGCGTGGAAGGCCCGGACGGCGCTCAACCGGCCGTTCTTCGGATCGCTTCTGGGTTGGTGGTCCACGCACGCCGAGGCCGGCGCCCTGCGCTCGCTCCCCCCGGTGCTGATCCACGCGCTGTGGCTCGGGCCGGCGCGCGACCTCTGCGACCTGTGGCTGCAGGGCGTGGTGACGGGCACGCCGGACGACTACGCCGACGAGCTCGGCGCCGCCGCCTGGCGGAGCGTCGCCGCGGGGTAGGGCTCGCCCGCCCACCGACGCCAGCCGCGCGTCGCCGAGGTCGCGCGTCGCCCGGGCGATCTACTGCAGGCTCGCGAAGAAGAAGAACCAGATCGTCGCGGTCAGGATCGCGACCGAGACCGACGTGACCATCACGACGTCGAGCGCCGACGCGGTGGTCCGGACGTTGGCGTCGTCGCGCAGCGAGCGCGACCACGAGGGCCGGATCGTGATCTCGTCCGACCCGCCCATCGCGCGGATGAAGGCGCTGTTGAGCACCGCGAGCACCTTGATCATCACGAAGCCGGTGACGGCGATCGCGGCCAGCAGGAAGACCGCCTGCCCCATGGACAGCGCCGAGGTCTCGGCGTTGGCGGCGATCAGGCGCAACCACATGTAGGGGTTGCCGAGCCACATGAAGAAGCCGCCGATGAACATCAGCACCAAAATCGAACCGGCGAGCAAGCGCTGTGTGACGGACATCCACACGATCCTACCGATCGTCGGATGCCGCCGGAAGGGCGTCTGGTGAGCGAGCGCGGATGAGACGGGCGTCACAGTCGCCCGGCGCGGCGCGCCGAACCGGCGATCCGCGGCATACTTGGGCCTCATGCCGCGAACGTTGCGCTTGTCCTTCGCCATCGTTGCCGCCGTGTCCCTCGCCGCTGCGTTGCTGTACACCAGCTTCCTCGGTTCGGCCGAGGCGCGGCAGCCCAGCCAAATGGCCTCCGCCGAGGTCGGCAAGAGCTATCAGCTCACCGGCCGCGTCGTGAAGGGTTCGGTCAAGCGCGACGGCGAGATCCTGCGCTTCCGCGTCGAGGATCGTGACGGCGGCAGCTCGATCGCGGTCGCCTACAGCGGCCAGGTGCCCGACCCGTTCCGCGAGGGCCGTGAGGTGATTGTCACCGTCCACAAGCCCGCGGAGAGCGCGGCGGCGGACGAGTTCACCGGCAAGCCGGACTCGCTGATCACCAAGTGCCCGTCGAAGTTCGACGACGGGACCGAGGATCCGTCGAAGATGGAGTGGCGCGACAGCAGCAATCGCGTCGTCGACGTCGAATAGACGGAATGGATCTTCTCGGCCGCGGGCTGCTCGCCCTCGCCTTCGTCATCGCCCTGTACGGCGTGGTGGCGAGCATCGTCGGGGCCGTGATGGCGCGGCGCGCCACGGCGCTCGCCGGCGGGGCCGCGGGCGACGTCGACGCGGGTCAGTTCGCCACGCCGACGGACCGCGGTCGGGCCTGGATCACGTCCGGGCGGCGGGCCGTCTACCTGATCGCGCTGCTCGGCACCGGGGCGTTCGTCCTGGTCGAGATCGCGTTCATCCGCACCGACCTGCGGTTCGACATCGTCACGGACCACTCGTCGGCCACGACGCCGCTGGGCTACCGGATCGCCGCGCCGTGGAGCTCGCAGGAGGGCTCGCTGCTGCTGTGGGTCTGGATGCTCTCGCTGTGGTCGTCGCTGATCCTCTTCCGCTCGCGGCGGCGGATGGCGGACGTGATCCCGTGGGCCCAGGCGGTGCTGCTCGCGCTGATGGGCTTCTTCCTGCTGCTCGTGGTGTTCTGGGTCTCGCCGTTCGCGGTCAGCTCGCCGGCGCCCGAGATCGGACGCGGGCTGAGCCCGCTGCTCCAGTACCCGAGCATGATGATCCACCCGCCGATGCTCTACAGCGGGTACACGCTGTTCGCGGTGCCGTTCGCGTTCGCGATCGGCGCGCTGATCGCCGGGCACGTCGGCAGCGACTGGATCCGCCAGACCCGGCGCTACACGCTCGCCGCCTGGCTGCTGCTCGGGATCGGCATCGTGCTCGGCTCGCGCTGGAGCTACGCCGAGCTCGGCTGGGGCGGCTACTGGGGCTGGGACGCGGTCGAGAACGCGTCGCTGATGCCGTGGCTGCTCGGCACCGCGTTCATCCACTCGGTGATGATCCAGGAGAAGCGCGGGATGCTGCGCACCTGGAACGTGTCGCTGATCCTCGGCGTCGGGATCCTCTGCATCCTCGGCACCTTCATCGTCCGCTCCGGGATCCTCACGTCGATCCACGCGTTCGGCGCGAGCACCGTCGGCAACCAGTTCCTGATCCTGCTGGCGGTGATGATCCTCGGCTCGATCGGCCTGGTCACCTGGCGCCGCGACATGCTGCGGTCCGAGAACCGGATCGACTCGCTGCTGTCCCGCGAGGCGATCTTCCTGGTCGGCAACGTGGTGCTCGTGCTGCTGGTGATCGTGATCGTCTGGGGCACGTTCTTCCCGCTGATCGGCGAGCTGCTGACCGGCGAGCAGCGGCCGCTGGAGTCGTCGACGTGGGGGACCTGGGTCGGTCCGCTGGCGCTGGCTCTCGTGGCGTTGATGGCGCTCGGCCCGCTCGCCTCGTGGCGCAAGACGACGCCGTCGCACGCCTGGCGCCAGGTGCGGATCCCGCTGCTGGTCGCGGTGCTCTGCCTGGTCGTCTCGATCGTGCTCGGCTCGACCGGCAAGCTCTCGGCGTGGTTGGCGGTGCTCTTCGGCGGCCTGGTCTTCGGCGCGGTCGGGCAGGAGCTGTACCGCGGCGTGCGCGCCCGGCGGATCGCGCACCGCGAGAAGGTCCCGGTGGCGCTCGTCCGCCAGGTCAGCCGCAACCGCCGGCGCTACGGCGGCTACCTGGTGCACGTCGGCTTCGCCCTGCTGGTGATCGGCGTGGCGCTCAGCTCGGCCTTCAAGCAGACCCAGCGGATCCACGCCGACGTCGGCGATCGGTTCCGGGCGGGCGGCTACGAGCTGCGCTACGAGGACGCGTTCGGCGACTGGAAGATCGTCCAGGAGCGGCTGCACTCGATCACCTTCGGCGCCGAGGTCGGCGTGTACAAGGACGGCAAGCGGCTGCGGACGATCCGGCCGACGCGCGACTACTACCCGAACGCGGGTCCGGGGTCGGGACCGGTCAGCCGGCTGTTCGACGAGGCCACGACCGAGGTCGCGCTCGACGCGGGCCTGACCCGCGATATCTGGGTCGCGATGCAGCCCGACGGCGACGCGCTCGCCGAGCAGATCCTCGCGCTCGACGAGCAGCTCGAGGGAGCCGAGGCGCCCTACGCGCAGGGTCCCGTGATGGCGATCGGCCTGGCGCAGCTCTACGGCGAGCGTCCGACGTCGGTGACCTTCCAGGTGATCGTGTCGCCGCTGGTCACCTGGATCTGGATCGGCGCGATCCTGATGGCGCTCGGCGCGCTGCTGGCGATGTGGCCGACTCGCGACCGCGGCGACCGCCGGATCCGGGGCCGCAACGCCGCGCGCGTGGCGCAGGACCTCGGGCGGACCGGCGGCCGGAACGCGCCGCGCGAGCCGCAGGGCGCCGACGTCGGAACGGAGGCCTGACCGTGGAAGCCTGGGCGATCCTGGTGATCCTGGCGGTGATGGCGTTCGCGCTGTTCGCGCTGTCGCAGCCGTTCTGGCCGGGCCAGGACGAGCGGGTGCAGGACCGCGACGCGCTGTTGCGGGCGGACCTCGAGGCGGCGAAGGTCGCGAAGTACCGCGAGATCCGCGACGCGGAGCTCGATCACCAGACCGGCAAGCTGTCCGAGGACGACTGGAAGACGATCGATCGACGCCTGCGGGCCGAGGCGGTGGCGATCCTCGACCGGATCGACGACCTGGGGGGTGGCACGACCCCCGCGTCCGCGACGGACGCTAGGCTGTAGCGACCATGACGGTCGTTCTCTCGGTGCTGCAAGTAACCGTCTCGGTGCTGTTGATCGCCCTGATCCTCATGCACTCGGGCAAGGATGCCGGGCTCTCCGGAGCCTTCGGCGTCGGCTCGGGCACCGGTCCGCTGGGCGGCGGCTCCAACACGGAGCGCAACCTCAACCGCTGGACCATCTTCTTTGCGATCGTGTTCGTGGTGAACACGATCGTCCTGATCAAGATCTAGCTCCCGCGCGCCAGGCGCACGGCTGATGGGCACCGGACGGCGGGGGATGTCGCGCCGTACGGCTCTGGCCTGTGGCGCCGCGGTGATCGCCGGCGCGGGCGCCGTCGGCCTGAACGCGGCGATTCCGGAGCCGCCGATGCCGTCGCCGCCGGCCCCGCGGGCGGCACAGGACCTGCCCGATGCGCCCGGCACCGTACGGCTCGCGGTCGACGACCGGCCCGAGGCCCCGGCGAGCGTGCTTACGCCGGCCCCCGGCGGCCGCGAGCTGCTGTGGACCGACCGGGGCACCGGCACGGTTCGACGCGGCATGTTGACCCGAAGCGGGGTGGACGGCGGCGACGTGATCGCGCAGCTCGACGTGGCTCCCGGGTCCGCCGGCGGAGTCCGCGGACTGGCCGTGACGGCCGACGGGCGGGTCTTCGCGTCGTTCGTCCGGGCAAGGGACCGCCGACTGGTCGTCGCCGAGATCGCGATCCCGGCGCCGCGGATCGTCTGGCGCGGCCCGCGGGTCGGTCGCCGCCTGACCGGAGGTGGGCTTGCCGCGCTCGAGGGCGGCCGGCTGGCGCTCGGCGTCGGCGACCAGGGACGAGAGGTCGCCGCATCGGACACGCGGAGCATCCTCGGCCGCGTCGTCACGCTCGACCCCGACGGCCCGGCGGGCCAGACCCCGCGGCGCCGGTCGCGGGGCTGGCATGACCCGACGGCGCTGGCCGTCGGGCGCGCGGGGCACATCTGGGTGGCGGATCGGGCGTCGGGCGACGACGCCGAACGGCTCGGTCGCGCGGACCGGACCCGCGCGGGGGCGGTGCGCAGTCCGTTCCGCCGCAGCCCGATCGCGCTCGCGGTCGGCGACGGCGGAACGGTGCTGCTGGTCTGCGGCCGACGCTCGGGCCGGGTCGACCGTACCGAGCTGCGCGGAGTCGTCGCCGGCAGCGAGCCCGAGGTCCTGCGCGCGCGTTGCCGCTACGGGATCGCGGTCGTCGAGGACCGGGTCTACGTGTCGGGGGACGAGGGCCGGATTCGCGACGCGGGCACGGTCGATGGGCTGCGGCGGGCCGAGCCGATCGAGAAGGACGAGCAGGCGGCGGAGGCGGACCGCGCCCCCGAGGACGAACCGGACGCGCCGTAGGCTCGGCGCGGCTGCCGGCCGGGTCCAGCTCGGCCGCGCGGGGCCGCGGTCCGTCGTCCGCCGCGCGTGGCGGCGGACGAGGGGGCGGGCTACCTGATCGTGAGCGTGGTGGTCTCGAGCTTCGGGGCCTTGGTCCTCTTGGCCTTCTGGCCCTTCTTGCTCTTCTTGGCGGGCTGGGCCTTGAGCTTGTAGCTGCCCCTCAGCCGGGCGTACTTCGCCTTCTTGCCCTTCTTGACCGTCTTGCGGACGGTCAGCTTGAGCGTCCGGTTGCGCAGGGTGCCGGTGGCGACCGTCCTGCGGCCCTTGGTGAGCTTGACCCGGTAGGTCGTGCGCTTGCTCCCGAGGCGCTTGGAGACTGTGATCTTCACGCGCCGCTTGGCCTTCTTGCTGCCCCTGAGCTTGCCGGTGAGCTTGGCGGTCGTCGGCTTCGTGACCTTGCCGGGCGGCGTCGGCGTCGGGATGCCGGGGGGTCCGGGGAAGAACGGCGGCGTCGGCGGGGCCGGGGGCGTGGGGGGCGTCGGCGGGACCGGCGGGACGGGCGGATCGACCGGATCCGGCAGGCGTGTCTCCAGGTCGACGGGCACGCTGAACGTGAGGTCCCCGTAGGTCGAGCCCTCGCCGTAGGACAGGTACCGCGACGCCAGGCCGGAAGCGATCCGCGCCCGGGCGGCGATCCAGGTGCGCGTCGCTCCGTTCGCGCTGAGCCGCGGCCCGCTGCCGGCCAGGTCGAGGTTCAGCAGGTGGGCGTCGTCGAACGGTTCGACCTGTTGCTCGGTGGCGCCCATGTTCATCTCGCCGCTGCCCTGTCCGTCGGCGATCACCCGGGCCGAGGCTCCGTCGGCGGCGATCCGGATCGTCGGGTCGACGAGGATCTCC
>JADKLW010000542.1_pt1 | contig 14599 bp, 7 predicted proteins | sample 8641881 | NCBI WGS metagenome assembly JADKLW01 (sample SAMN16272185, study PRJNA661076) | feces metagenome | isolation source: fecal sample from diarrhoea affected cattle B | host: Bos taurus | place: South Africa: Lokaleng Village, Mahikeng | collected 2019-09 | reverse complement strand
TAAAGAAATAATTATGTCATTAAAATGAATCGAATAACCGACTTATTTAAAATACAGTATCCGGTCGTTCAAGCGGGTATGATCTGGAACAGTGGATGGAAATTAGCCAGTGCCGTCAGCAATGCCGGTGGTCTTGGGATCATTGGCGCGGGTTCTATGTATCCGGCTGTCCTGCGCGAACATATCCAAAAATGCAAAGGAGCGACATCCAAACCTTTTGGGGTGAATGTCCCAATGTTGTATCCCGACATCGATCAGATCATTCAGATAATTATTGAAGAAGATGTAAAAATTGTAGTCACCTCGGCAGGTAATCCTAAAACCTGGACCTCGTTGCTAAAAGAAAATGGTATTACGGTGGTACACGTAGTCAGCAGTTCTAAATTTGCATTAAAAGCGCAGGAAGCGGGAGTAGATGCGGTTGTTGCCGAAGGCTTTGAAGCCGGCGGTCATAATGGGAGAGAGGAAACTACAACTTTTACTTTAATTCCGATGGTTCGCGAGAAAATATCCATACCGCTTATTGCCGCGGGCGGCATTGCGACGGGTCGAGGCATGTTGGCGGCAATGGTGTTGGGCGCAGATGGTGTGCAGGTGGGCAGCCGCTTTGTCGCATCTGAAGAATCGTCAGCGCACGATAATTTTAAAAAGGTCGTGGTGCAATCGGCCGAAGGCGATACGCAGCTGACTTTGAAAGAGCTTGCACCGGTGCGTCTGATAAAAAACAAGTTTTACAACGACCTGATGGAATTATATGAAACCTGCCCCGATGCTGGTCAACTCAAAACTTTACTGGGAAGGGCACGTGCCAAACGGGGAATGTTTGAAGGTGATCTGGAAGAAGGTGAGCTTGAAATAGGACAGATAGCTGGCCTGATTCATGATATAAAACCAGCAGCTCAAATTTTAAACGATATCATTACCGAGTTTGAATCTGCCAAAGTGGAAGTTCCAAAAATCATATTTAATTGATACTATGTCAAAATTAAAGTTTCTCCTTGTTCTGATGCTTTTCTTCGTTGCTACGCACGTCGCGAGCGCACAGACGTATAAATTTATGGCCACGAGTTTTAGTGTTTTAGAGAAAAATCAAAAAGGAAAATGGGGCGAATGGTCCGATTTGGAAAACACGGCATTGATTATTTCGCTAGATACCAACAAAAATAGAATCGTTGTCTATTCGCAGGAAATTCAACTTTATAAGATTTTGGAGTACCATGAAAAAGAGGAAAGCGATATTAATCTCATTTATCCTTTCACGTGCCAAAATGATGATGGACAGTTGTTTACGATTTCAATTATAACCCGAAAAAATCAAAATAACCGCAAGCAAATGTATATTAATCACCCAGATGTGATACTGGTATACAACATAGAAAATCTTCCGGATCCAAAGCCATGATCGACCAAAAAAAAAATTCAACCCTACAATCGTACCAATTCTACTGGTTAAAATATTGTTAAGTACTTTGTTGATAATATTAATTATGTGGGTTTTACCTTTCCTGGATTTTATATAATATTAGCTTAATGCAAAAGTTGGTGAATCGCATCGCTTCACTCGCGCTGGTAAATCATACCCCTGCGCAGAATTTGGGGTGTTATATAAGCCAACAAATTTAGCTTATGAAAGTATTATTACTTAGACCATTTTTGTATATCACTTTTATTATGACGCTGCTGCTTTTGCCAACAACCGCGAAAGCCCAATGCCCTACAGTAACAAGCCCGAACCAGTCTTTCTGTGATTTAGAATCGCCTGTGGTATCCGATCTCAGCGCGGTGAATAACGGCGGCGGCATCGTTTGGTATGCAAGTGCGACGTCGACAACGCCCCTTTCGCCTACCACCGGGTTAAATAACAACCAGGTTTACTATGCCGACAGTACTAATGGTACATGTGGGCCACGTCCGAGTGTGACTGTGCAAATATATGGTGCGCCTACGGGATTGAACTTTCAGGGAGATTGTTTCGAAGATCCTTCTCAGGCTACGATTTCGCTGCTGGATGCTGTTGGAAATAATATCCAATGGTACGATGTTCCTTCAGGCGGCACACCTCTCGATCCCAATACTGTTTTAATAGACGGTACAATTTATTACGCCAGTCAGACAAATCCCGATACAGGTTGTGAAACCTCAAGATTATCTGTGTTTGTCAATAACGGACTTAATCCGGTGCCAACAGGCGACCCTATCCAGGAGTTCTGTTTATCGGGCAGCATACCCACGGTTGGCAATCTTGATGCCAGCGGAAATAACAATTGGTACCTGACTTCAACTTCGGCGGTGCCGCTTGCGTTATCAACACCTTTGGTCAATGGTCAGAGCTATTTTGCTACGACTGTCGATCCGCCATGTGAAAGTGTCACTAGACTTGAGGTAGTCGCGATATTGATCGATCCGACTGCACCCGGCGCAGGAGCTGGACTTGACGGACAAGTTATATTGTGCCAAAATGATGTAGGTTCAACGTTTAATTTGTTTTCCGAATTAGGTGGTGTTCCATCGACCAGTGGCACCTGGACCGGTCCGCTTGCAACTATGGGTGGTCATTTAGGAACGATAGATACATCGGTGCTCACATCGGGCGATAGTCCGTATATATTTACTTATACTGTCCCGTCGGTGGCGTGTGGTCCAAGTACTGCAACTGTGACAATCGAAATTCTGCCGTTACCAACTGCTACTATTTCGGCCAATGCGACAATTTGTGCCGGCAGCGATGCGACAGTATCATTTTCAGGATCGCCCGGTGCAACGGTAGTGTATACTGTAAACGGCGGCGCTCAACAATCAATTACCTTAAATGGTTCGGGTAGCGCGACGATTCAGAGTAGTTACAATACTACCGCCATATATGAGCTTGTCAGTATTACCTCGGCCGGATCCACGCCTTGCAGTCAGTCATTAAGCGGCTCTGTCACTATAACAGTTTTACCACTTCCTGTAGTAACCATTTCTTCCGATGTGACAATTTGCTCAGGTCAAAATGCTACCGTTAATTTTTCGGGCACACCAAATGCAACGGTTTCGTATTCGGTCAATAATGGCCCTACCCAAACTCTGATTCTAAGTAGCACCGGCGTTGCTTCTGTAACCAATTCTTACACATCCACAACTACGTTTACACTGCAGAGCATTAGTACGACTGGAACACCTTCTTGTTCACAACCACAGGACGGTACTGTGACGATTACCGTAATTCCGATACCCGTTGTCGCTATCAGTAGTAATGTCAATGTTTGTCCTGGTGAATCGGCAACAGTTACTTTTACCGGTACTCCAAATGCAACAGTGAACTATACTGTGAATGGGGGGGGAGTTCAGGCAATAACGCTCAATTCGTCCGGATCGGCTTCAATTACAAATACGTATACTGTAACTACAACCTATACCCTGACTGGTATAATATCAGGGGGAACCACAGCATGTCCTGCACCTGCATCGGGAGCAATAACAATTACGGTACTGCCGCTACCTGTTGTATCAATTGCTGCCAATACGTCTATTTGTGAAGGAGAAAGCGCTACTGTAACCTTTACCGGTACGCCTGGCGCTACTGTCTCTTACACAGTAAATGGCGGCTCAGTTCAGACAATTGTACTTGATTCGACTGGAAATGCAACAATTACCGATACGTACACATCCACCGCGGTCTTCACCTTGCAAAGTATTGCATCGGCAAGTACACCATCGTGTAGTCAGGTGGCAGTAGGTTCGGTTACCATTAATGTAGTGCAACTCCCGGTTGTTGCTTTATCGACTAATCAGTCTGTTTGTTTTGGCGAGAGCGCATCCGTAACCTTTACCGGCACGCCCAACGCGACCGTCACTTTTACCGTAAATGGTACAACCCAGACTATCACTTTAGACGCCTCGGGATCGGCCACGTACACAAATGCATATACAGCAACAACTGAAATTGTCCTGGTTGAGGCGACTACCTCCGGAACACCAGGTTGCTCACAACCACAGTCGGGCAGCACGACTATCACAGTAATTCCGGTCCCTACCGTATCTATTTCAGGCAGCTCGACTGTTTGTCCGGGAGGCAGCTCGACAATTACCTTTACGGGTACCCCGAACGCAACGGTTAGTTATACAGTTAATGGCGGTCCCGTTGTAACTATTGTTTTAGATGGTACGGGAAGCGCAACGGTAACATCGGTTTTCAACACGACGACAGTTTATGAGATTGTCGGTATCACTACCGCAGGTGTAGTACTTTGCGATCAGCCTGTAAGTGGGACAGTCACCATAACGGTAGCTCCGCTTCCCGTGGTAACGATTTCGCAGGATACTACAATTTGTGCGGGTCAAAATGCCACGGTAACCTTCACGGGAACGCCCAATGCGACTATTAACTATACCGTCAATGGTACGAATCAAACTATTGTCCTGAATGCTTCGGGAACGGCAACCGTTTCAGGATCATACACTTCCATAACTACATTCACCTTAGTAAGCGCCACCGCCGCTGGGGCGCCCTCATGTAGTCAGCTACAGTCCGGCTCAGTAGTCATAACCGTTTTACAGCTGCCGGTTGTCGCCATTTCTGCAAACGGACCAGTATGTGTGGGCGAATCGGCTACGGTGACCTTTACCGGTACACCGCACGCAACAGTGACATACACGGTTAATGGCGGCGTAAATCAAACAATCCAATTGGACGCTTCAGGATCGGCAACTATTACCGGCACATATCCGGTTTCCACTACCATCACATTAGTATCTGCTACCCTTGCCGGTAGTCCAAGTTGTTCCGCGCCTCTGTCAGGAAGCGTCACAATTACGGTCGTTCAATTACCAACTGTATCAATCAGCGGTACGGCCGCGATTTGCTCAGGCGAATCAGCAACAATTACGTTTTCGGGAACGCCGGGCGCAACGGTAACTTTTACAATAAACGGAAGTAGTGAGACGATTACCCTGGATGCGAACGGATCGGCGACAATTACAAATACTTATACTGCAACCACGGAATATGTACTGACAGACATCACAGGTACCGATGCGCCGGGTTGCGCTGCTCCGGCAAGCGGTTCTGTTCTAATTTCAATTGTTCCGCCACCAACAGTAACAATTGGATCTGACACATCGATTTGCATCGGACAAACTGCGACAACGACCTTTACAGGCACTCCGGGAGCAATTGTCAGCTATACAATAAACGGAACGCCGGCTACCATTATACTTAATTCGGCCGGCACAGCCACCATTACAAATAACTATTCGGTCACTACCATCATTGAATTACAAAGTGCGTCTTTGCCGGCGCCATCGGGATGCAGTCAGCCGCAATCAGGAACCGCAACCATAACAGTTTTGCAATTACCTGTTGCAACATTATCTTCCAACGTAAGCATTTGCATCGGTTCGTCGGCGACAGTTACTTTTACCGGCACGCCAGGTGCACTTGTAACTTATACTGTAAATGGCGGGACTAATCAAACGCTGACATTAAGCGGTAGCGGAGTTGCGACTATTACCGGAAATTTCTCGACTACCACAACTTATACAATCGTATCCGTGGAGCTAGCGGGCGTTTCCGGATGTTCTCAGCCACAAACAAGCAGCACTACTATTACAGTACTTCAACCTCCCATAGCTACGATCGCTATTTCAGGAAGTAATACTGTCTGCGCCGGCCAATCGGCTACCATAAATTTTTCAGGAACACCCAATGCTGTCGTGACGTACACCGTAAATGGCGGTCCGCAACAAACCATCAACCTTGACAATAGCGGTAATGCGACTTTAAGTCCGACGATTTCGTCAACAAGCACGTACGCATTGGTCAGCGCCACGACATCAGGAACTCCAATTTGCAGCCAGCCTCAAACAGGGAGCGTCACCGTGACTGCCACTCCCGTGCCAGCGGCTGGAAATGATGTAGCCAATTTGGTAATTTGCGGAAATGCCGGATTGCAAGATTTATTTCTACTGTTGGGTCCGGATGCAGATGCAGGCGGAGTGTGGACTCCGGCACTGTCCGGCGGCGACGGTATTTTCGATCCTGAAGTTGATCCGGCCGGAACTTACACATACACTGTTTCTGCGACAGCGCCTTGTCCGAATGATTCTGCTACGGTTACAATCACTATTCAAACGCCTCCAAATGCCGGAAGCGATGCGGCTCTGAGTTTGTGTTCGAATGGTGACTCCCAGGATTTATTTCCACTTCTGGGATCCAACGCTGAGGTTGGTGGAACGTGGTCGCCGGCCCTCAGCAGTGGAACCTCTGTATTTGATCCGGCCATAGATCCGCAAGGTGTTTATACATACACTATACAGGGCACCGATTCATGTTCCGATGGAACGGCAACCGTTACTGTCACAATTACGCCAGGTCCTGAAGCGGGGCAAGATGGCACACTTACGATATGTGCCGATAGTTCGCCGCAGGACTTGTTCAATTCATTGAATGGAAATCCGCAGCTAGGCGGAATTTGGTCACCAGCTCTTGTGAGCGGAACGGGTGTTTTTGATCCGTCGGTTGATAACGCCGGTGTTTATACCTATACGTTTGCCGGAACCCAGCCGTGCGATAACGATACAGCAACGGTAACAGTAAATGTAAATCCTGTTCCTGACGCGGGTGTAAACGGTACCGCATTTTTCTGCACCAATTATCCGCCAGAAGACCTGCTCTTAAGTTTAGGAGGTAGTCCGCAACCGGGCGGTACATGGTCGCCTGCTTTGGCAAGTGGCACAGGAGTTTTCAATCCGCTACTGGACGCGCCTGGAATCTATACGTATACAGTTGGCGGAAATTTATGCAGTACGTCGACAGCAACCGTTATGGTAACTGTAACCCAATCACCGAATGCCGGCGGAATCGGTGCTACATTGTTGATTACGACTTGCTTGAACATTGTTTCCGTAGACCTTTTCACCGGATTAAACGGTACACAGGGCGCTGGGATATGGAGTGATGATGACAACACTGGAGCACTTACTAACAACATCTTTAATCCATCGGCTGTAGGAGCGGGAACTTACCATTTTACCTATACCGTTGGTGGCGGCGTTTCTCCATGTCTGTTTGATACTGCGACCGTGACGGTAGTGGTGGATTCGCAACCGAACGCAGGAACTTTTACATCGGCCCCGGCCGTATGTAGCACAGTAGGTACTTTTGATCTTTCAACTTTACTCACAGGACAGCAGACAAATGGAACCTGGACCGATGGTAACGGCCAGCCAGTGACCAATCCGATCGATATTTCTCAGTTTGCCGGAGGCTCCTATAATTTCACCTATACAGTCGTGAACGCCTGCGGGACCGATGCCGAAATTGTTCAGCTGAATGTGCTTCAGAGTCCGGCTTTTTCTAACGTGAATATCACCGTCACGTCTCCGGTTTGTATCGGAAGTCCGGCAATTGTTAATTTTTCTGGTATGGCCGATGGGAGTTATATAATCAACTATAGCTTGTCGGGAAGTAATGTAAATCCGTCGCAGACAGTGTTACAAACAATCACAGGTGGCATCGGCACATTGACAGTGAGCGCGGCTCTAATGCCAAACATAGGTCCGACAACTATTACGTTCAATTCAATTCTAAACAATGCCAATGGTTGCAGTGCAAACCTTAATAGTGTTGCAGTCAGTTTCGTAGTGAGCCCTATCAGCAGTCTCACCGGAGCCACAATAGCAGTTGCCGACGTGTGCTTGGGCAGTGCTGCCATTGTCGTTATTTCAAATGCGGGTGGGCTGCCAAACGGCAACTATCAGTTCAACTATACCTTGCCAAACACTACGCCGGGTACCGGGTCGACCGGAATTGTGACAATCAATAATGGCGGCGGACAATTCACTATTCCTGGTAATGTATTTACAACAACAGGCAGCCATACGCTAACAATAGATAACATCATCAGTCTTGGCGGATGCAGCAATTTTAACGTCGCAACATCAGTTACATTCAACGTGCTGGCGCTTCCGGATACAAATGGTGGCCTTGTTACCACAGGAGATGCCTGTATAACGACAGACAATCAGGTGGATATCATCGGTGCCGTGAATTTACCCGATGGTACATACACTTTGGAATATACTTTATCTGGCGCAATGACAGCCACTGTAACTGTACAGGTTGTATTCGTGGCGGGTGCGGCGACGTTTATGGTGCCGGGAACTGAGTTGCCTACGGCAGGATCGGTGACATTAACAATAACACAAATAACAGCCACAACCGGTTTATGCGGAGTGAGCACCATCACTTTAAACCCTGTAACTTTCAACGTTACAAACCTGGGTTTACCCGATATCGTTGATCTTGGCAACCAGTTCTGTAGCGCCGATTCCCCAACCATAGCCGATTTGACCGCCAACATCATCGGAACCGAGCCGGTAACATGGTATGACGCGCCGCAAAATGGAAACCCATATTCCGATACTGATTTGCTTACCAATGGCACTACTTATTATGTAGCATTTACAGCTTCGGGTTGCTCTGATACGGTTCGATTTGGCGTAACGGCCGACCTGACCGTTTGCACCGAAATTCTAATTCCCGATGGGTTCTCACCAAACAATGACGGAATCAACGACGAATTTGTAATTCGCGATCTCCCGATTCTGTATCCGAATTTTAAACTGGAGATCTATAACAGATATGGTACCATCCTTTACAAAGGCAACCGAAACACGCCTAACTGGAATGGAACAACGACTGAAGGCGGCGTGCAGATTGGCAATAATGTAGTGCCGACCGGCGTATACTTTTACATTCTTGAGTTCAATGACGGAGTTCAGAATCCTGTGCAGGGCAGGTTATATCTCAGCAGATAATGAAAAATAAATTTTTAAAATATTGTTTTCTGTCATTCGTACTTCTGCTGACGATGGTTGCCGAGGCGCAGCAAGATCCGCAGTTCACACACTATATGTATAATATGAGTGTGATCAATCCCGCATATGCGACCGATAATGCAGGCGTCATAAACGCCGGCGGACTCTACCGTACACAGTGGGTTGGTGCAGTAGGAGCGCCAAAAACCGTGACCGCTTTCGTTCATTCACCAATCGGGAAACGGGTTGAAATAGGATTGTCGGTTGTAAGCGACGAGATTGGCGATGTAGTTAAAGACAATAGTATTTTTGCGGATGTCGCGTATGTAGTTCCAATATCGGACAGAACCAAAATTTCATTCGGTGTCAAAGCCGGCGCGTCATTTTTTGATGCCAATTTCAACGGTTTCCAATATACCGATGCACCACCCGATCCGGCATTTGCAAACAATATCAGTCGCGTATTTCCTAATGTCGGCGTCGGCACATTCTTATTTGGCGAAAATTATTATATCGGGTTTTCAGCGCCAAATCTGTTGCGAACGAAACACCTGGAGCGCCAGGATGCGATTGCAACCATAGGTGTCGAGGAAATCCACTATTTCCTGACCGCAGGCTATGTGTTCGATATCAACCCCGATTTTAAGTTTAAACCCGCATTCATGGCTAAAGCCGTCGCCGGTGCGCCAATGGCTTTCGATATTACTGCCAATGCGCTAATGAATAATTTTTTTGAGTTTGGCGTTGGTTATCGTGTGGAGGACTCAGTAAGCGGACTCGTAGCATTTAACATCACGGCAGACCTGCGCGTCGGATATTCATATGATTATACATTGTCAAATTTGGGCCAGTTCAATAACGGCACGCACGAGATATTCCTGCTGTTCGATCTGAACCTGGCCGGGCTGGGATCCAAAGGCTATGATAAATCCCCAAGATTCTTCTAATGCAAAAGATAATGAAATACAACCTTTGCTTATTGCTCATACTTTGCAGCTCTATTGCTTTTGGTCAAAAACCGAATGTCAAGCAGGCCGATCTGCTGTTTGCGAAAAAGTCATATGTAAAGGCCGCCGAAATGTACGAGCAGCTCGAACCCAACAAACAAATCCTGCAAAACCTGGGCGACAGCTATTATTTCAACGCCGCCATGCACGATGCCGCGCGGTCATACGGACTGTTGCTTTTCACTCATAAAAATGATTCGATCGATCCCGAATATTCGTTCAAATACGCGCATGCGTTGCTCGGAATCGATAACATTACAAAGGCAGATTCGGTTATGGCGATCTATAGAGGTTTTCCCGTTGATACCCGAGCGTTCATTACGAATTTGATTACCAACGTGCCATATAATTACCGCATCCAGCTAATGGCGAAAAATAAAACCAATGGCGATTTCGGAATGTCGTTCTTTGGCGAAAAAGTGGTTTTTGCTTCCTACAGAAACGCAAAAAATCCGGTGTATAAATGGAATGAAAAGCCGTATCTCGATTTGTTTATTGCGAATGTTACCAATGATGGCCTGCTGACCGACATCGTTCCGTTTCCCGAAAGCATCAACACCAAAACGCATGAAAGCTCCGCTACATTTAGTGAAGACGGACTCACGATGTATTTTAACCGAACAGGCGACAAACAGGTTGAGGTTGGCGATGAGAAATTTGCTTCTGTCCGCTTGATGCGCGCCGAGCTCATCGACGGCGAATGGACGAACGTAATCGAACTTCCGTTCAGCAGTGAGACATATTCAACCGTTCATCCGGCTTTGTCAAAAGACGGCAAGAAATTGTACTTCTCCAGCGATATGCCCGGCGGAATCGGATCATTTGATATTTATGTGGTCGATGTGAATGACGACGGGACTTTCGGCACACCTCAAAACATGGGAAGTACGATAAACACAATTCACCGCGAACAATTCCCGCATGTTTCAAACGATGGAACTTTGTTGTATTTCGCATCCGACGGACATCAGGGCAACGGAAACCTCGACATCTTCCAAAGCCGATCCTACGATGGCGTTTTTGCAAAGCCGATGAACCTCGGACATACGATCAACAGTGGCATGGATGATTTCGGTTACGTAGTCGATGAAACAAAAAACAAAGGATATCTGTCGTCGAACCGCGAAGGATCAGACAACCTGTACAGCTTCAACAGAACCGAGAATGAGGAACGCTATATCGTCGAAGGCGATGTAAAAGACAAGAATACCAAAGAGCCGCTCCCCGGAACCACCGTGAGTTTATATGAAGAAGACGGAACGCTCGTTGGCCGAATGGTCGTAGGTGTCAACGCCGATTATGTGTTCAATACGCAACCCAACACAAAATACCGCATCGAAGCCATCCGCGATTTCTACATACCGCATAGCGAAGAATTCAAGACAAATGAGGACGGGAAAGTCCGCTACACGATCGAACTGTTTGTCGAATGCTACGACGATGCCGAAGAGATAATCACCAGACGCCAGGACGGAAAAGTACAAATCGTACTCGAAAACATCTATTTCGACCTTAACAAATGGGACATCAAGCCCGAAGCGGCACGCATTCTCAACGGTTTGTATGAATTGCTTACAAAATATCCGGAAATGGCAGTCGAGCTCGGCGCCCACACCGATTCCCGCGCCTCGGAAACCTATAATTTGATGCTGTCGAACCGACGTGCCAAAGCAACTCTTGAATATTTAGTAGGAAAAGGTATAAAGCGCGACCGGCTGACCTCCAAGGGTTATGGCGAAGCGGTGCCGCTCATTCCGTGTGCCCGAAAGAACGGCTGTACCGAAAACGAGCACTCGATTAACAGACGATGTGAATTTATTATTTTGAGATAGTTGTGTTGTAGTTTTTAGAGAGAGAAGCCGCGTAAATGCGGCTTTTTCTATTTTTTGGGCGTTCCCACGGCGATCCCCGAAGTGTCGGGATCGCCGCGGTCGGGTCTTCCGCTGCTATCTTTTTCCGCTTGCTGCGCCGCGAATAAAAGGATATGCGCTGCAACCCCTAACGCGGCCGCGGCACCTGAACCACAAATCAAGGAGTAAAGTTGCGGCCTGTTTTGTCCTTTGTTCCGCTTACAATTCGCGAAATAATTCCTTTTTGATCAGTAAATTCGGCAATTAACACGCCGGCCAAGTGAATTCCGATAAATCCTACCAGATAGTAAATGCCAAGAATGTGGATTGTTTCCATTGGCTTTTTAAGATCTTTCGGGCCCAGTTCAATAGCAATGCCGGTTACCAGTGAAATGACAACGCATAAATAAAAAATGATGTACGTCCATTTTTGAAACTTTTCCTTTGTGGAAAGATTTCTATAAAGTGGATTTTGGAATTTCATATAGCCCAAGGCAGGAAGCGCAAAACGGATGCTAAATAATCCAACCAGAACATAGCCGATATAAATATGCCAGTCCCACATGGGTTGCCTGATTTTTTTTGCCAGAACGATCAGTTGTTCCTCAGAAAGAACCTGATCTGTGGTATGCATGTAGTCCTGTATTATTGCGGCAACATTAAACTTGTTCAGCCAGGTCATCCGAAGGAAAATCGTAAACAACAATAGAAGAAATGATACCGCTATTGCCCAGTGCATTATTCTGTAAAGCTTGGCATACTCTGGCTTTTCCATGATGTTTGTTTTTAATAGTACGAATTTAAAACTTATTCTCAACTTCTGCCGCTGCCAGCATCAAATAATGCAGATCGGTGTTTTTGATGAACGGTTTCAACAATTCGCTTCCAGGCCCGAACATCGCCAATTCGACATGATCAGCCGAATGGTCCATGCTGATCCATCCAACCGACGTGTGCTTTTTCTGCATGTTTGCGAAAGTCTCGTAAGGGAGTTTTTTATAATTGTAGAGTCCGCCGTCTTCCTTCTCAAGGCCATTATAATAATCCAGCAATATCTTTGCCTCCTGCTCGGTTGGCGTCCAGTTGTTTTCAGATTCAATCAATTCGCGTACACGCGCCTCAGAATCGGTGGGTTTGATCTCGTTTAAAATCCATTCGTTGGTATGCCGGAATTTTTGAAGACGGTCGAAATTCGCATCGGCATTTTTGCCGTAAATCAACCCCGGATTCGCATTTCCGTGGTCGGTAGTGATAATTACAAACGTGTTTTCGTCTTTTTCGGCAAAGTCAATCGCGACTTTAACAGCGTCGTCAAACGCCAATTGGTCGTATAACAATCCGGCAATATCATTCGCATGTGCGGCATAATCGACTTTGCCTGCCTCAACCTGTAATACAAATCCCTGTGGATGGCTCTTCATGCGGTCGATTGCTTTTTGCGTCATTTCAGCCAATGACGGAGTTGTTTTTTTAAGGACTGCGTCATTCTCGCGATCGATGGCAAACGGCAAAACGTCATCGGCAAAAACCCCGAGTATAGGCGCATTGTTGGAAGCCGAAAACATTTCATTTCGAGTTCGTACAACCTGGTAACCCTTATTGTTGTAGGCGTAATACATATCCTTTTTATCGGCGCGTTTTGTGCTGTCAAAATGAAGCTGGCCGCCGCCCATCATCACATCAAAGCCTTTCTCGAGGTATTGTTCCGCAATTTCGTCCTGGCCATACCGGCTTTTGCTGTTGACGCAAAATCCGGCAGGAGTTGCATGTGTGATGGTAACCGTAGTTACGCAGCCGGCCATTTTTCCCGCTTTTTTAAACTTTTGCCAAATGGGGAGATACATTTCGCCATTGACGCCCACATTCAGCGAGCGATTGTTTACACGGAAGCCGCTGCCCCACGACGAACCCGCCGCGGCCGAATCGGTTACGATCGAACTTGCCGATGCCGTTTCCATCAACGCCCGCGACACGCGGTTCTCTTCGTATAGTTTTATCCAGTTGCTGCGCACGCCCGTCTTTCGGTATTTATAAAGATCGGCCATGTTCAGCGTGCCGGTGCTCATGCCGTCGCTGACAAGCACGATGATGTTCTTGGCTTTTTTGTTTTTATCTACGGACTTCGCCGATGTCGAAAACGGGCTTAAAACTGTAGCGCCGATTGCGGCAAGCGACCCGTTCCTGAAAAATTTCCTTCTGTTCATCTGGTAAGTGTTGCGACAAAGATACTTAAAGATTCCTGCGGCAATATTAGTAAATAGTTAATAAGAACATGGTTTAAGCTCAGTATATAAATAGAAAGAGCAAGCCCTAGCCCCGATGGTCGCGGCATCCCCTGTTTTTTTAGACAGTGCATCCCGATAGTATCGGGCTCGTAAAAAAAACAGGGATACAGCAGACAGCGGGAATAGCTCCTAAAAAAGAAAATTCTATGGTGAATGGTCTTCGGTTATAGGTAATTTTCGTTATTTTTGTGGCACTTTAAAAAGTCAAAAACCTTACTATGGACATACACGAATATCAGGGAAAAGAAATATTGGCGAGCTACGGTGTGAAAACGCAACGCGGCTATGTGGCCAACAATTCAATTGAAGCGGTTGCCGCAGCCAAGAAACTTACGGCCGAAACCGGTACCGGATGGCACGTCATCAAAGCGCAGGTTCATGCCGGCGGACGTGGAAAAGGCGGCGGAGTGAAGCTTGCAAAAAATCTTCAACAGGTTGAGGAAATCGCCGAGCAGATCATCGGGATGCAACTGATCACGCCACAAACTTCTGCTACGGGTAAGAAAGTCCACAAAGTGCTTGTTGCCGAGGATGTTTACTATCCTGGCGAAAGCGAAACATCTGAATTTTATATGTCGGTTTTACTGAACCGCGCCAAAGGCCGAAACATGATTATGTATTCGACCGAAGGCGGAATGGATATCGAGGAAGTGGCCGA
>JADKLW010000083.1_pt4 | contig 14607 bp, 15 predicted proteins | sample 8641881 | NCBI WGS metagenome assembly JADKLW01 (sample SAMN16272185, study PRJNA661076) | feces metagenome | isolation source: fecal sample from diarrhoea affected cattle B | host: Bos taurus | place: South Africa: Lokaleng Village, Mahikeng | collected 2019-09 | reverse complement strand
CACTATGGCGACATGCGCGGCAAGGATACGCCGCCCCTTGATCCGGCAAATGTCGGTGACCCGCGTGTTCGCGCCGCTTTCGACGCCATAGCGGCCGATCCCGCCCACCGCCTGATTGTGGCCGAGAAGGCGGGCGAAGTGGTCGGCACGCTCCAGATCAGCTTCATCCCCGGCATGACCCACTTTGGGCTGACACGGGGACAGCTGGAGAATGTGCACATCCGTAGCGACCTGCGTGGCAGCGGCCTGGGCACGGAGATGCTGAGCTGGGCCATCGAGCGCTGCCGGGAGGCGGGCTGTGGCCTGGTACAGCTGACCTCGGGCAAGCCGAGGCTCGATGCGCACCGCTTCTATGAAAAGCTCGGTTTCATCGCGAGCCACGAGGGCTTCAAGCTGCGCTTCTAGATCAGGATGGCAATGCCCATGAAGGCCAGGATCAGCAGCAGCACGATGCCGATCAGCATGACGGCGAAGACGATCTTGGCGAGGGTCGCAGCCCCCGAGGCGATGCCGGTAAAGCCCAGCGCCCCCGCGACAAGTGCGACGATCACGAGTATGATAAGCAGCTGCAGCATGATTTGATCCGGTTTGACGCTCTGCCTGCCTAATGCGCGGCGGCGGCAACCGTTCCGCCGGTGCTGCCAGTCAACCGGGGCCGAGCATGGCTGACACCAATACCAGGAACCGCACCGAGACCGTGCTGAAGCCGGCCCGCCCGCCTTTACACAAGGTGATCCTGCTCAACGACGACTTCACCCCGCGCGAATTTGTGGTGCGCCTGCTCAAGGCCGAGTTCCGCGTGCCCGAGGCGCAGGCCAGCGTCATCATGCTGACTGCCCATACCAAGGGGGCCTGCGTGGTGGCGGTCTTCACCAAGGAAGTGGCCGAGGAAAAGGCGACGCGTGCCACCGATTTCGCCCGCGAGCATGGCTATCCGCTGCTGTTCAGCACCGAGCCTGAGGAATAATCAGGTGCCGAAGCGGAGCTTGCTGCGCTCGCGCTTCTTTTCGGCCTCCTCGTCGCGATCCTTGGGCGGGGCATGGGTTTCCAGCGACTTCAGCAGCCGGCGCACCACCTGTTCGATATCCTCCACCGCCGCGTGGAAAGCGGCTTCATTGGCTTTCGACGGGGTGTTGTAGCCGGAAATCTTGCGCACGAATTGCAGCGCCGCGTCATGCATTTCATTGCGCGTGGCCGGCGGCTCGAAATTGAACAATGGCTTGATGTTGCGGCACATGCCTGCCTCCTGTGGCCTCTGCCGGGCAAGGCTAGCCCATGGGTCTGCAGCCGCCAAGCGCCCTTCCCCCACCCGGCAAAACCCTCTACCTCTCGCCCCATGAGTGCACCCGACCCGTTTGAAATCTATCTCGTCGCCACGCCCGGCCTAGAGGCGCCGCTCTGTGCGGAGGCGCTTGCTGCCGGCTTTACCGGCGCGAGAATGGTCGAGGGCGGGGTCGCCTTCTCCGGGCACTGGCCCGATGTGTGGCGCGCCAATCTCGACCTGCGCGGCACGACCCGCGTGCTGGCCCGCATCGGCAGTTTCCGCGCCATGCACCTGGCCCAACTGGACAAGCGCGCCAGAAAGCTCGACTGGGCCGCCATGCTGCGACCGGACGTGCCGGTCAAGGTCGAGGCCAGTTGCAAGCGCTCGCGCATCTATCACGCCGGTGCGGCCGCCCAGCGCGTGGCCACGGCCATTGCCGAGGAACTGGGCGCGCCGATTGCCGAGGACGCGGACTTGCGGGTGATGGTGCGGATCGAGGATGACCTCGTGACCATCAGCCTCGATACCAGTGGCGCCTCGCTGCACAAGCGTGGCTTCAAGGAGGGCGTGGCCAAGGCGCCGATGCGCGAGACCATGGCGGCGATGTTTCTGGCGCAGTGCGGCTATGACAGGAGCCAGAGCGTACTCGACCCGATGTGCGGTTCGGGCACTTTCGTCATCGAGGCCGCCGAAATCGCCCTGGGCCTGAAGCCCGGCCGCACCCGCAGCTTCGCCTTCGAACACCTGCCCGGCTTCGACCGCGCCGCCTGGGACACCATGCGCGCCGCTGCCCCGCTCCGCGCGACCGACCTGCGCTTTTTTGGCTCCGACCGGGACGCCGGCGCCATCCGCATGGCACAGGAAAATGCCGAACGCGCCGGGGTCAGCGACTATGTGCGCTTCACCCAGCAGAGCATCGAGACGCTGGAGCCCCCCGAATGCCCGCCCGGGCTCATCATTGCCAACCCGCCCTATGGCACCCGGATCGGCAATAAGGCGCCGCTATTGGGGCTCTATCGCAGCATGGGCAATGTGATCCGGGCCAAGTTCGCCGCCTGGAAAGTGGGAATCGTCACCACCGACAAGGATCTGGCCAGGGCGACGGGGCTAGGGCTGCAACTGGTGGAGCCGACGGTTCTGCATGGCGGGCTACGAGTGGGATTGTGGAAGTCGCCCGACTGAGGCGCCGCCCGGGCATGCCTGCCATGCCCACAGTCATGGGCGCATATGGGGTTGGCATTGCCCCCCGCTTCCGCTAGACAGCCCACTTAACCACCATGTCTGTATTTTCCACCGCGCCGCAGCGCTCAGTTGCCGCGTGGTTTGTCGCGGGACAGGTGTTGTCCGGGCGATTCTTCCCCTCGCCCGGCAAACGTAGAAACAGTTGAGCGAGCGCCATGCCAAAACGTACCGATATCAAGTCGATCCTCATCATCGGTGCGGGTCCGATCATCATCGGTCAGGCCTGCGAATTCGACTATTCGGGCACCCAGGCCTGCAAGGCGCTCAAGGAAGAGGGCTACCGGATCATCCTGGTGAACTCGAACCCGGCGACGATCATGACCGATCCGGACCTGGCCGACGCCACCTATATGGAGCCGATCACCCCCGAAGTGGTCGCCAGGATCATCGAGAAGGAGCGCCCCGATGCGCTGCTGCCCACGATGGGCGGGCAGACGGCGCTGAACTGTGCGCTGAGCCTGCGCAAGATGGGCGTTCTGGAAAAATTCGGCGTCGAGATGATCGGCGCCACGGCCGAGGCGATCGACAAGGCGGAAGACCGCGAGCTGTTCCGCGACGCGATGAAGAAGATCGGGCTGGAGACACCGCGCTCCATGCTGGCGCATAATACGATCGAGGCGCTGCAGGCGCTCGAGGTCATCGGCCTGCCCGCCATCATCCGCCCGTCATTTACGCTGGGCGGCACCGGCGGCGGCATTGCCTATAACCGCGAAGAATACCTGGCCATCTGCGAGAGCGGCATCGACGCTTCCCCGACCAATGAAGTGTTGGTCGAGGAGAGCGTGCTAGGCTGGAAAGAGTATGAAATGGAGGTTGTCCGCGACAAGAAGGACAACTGCATCATCATCTGCTCGATCGAGAACATCGACCCGATGGGCGTCCATACCGGCGACTCGATCACCGTCGCCCCGGCGCTGACCCTGACCGACAAGGAATACCAGATCATGCGCGACGCCAGCCTGGCGGTGCTGCGCGAGATCGGCGTCGAGACCGGCGGCTCGAACGTGCAGTTCGGCATCAACCCGGCTGACGGGCGCATGGTCGTCATCGAGATGAACCCGCGCGTGTCGCGCTCCTCGGCCCTGGCCTCCAAGGCCACCGGCTTCCCCATCGCCAAGGTCGCTGCACGTCTGGCCGTCGGCTATACGCTCGACGAGCTGGACAATGACATTACCGGCGGCATGACCCCGGCGAGCTTCGAACCCAGCATCGACTATGTCGTCACCAAGATCCCGCGCTTTGCCTTCGAGAAGTTCCCGGGCGCCGACAACCGCCTGACCACGTCGATGAAGTCGGTGGGCGAGGCCATGGCCATCGGCCGTACCTTCCAGGAATCGCTGCAGAAAGCGTTGCGCTCGCTCGAAACCGGCCTGACCGGTCTCAACGAGATCGGCATTCCAGGCCTGGGCGAAGGCGAGGACAAGAACGCCATCAAGGCCGCGCTCGGCACTCCGACGCCCGACCGCCTGCTGCATGTGGCCGAAGCCATGCGGCTGGGCATGAGCCTCGAGGACATTCACGAGGCCTGCAAGATCGACCCGTGGTTCCTCGAGCAGATGCAGGGGATCGTGGACACCGAAGCCAAGGTCAAGCAGTTCGGTCTGCCGCAGGAAGCGGCGACGCTGCGCTCGCTCAAGGCCATGGGCTTCTCCGACAAGCGTCTCGCCCAACTGGCCAATCTCAAGCCGTCCGATGTGCGCAAGCTCCGCCACAGCCTCGATGTGCGCCCCGTCTTCAAGCGCATCGATACGTCGGCAGCCGAATTCGCCTCGCCCACGGCCTATATGTATTCGACCTATGAGGCGCCGTTTGCCGGCCAGGTGGCCGACGAGTCCCGTCCCAGCGACCGCAAGAAGGTGGTCATCCTGGGCGGTGGCCCGAACCGGATCGGCCAGGGCATCGAGTTCGACTATTGCTGCTGCCACGCTGCCTTCGCGCTGAGCGAAGCCGGCTACGAGACCATCATGGTCAACTGCAACCCCGAAACGGTTTCGACCGACTATGACACCTCCGACCGGCTCTATTTCGAGCCGCTGACCGAGGAAGACGTCATCGAAATCCTCGAGACCGAAAAGCAGAACGGGACCCTCCATGGCGTGATCGTGCAGTTCGGCGGCCAAACCCCGCTGAACCTGGCCGAAGCCGTGCTCAAGGCCGGCGTGCCGATCCTGGGCACCCAGCCCGATGCGATCGACCTGGCCGAAGATCGTGACCTGTTCTCCAAGCTGCTCAACAAGCTCGAACTGACCCAGCCCAAGAATGGCATTGCCTATAGCCTCGAGCAGGCGCGGCTGGTCGCCGAACGGCTCGGCTACCCGCTGGTGATCCGCCCCTCCTATGTGCTGGGCGGTCGCGCCATGGCCATTGCCCACTCGGCCAACGAGTTCGAGCGCTATGTGCAGGACACCCTGACGGGCCTCGTGCCGCCCGACATCCTGCAGCGCTACCCCAATGACAAGACCGGCCAGATCAACTCGGTGCTCAGCGACAATCCGCTGCTGTTCGACGGCTACCTGTCCGGCGCTACCGAAATCGACGTCGACGCCCTGTGCGATGGCAAGGATGTGTTCGTCGCAGGGATCATGGAGCATATCGAAGAGGCCGGCATTCACTCGGGTGACAGCGCCTGCTCGCTGCCACCTCGCACGCTCAGCCCCGAGATCATCGCCGAACTCAAGCGCCAGACGGCCGAACTCGCCTTCGCGCTCAAGGTGGGCGGACTGATGAATGTGCAATATGCGCTCAAGGACGGCGTGATCTACCTGCTCGAAGTGAACCCGCGCGCCAGCCGCACGGTGCCTTTTGTGGCCAAGGTGATCGGCCAACCGATTGCCAAGATCGCCAGCCGCATCATGGCGGGCGAGAGCCTTGCCAGCTTCGGCCTGGTTGAGCGCAAGTTCGACCATATCGCGGTCAAGGAAGCCGTGTTCCCGTTCAACCGCTTCCCGGGTGTCGATACGGTGCTGGGGCCGGAAATGAAGTCGACCGGCGAAGTCATCGGCCTCGACACCAATTTCGCCGTGGCCTTTGCCAAGTCGCAGATGGGCGCGGGGTCCAAGGTGCCGCAGTCGGGCACGGCCTTCATTTCAGTGCGCGACGAGGACAAGCAGTACATCGTCGACATGGCACGCCATCTCGTCGAGGGGGGCTTTACCATCCTCGCCACCGGCGGCACGCAGCGCTACCTGGTCGAGAATGGCATTGCCGCCACCAAGATCAACAAGGTGCTCGAAGGCCGGCCGCATATCGTGGATTCGATGAAGAATGGCGGCGTGCAGCTGGTGATCAACACCACCGACGGCATGAAGTCGATCAGCGATAGCCGCGACATCCGCCGCACGGCACTGCTGAGCCGCATTCCCTACTACACCACGATCGACGGCGCCCTGGCGGCCGTGGAGGGGATTGTCGCCCTGCAGAATGGCAACCTCACCGTCCGGTCGCTGCAGAGCTACTTCGCGGCCTAACTCTATGCGGGCCGGCCTGGGCCTGACCCGGGATGCACAGCGTGGCTCCTTCCCCTTTCGAGGGGGAGGCCCTGCCGGCGTGCCGGGTTGACGGGCCGCATACCTTCACTATGATCCGCGCATCATGATGATGATCCAGTCAAACAAGTTCGCAGTGTTCCTCGGCGCCTAAAGGCGCCCCCATCGGGCACTCGTCGAGCGCATAGCGCTCTACCCGGCCGCCAAAGCGCGGCCATGCGAACTTATGGAATTTATCATGCCTGGCACTTTGCCCGCGCTCTCGGCAGCGCAGATCGACGCTTTCATCACCGACGGTTTCGTCCGTCTCGACAATGCCTTCCCCCGCGAGGTGGCCGACCAGGGCCGCGCCATCCTGTGGGCCGCAACCGGCTGCGATCCCGATGATCCCGCGACCTGGAACCAGCCGGTCATCCGGCTGGGCGAATTCTCGCAACCGCCCTTCCGGGAGGCGGTGAACACACCGCTGTTGCAATCAGCCTATGACCAGCTGGTAGGCGCCGGCTGCTGGCTGCCGCGAGGAGGCCTGGGCACCTTCCCGGTGCGGTTCCCCAGCACCGAGGATGCCGGCGATACCGGCTGGCATGTCGATGCGAGCTTTGGCCACGAGGCGCCCGACTTTCTCGACTGGCGGGTCAATGTCAGCTCGCGTGGCCGCGCCCTGCTCATGCTGTTCCTGTTCTCCGATGTGGGCGACGACGACGCACCAACCCGCATCCGCGTGGGCTCGCATCTGGAAGTCGCCCGTTACCTCTCCCCCGCGGGCGACGCCGGGCGCTCGCTGCGCGATGTGCTGGCCGACCGACCGGACTGGTTCGACACCGGCCGCGAGGCATTGGCGACCGGGACTGCCGGCACGGTGTACCTCTGCCATCCCTTCCTGGTGCATGCCGCGCAACTCCATCGCGGCACCAACCCGAAATTCATGGCCCAGCCGCCGCTGCTGCCCAGGGGGGCGCTGCAGATTGACCGGGCGGACGGCGACTATTCTCCAGTGGAACTTGCCATCAGGATCGCCCTCGACCAGGGCAACTAGCAAGGCTCAGGCCGGTGCGCGCAATCCTGTGCGTACCGGCAGGCCCAGCGCCACGACGCTCAGCTGTTCGGTGTGCCAGACCGTCAGCGCCAGCGCGGTACTGCGCAGTCCCATGGCGAGGGCTGTGGCGATGGCCGCGCCGACCATGCCAAGCGTGGGCACCAGCACCATGCTCAACGCCACGCTGACAACCAGCACGCCGCCTGACAGCCAGATCAGCGCGCGCTGCCGACCGGCAACGATCAGCAATTCGCTCGCCTGCCCCGAGAGCGATTTGGCAAGCAGCCCGGCGCCGAGGATCACCATGACCCAATAGCCCTGCGCAAAGGCGGGCCCGAATGCCGCCAGCAGGAACGGGCCAACCAGCAGCGTGACGGCGACAGCCGCCAGGGTCGACCAGAAGGTGAGCCGGGACGCGAGGTGGACCGACCGCTGCAACTCACTGCGATCGCGCGCCGCCAGATCGAGGGCAAAACGCCGCCCGGAGACGAGATAGATGGCGTAGCCAACGAAATTGGCCAGCGCCAGCGTCCGGGCCGCAGCGAAATAGAGCCCGACTTCATCGGGAGTTGCGAGGAGGCTGAGCACCAGCACATCGGCATAGGAGACGAGGTCTTCCAGCCCCGAAACGGCCAGCAGCGGCAGTGCCGCCCGCAGCCAGAGGGCCCGCTGGCGCGGCGTGTGCCGGACCGGCGACTGGGACCGCAACCGCCAGCCAATCACCAGCGCCACCCCGATGGCCACCGCCCCCATCGAGGCGACGAGCACGGCGCCGACCAGCGGCAGGGTGAGCACGATGCCGCCCTGAACCAGCGCAAGGCAGGTGGCGCCGATCAGCAGCGGGCGGATGACATAGACCGGCACGGTCGCCAGCCGGAACCAGCCAAAGCTGCGCGCAATGCCTTCGAGATAATATTCCAGCGCCAGGAATGGCAGGCCCAGCCCGACCAGCAGCACGAGCAGGCCCGGCCCGCCGGCGGCGCCCAGCATATGGGAGAGAACGGCCGCCAGCAGCGCCAGCAGCACTGAAACCGATATAACCATCCAGAGGCCGAAGCGCCAATAGGCGCGAACCCGCGCCTCCTGCCCCCGCGCCCGGTAGCGCGGCAGGAAGCGGACGCTGGATTCGGCAAAGCCGAGTGCAGCAAAGCTGCCCAAGGCCAGCATCCAGGTCCAGACGGCAATGAAGCCGCCATAGGAATCGAGCGGCATCAGGCGGGCGAGCAGAACTTGCAGCCCAAGCATGAGGACCGCGCTCAGGACCCGAATGGCAAAAGCCAGCGCCGCCTCCATCGCGCCGCCGCTACTGCGCTCAGACATAGAGGATGAGGCAGGTCATTCCCTGGCCCAGCGACACCAGCCGCCGCGCGACTTCGGGCAGCATGGCATGGGCCCGCTTGATCGCCGGGCGGATGGTGGGAAGCCAGGCCCCGGCATAGAAATGCCCCTTCCAGGTGACCGGCACGGCAAAGCCGCGCAGCTTGATGTCGTGGTTGCTCCAGGAGCGCTTGTAGTCGGCCGGATTGACCAGCAGGTCATAGGCCTCGACACCATGATCGATCAGCCAGCCGACCGTCATGTCCATCTGCACCTTGCCGGGCGAGAAATCCCGCAGCTCCCAGTCGAACCCGCCCAGATAGGCATAGTAGTGCCGCTTGTGAATGAAGCCGAGCTCGACCGCGACCACGCGATCCCCCGCGCGCAGCACCGAGAGGCAGGCGCCGGACATGGCTGCGGCATCACCACTGAGCCCGGCCAGGAAGGTCTCGTATTCGGCCATGGCAAAGCCGGCGCTGTAGCGCGCGGTTTCGCTCAGCCAGCGTCGCTTCATGGCGGCGCCCACCGCGATCAGTTCGGCAAAATCGGCATGGTCGGGCCAGATCACCGAAAAGGACAATTCCCCCAGGCGCGCCAGGTGATTGCGGCGGCGGTTGCGGTTGCGCTTCTGCACCTTGCCGAGTTGGGCCGTGTAGTCGTCCGACGAGGCATAGAGCGACAGATCGAGCACCGAAGCCTCATTGCGGTAGCCGCGAATGTCGGGGAAATGCTGCAATGCGCGCCCAAGCCCCGATTCAGCCGGGACCGGCTTGAACACGGCCACGTCGCAGCTGTCCCCGCCGGTGAGATCCGCGACCAGCACCGCCAGCACCGCCTCCATATCGACATCGGTGCGGCAAATGATGTTGCAGTATTGCGAGTGTGGTTCGCCGAGATTCTCCAGCCGCCGCAGCCCGACGCTGCCTCCGGCGATCATCAGCGGCCAAACGGCCACCAACTCGGATCCGCGCCACGCCGTGCGGATATGCGGCACCGGGCCACCCGGCCGGCAGAATTGGCAAATCCAGCCACGGCACCAGGAAAACGTCTGGAAGTAGGACAGGCGGCTGACGCAGAACTGCTCGACCTCAAGCCATTGTTCGGCAATCGCATCGATTTCAGCAATACTGCTCAAGGTGCGGCAGATCAGTTCGCCCCGACCCGCCTCATCGCCCGACATGCCCCGCCCCTCCTGGAGTTCCAGCCCTGGCGCGAATTCTATTGCCAAGTCCTGAACAAGGTCTTTCCCCGGCGTACCAAATTGCTGCGGCGCTCAATGGCCCGCTCTGGCGTCCTCGGCGAAGAAGGCCCCGACCGCCTGGAGCGCGCCATCCACTGCGTCATCGTCGATGTCGAGATGGGTGACCCAGCGCTGCTGGCCATAGCGCCCGGTCAGCCCGACGCCGCGCGACTGCAGGAACTGCGTGAAGCGCTGACCGGTGTCTTCGTCGCTGTCGACGAAGACGATATTTGTGTCCGGCATGGTCACCTTGAGCGCGGCATGCGCCGCCAGGCCTTCGGCCAGTCGTCTGGCGCGGCGATGGTCTTCGGCAAGACGGTCGATATTGTGCTCGACCGCATAAAGTCCGGCCGCCGCGAGGATGCCGGACTGGCGCAGGCCGCCGCCGAGCATCTTGCGATGGCGGCGGGCCGTGTCGATCAGATCCTGGCGCCCGATCAGCACCGATCCGACCGGCGCCCCCAAGCCCTTGGACAGGCAGATCGAGACACTGTCAAAGGGCGCGGTGAAGGACTGGATATCGGTGCCAAGTGCCACGCAGGCATTGAAGGCCCGGGCGCCGTCGAGATGCAGGCCAAGCTGGTGCCGGCGGGCTATGTCGGCGACCTGCTCCATGTAGGCAATCGGCAGCACTTTGCCACCGAAGGTATTTTCGAGCGCGATGACCCGCGTGGTGGCGAAATGGCTGTCGCCCAACTTGATCGCAGCTTCAATCTCGCCCAAGGCCATGGTGCCATCGGCCTGGTGTGCGATGGGCTGCGGCTGGATCGAGCCGAGGACGGCAGCGCCACCGGCTTCGTATTTGTAGCAATGGGCATCCTGGCCGGCGATGAACTCGTCGCCGCGGCCGCAATGGCTCATCAGCGCGAGCAGGTTCGAGAGCGTGCCCGAGGAGACAAAAATCGCCGCCTCCTTGCCCAGCATGGTTGCCATGCGCTGTTCCAGCCGATTGACGGTGGGATCGTCGCCGAACACATCGTCACCCACTTCTGCTTCCGCCATGGCAGTGCGCATGCCGGCGGAAGGGCGCGTGACGGTATCGGAGCGGAAATCGTAGCGGATGGTATTCATGGGCAAACTCGCTGGCTGTCGCACCCTTGTGCCAAGTGTGGCCTGCTTTGCCTAGGCTCTAGGCTGCCACGTCGCCGTCATCCTGGCCATCATTGGCCGCGCTCGGCTGCAGCGGCGGCTTGCGCACCAGGATCAGCATGCCGGTGATCGGCGCACCGCGATCAAACCGCAGCACCGCCGTTTCGAACCGCAGGATATCGAGACCCGCCAGAACCAGGGCATTGCGCGTAGCCTCGACGCCATGGGCATAGCGCAGTGACGGGCGCAGAAAAAGCGCTTCGGGGCCATCGTGGGCCTCCAGCGAGAACGCCGCCAGCCCACCCGGCTGCAGTGCCGGCACCAGCGCCGCAAGCACCGGCTGCAGGGCGCCGCAATAGATGAAGACGTCTGCGGCGGTCACCAGATCGGCGTCGGCGCGGCGGGCGCTAAGTGCCGCGACCAGCTCGGCCTTCTGCAGGCTGTCATAGATGCCCTTGCGGGCCGTCTCGGCAATCATGGCCGCCGAAACGTCGATACCTTCGAGATGAGCCGTCCTGGCGCGCAGCCGCTGACCCATGAGCCCCGTGCCGCAGCCCAGGTCGAGCGTGCGGGCAAAGCCCTCGATGCCAAGCCGGGCCATCTCGTCCTGCACCAGCGCATAGAGCATCTCGGGAACGCGATAGCCGAGCTTGTCGATCAGCGCCGCCTCGAACTGGGGCGCGTACTGGTCGAACAGCGCCTCCACATAGCTCACTGCCGTGCCATCGCTGGCGACGCCGGCGCCATGCGCGGCAAGCTTGAGTGCCGCACCGAACAGGCCGGTATCGTCAAGGGCCTCAAGATGCCGCCAGGCCGAGATCGCGGCCGAGACGTCACCCGCCTTTTCGCAATAGAGCCCGAGCAGGTCCCAGCCGGCAGCCCAGTCGGGCGCTACATCGAGCGCCTGGCGCATCAGATCGGCCGCGGCGGCATGATCCCCGCCGTCAGCGAGCATACGTGCATAGCCGGCGCGGCGATCGGCAATCACGTCGCCGGAAGAATGAAACGCCTTGGTCAAGACGGAATGATCTCTGGAGGTCACCAGACCAAGCGTCTGGCGCGCGGGATTTGCCGGAATTCGGGGAAAAAAGCAAGCGGCGTCATTGCGGGCCAAGGGCCATCATGGCGCGGCTTTCCCTGCCGTCGGAATACGGTATTGTACGAGGGTCAGGTGGGGACACCCGCCACGACAAGGCGCCACCTGCGAAGGCGCAATTGCCTATGCCGCTGAGCAGAAGCGCGTCGGCGCCGGACTACCACTGTCTGGTGCAAATACTGGACGATATCGGGTTTTCTCTTGGCTGAAACTGTGTTCACGCCGAGCCTTCTGTTGTGTCCAAACAGATATTGAACGGGCGTTTTTTTCAGGCTAACTTGACCTGATCGAATATTGCGACCGACCGATCTGATCATGCGAATTCCATTCGCCCCTGCTGACGTCACTTTCCGATAGTTCGATATCACTCCAGTCCCGGCCAATAGTGGCTCGGACCGCCTACAGCAGCGACTGCACGAGGGAACGCGCATCATGGCAACTGGCACCGTAAAATGGTTCAATGGTCAAAAGGGGTATGGCTTCATTCAGCCAGACGAAGGCGGGGCGGACGTGTTCGTCCATATCTCCGCAGTCCAGCGGTCGGGGCTCAACGGGCTCGATGAAGGCCAGAAGATCACCTATGAGATCGTCAAGGACAAGCGGACCGGCAAATCAGCGGCCGACAATCTGACCGCAGCCTGAAACCACGGCTGAGAAACGAGAAGGCGCGTCCACTTGGAGGGACGCGCCTTCTTCTTTGGCGGTCTCGAAGACTATTGCCGGGAACATCAAAGCATTGCCGACCAACCCATGAGGGTCTAATAAACCAGGTGCTCCACCGGCGGCGGGGAGGAAGAAGCAATGGCGGCATGTCTGTGAATGCAAGTATCGAATCCCGCACGGGGAGCGAGAGCGCCGGCGATATGCTGGCGCGCGCCAAGGACCTGATTGAAGAACAGAATTTCGATGCAGCCGTTTCGCTCTACGGCGACCTGCTCGATACTGACCTGCAGCCCGATCTGCTCAGCGAAGTGCAAACCAATCTGGCGGCAGCACTCTGCACCCTCGTGCAAAGAGGGCGCCTGTCCGGCAATGCCGCCCTCGATCAACTCGACCGCGCGCGGGATCTGCTGACTGCAGCATTGCAGTACCGCCAACGAGCCACCATGCCGCGTGACTGGGTCTCCACACGGGCCAACCTCGCACTGGTGCACATGACCCGCCACGGCATCACCGGTAACGAACACGACATCCTTGCCGCGCACATGGCTCTCGATGGTACCGAGGAGGCCCTGGGCCGCCACGGCGATGTCGAGCTGAGCGGGTGGATCAAGGCCATCCGCGACCATTTGCTGGAATTGCGCGATCGCCGCGCCCGGCGTCGCTGATCAGCTGCGGCCCAGTTCCTCGCTGCGCTTGCGGGCGGCAGCAACGGTGCGGCCGATAAGATCGGTCAGGCCGTTTTCGCCCATCAGAACGGCAAGGCCTGCGGCCGTCGTTCCATTGGGGGAGGTGACATTCTGGCGGAGTGTGGCCGGTGGCGCCGGATCGACTTCGAGCAGGGCCGCCGAGCCAATCACCGTCTGGCGCGCCAGTTGTTCGGCCACTGCATCAGGCAGACCCTGGGCCTTGCCGGCGGCAGCCAGCGCTTCGACCAGATGGAAGACATAGGCTGGGCCCGAGCCGGAGACGGCCGTAACCGTATCGAGCTGGTTTTCTTCATCGAACCAGACAACCGGGCCGGCGGCCCCCAGCAGCGCTTCGGCATTGTCGCGATCCTGCGGACTCACATCCGGACCGGCCACGGCTCCGGTAATGCCTTTGCCGATCTGGGCGGGCGTATTGGGCATGGTGCGCACGACCCGGCCCATGCCGAAGCCGCGCGACAGCCGGGCAATGTCGATGCCGGCGGCAATGGACACCACGACGGTTTGCGGCCCGACGACCGGCGCCAGCGAGGTCATTACCGTGTCGATGATCTGCGGCTTGACCGCGAGGACCAGGACATTGGGCTGCAACCCGACAGCATCGCTGTTGAGCGTAAGCCCGTAGTCTTCGGCAAGCTCGCGAGCTGCCTCGCCCGGATTGGGATCGACCAGCAGCAGGTTGCTCGATGGCAGGCCGGCATCGAGCCAGCCCCGTGCCAGCGCCACACCCATCTTGCCGGCTCCGGCCAGCATGACCGGACCGATGCTGCGCAGCGACGCCGTCATGCCTCGCCGACCGTTTCGAACATCACATGGCTCAGTGCATCGGCGGCCGTCTTGCCGGCCCAGACGACGAACTGGAAGGCCTGGTAATAGAGGTCGCAGCTATCGGTAGCCGAACGCAGCAGCGCCTCGCATTGCTGGGGCGACACGTCGGCGCCACCGGTCAGCAGGTGCGAATTGCGGAACAGCACCACGCCTTCCTTGTTCCAGATGTCGAAATGGCCGATCCAGAGCTGCTCATTGACGAGCGAAATCAACTGCTTGATCTCGTTGCGCCGCCCCTCGGGCACCTTGAGGTCGAAAGCGCAGGCGATATGGAGGCTTTCGAGGTCCTCCATCCAGTTGAACGAGACGTGATAGTCGCTCCAGCCACCGCGCACCGAGATCGAGATCTCGTCGGCATCCTGCCGCTCGAAAGTCCAGTCGTTGATCGAGGCGATGTGCTCGATAATGTCCACCGGGTGGACATTGCGATCGGGCTCGACTTGCAGCAGTGACATTGACGGTTCCGTCCATTAACCGGCAGATTTTGGGCATTCAGGATACTGGGCCACACGCAAGAGGCTTACGAATCGTCCTGATGAAATGACCCTACACGCCCTCACTGATTCAGGGGACGGAACGCGAGTCATGGACGGCATTCTCTTGTGGATGACGATGAGCGCCCTAGTGTTAACGGACTGTTAAC
>JADKLW010000056.1_pt1 | contig 14611 bp, 13 predicted proteins | sample 8641881 | NCBI WGS metagenome assembly JADKLW01 (sample SAMN16272185, study PRJNA661076) | feces metagenome | isolation source: fecal sample from diarrhoea affected cattle B | host: Bos taurus | place: South Africa: Lokaleng Village, Mahikeng | collected 2019-09 | reverse complement strand
GCTGATAGATGTCGCGCAACCGTGCGTCACGCTGATCGGTCGCTGCCAGCAGCTCACCACGAGTGGCCGCACCGGCCTCGTACAGACGCTGCGTCTGCTCCAGCCGCACCCGTGCGCGCTCAAGCAGAGCCTGCAACAACGCACCCTCGCGCTCCAGCGCCGATCTGTCGTATTCGCTCGGCGCACTCTGTGCGGCCTCCAGCAGAAAACGCCGCGCCCGCCATTCCGGATTATCCAGCCGGACCAGCACATCACCCGCCAGAACGCGCTGGCCCGGCTGCACCAACACCTGCTGCACCTGTGCCCCGTCCCGTGCGCGCAGCTCGCCACCCGGCAGATGCAGCTGTGCGGGGGCTTCGATCAGCCAGAGCGCCAGCATCCAGCGCCCCAGCAGCCATAACAGCGGACTGACCACCGTCAGCAGGATGAGGTACCAGCGCAGCCGGAAAGCCAGGCGTTTGCCGGGCGCATAAAGCACCTGCAACCCTGTTCCTGAGTCGGCTGCTGTTCCTTGGCGCTGGAAAACTTGATCTTCATGCTCGGTGCTCAATGGGGATAAAAGGACCAGTCCTGCCAATCGATGCCGCCAACGGATACGGCTTGCAAACGCTGCCGCAAGCGCTCGACCTGTGCCTGCAACTGCACATGACCTGTGCCACTCCAGGTTTCCTCTGCAGCCAGTTGCGGTTCCAGGCTCTGTGCCATGCGGAACCTCAGCGCCGGCCAGCGCCGGGCGATACCTTCGGCCAGCTCGGCGCTGCGCTCGGGGTTGCGCGTATAGATCATCAGGCTCACCTGCTGCACGCCCACCTGTTGCAGGTGACAGGGCACGCAGTACTCGCCGGGGCGCCGCGCAACGAACCAGCGATGGTGACTGGACAGCTCCAGCGGCCAGGGGCTGACGCGCACCACCTGCGCCAGCGTATCAACCCAGTCCTGCAGGCGCTCTCGGGGAACCGGCCAGCCCAGTTGCTCGACTTCCAGATCCAGATGCAGAGCGTCGAACGGCTGCGTCGCCAGTTCGGTCAATAGATCGAGCAGCCCCTGGCGCGGCCCCGGCAAGAGCCACTGCGGATCACCGAGCAGCAGTGCCACCTCCAGCCCGAGTTCGTGTGCCTCATTCAGCGTCAATCTGAGCCCTTCGCGCAGTCGCTCGGGCTGGGCAACCTGCGTGGCGCTGACGCCGAGATAGATGCGCTGCATGCCGGCCTCGCGCAAGGCCCTCAATGCCTGGCGCCGGCTCTTTTCATCGAGCAGCTGCCGGCTGTCCCAGACATAGGCGCCTTGACGCCACACCGTCGATTCGACCGCCGCCGGCCGTGGCACATTCGGCAACAGCTCCTGCCAGCCCAGCGTCAGCGGACCGAGCAACGGTGAGCGCTGGTCGCCGTCAACCAGCAGACGCAGCGCCGCATCCTGCAACCAGAGCGCGTGCCATGCCGCGATCAGCCGCAATCCGGCATAGCCGTGTTCGAGCTCCGCCGTCAGCGTGCCCAGGAATGCCTGGTCGATCTGGCTGTCACGACGCAAGCGTTGCTCATGCATGGCCAGGGCCGCCGACTCCAGTTGCTGGCGCGATGCCGACAGCTCTTCGGTGGCCAGCCGCCGTGTCCGCAACGCCTGCGCAAGTCCTTGCGCCAGTTGCTCACGCTCGGCATCCAACTGCGCCACTGCTGCCTGATAACGCGCCGCGCCAAGATTGTCACGCGCCTGACCGTAGGCCAGCGGATCAAAGGGCGCCGAGAGACTGATGCTGGCAATCAGGCCATTTCCCGGTTTGCTGCCGCCGTTTCGCTCCTCAAAGCTCTGCGCGATGCTGAAATTCGAGTCGACACCGGCATACCAAGGACTGTCCCGGTTCTGTTCAGCCAACTGCAACTGCTCGCGACGTTCCAGCAAACGCGGATGCGCTTCAAGAGCCTGCAACCATGCATTGAGGGGCTGTACGGTGTCGGCCAGCATTTCGGCCTGTGCCTGATCCTGCGAGCCGACAGCCTGGCCGGACAGGGCCTGCAGGCTGTAGCGGGTCTCATCCAGTACCAGCCGAACTTCTGTGCAGCGTCGCTGCAAGGCCTGCCAGCGACCATCCAGCAGTCCGGCTTCGGAGGCCAGCAACCAGCCACCCCGCAAACGCTCCGCCAAATGTTGCCGGGCCTTTTGCGCACCTTCGGCAAGCCCTTCACACCAGCGTTGCTCCTGCTGTGCACGCCACCAGTCGGCGTAGGCACTGCGCAGCGCCAGACGCTGCTGGGCCTGGTACAGAAGACGCCGTGCAGCCTGCTGCTGACGCTCGGCATCCACACTGCGCACCGCTCCCTGCTGTCGGTACAGACTGCCCAGCAAGGGGTGACGCAAACCCAGGGCAAGGTCGCGCCCGTAATAGTCGTCACGCAGCTCCTCGGTCACCAGTTCGCGGTAACGTCCGACGCCAGCCGAGGCGAACCATTGCCAGCCAGCCTCGGCCTCACGCTGCTGACGAAGCGCATCCAGCGCTGACAGCTCGGCTTCGACAGCACGCAGCGCCGGTGCCGCGACACGGTTGTCGAGCAAGGTCGCCAAGGGCAGCACATCGGCCCGGCAGGTCGCGACCAGCCACGACAGTAGGAAAAACGTACAGAAACGCAGCATCAGAACCTCTTCGCCTTGCGCAACACCCACCAGGGCGCCATTGCCGTTTCCTCATGCCCGCGCCGGATCAGCTCGTTGAGAATCGCCACGGCGCTCCAGCAACGCATGACGAACATGAACAACGGAAACAGCGGCACCGCCCAGCACAGCCGGAGGTCTTCACGAGGCCGCTCGGACACCATCGCCAACAGCGCAAAATAGGCCAGCAGGGTGTTGGCCAGATAGACCAGATAAACCAGCAGTGCCAGCACCAGAAAGGTCGACAGCGTCAGCGCATACAGCCCGACGAAGAAGTAGCCGAGGATGATGAACGGCAGCACCAGCTGAAAGAAAAACCCGGTCAGCAGCACGACCAGAAAGTTTGGCCAGCCCAGCAGGCGCGGAGTAAAACTGTGCCGATGCTTGCGCACATAGAGGAAGAACAGGTCGCCATCCCAGCGCAGACGCTGCATGAGAAACTGGCGGAACGTCACCGGCGCGTCGGTATGCCCGATGGCGCACGGCTCAAAGGGAATACGCAACGGTCTGCGACCGAAGTAGTTCTTGATCCGCAGGGTGAGATCCAGATCCTCGGCAGTGTGGGTGTCCCAACCACCGATCTTTTCGAGAAAGCTGCGACGAAAGGCCCCGAAAGCACCTGAAACATTATTCACGACGTTCCACTCGCTGAGACCGATCTTGGCCATCTGGATCGACAGCAGATACTCCAGTGCCTGCATGGCCGTGCTCAGCGAAGCCCGCGCGTTGCGCACCCGCAGGCTGCCGGCGACGGCAGGCACGTCGGGGTCCTGGAAATGCCGGACCACATTGACCAGCATGTCGTTGTCGAACGAGGTATCGCCATCCAGGGCCATGACGATCTCGCCAGTGCTGTATGCCAGCCCTGCGTTCAGTGACGAAACCCGACCTCCACGCTGCCATTTGGCTATCGGACGCAAAAAGCGGCGCGGGTATAGGCGTCATCGACGCGAAAATCCCGCACGGCCTGCATGGTCGAGTAGTTGATCGCCGCACCATCGACCACCGGGATCATCTCCACCTCGCCGCGATAGGTTTGCTCGCACAGACTGAGTAGCGTGGTCTGCACATCACGGCCTTCGCTGTAGCAGGTAATGATGCAGGACACGCGCGGCAAGTAGCTGTTGCCTTCGGGCACCACGAATGGCTTGCGCACGAACCAGCGCAACACGCCGAACAGGATCACCAGATTGATCGGCACCTCCAGCAGCAGAAATGCCGGAAACAGCATGACCAGCAGGTAGCCCAGGCCATCAGGCTTGTCGAGTTCGCCGAGGATACCCAGCCACTGCAGCCAGAAGCCTTCCATTCAACCCAGCTCCCCGCCCAGTCGCGCCAGCAGCAAGGCCGCATCCTCCTGCTCAAGCAGATCATCCGGCGCGGTGAAGCTTGCCTGCCGCAACTGCAGACGCCCGATATGCTCACTGGCCAGTCGCTCAACGTTGTGAGCCAGCCGCTGGCGCACGACCGCAACGCCCGATGCATCGGTGTGCGGCATCATGATCCAGAGAATCTCCTCACTGACTCGGCTGCAGCGATCCGTGTCGCGCACTGCCTCCTGCAGATGCTCGACCAGACCATCCACCAGCGCATGGCCTCGCAGCTCTCCAAGCTCGCTGATGGTCGCCGCCAGATTGACGAACCGCAGCCCCAGCAATGAAAACGCCGGATGCTTGTAGCGACGCACCTGCTGCAGCTGCCAGTTGAGCAGCTCATGGAAAGCCTTGCGGGTCAGAAGGTTGAGCTGGCTGAACTGATTGGCCTCAACCGCATTGCTGCCGTATCCCTGACGACAACGCAAACGCCCGGCCTCGGCCAGTCGATAGTTACGCACTTCACGCACGCGCAGCTTGTCCGGAGCATGGGCGAGACCACAGTCCAGACAGCGGGCCTCGATGTCCGCGTCGACGAAGAACGACTGGCAGCTGCGGCAACGGTAATTTTCCAGAGGGCGGTCATAATCGCTGCCAATATGACGCAGGCGGCTGAGGCAGTTAGGACAGAGCAGCAGTCCATCTTTCAGAAAATGCTCCTGCGGCCCGACATGCCCGCAGGTGAAGCAGTGAAGCGACGGCTGGCGGGCGATTTCCAATGTCTGGCACTCGGGACAGACATCCACATAATTCAGCCGCCCCGAGCCGCAACCGACACACAGGCGTACCCGGTCGAGCAGCTCGGCTTCCTCCAGCCAGCCCTGCTGGGTCATCAACTGCAGCCAGGTAAAGGCGTTTGGTGTCTCATCGTCCCCCAGCGCTTCAAGCAGAGGATAGTGATAATGCTGCGCTACGCTCACACTGCGGACGGCATACACCGCGCTCTGTGGCCGCAACCACAGCCAGGCCAGCACCCGCGCCTCGAACCGCTCAGGCAACGCGCCCCGATTGAACAGTCCAAAACGCTCGTTCCACAGCTGCCACAATGACGCCAGAGCGCCCAGGTCTGACGGCGGAGCGCCATCACCCAGCGCCACACAGCAGGCATCCTGATCCTGGCAGCAATAGATCAGACTGAACCGATAGCGCCGGTCCATACGCAGCGCGCGCAAGGCCTCGCCGGCACGTGCCCCCGGCAAATCCAGCAGCAGAACGTCATACGCAGGAGCATCGCGAAGGTCGGAAAGCGCGGCAAGGCGCGGCAAGGCGCTCGATTTCAATCGAGCTATAGGAGGCTTGTGAAACACCCAGCACAGCAATACGTGGCGAAGAGGACATGGCGGCACAACCAGTAGCGCATGGATATCAAAGAGCCACTATTGTATTACAACACCTACTGCAATCCGCCAGATAATCGTCACTTTTTAGATATTTTTATGCGCCACTAAAAAGACAGTCAATTATCCGTCATATCTGGATTGATTCGACTACCCGCCCCGCTATAAGCACCCCCGCGTAGAGCCTGCGCGACTCGTCGCCGGAAAACACACTCGCCACACCAGCAGATACCACTTGGCCACTCAGGCTTTACGCTGCCAACACCAAGCCGCTACCATCCACCCCCCACGCATGCGTCAGGACGCCGCGATGAATCGAGTGCTGTATCCGGGAACCTTCGATCCGATCACCATGGGTCATACCGACCTGATCGAACGCGCCTCGCGCCTGTTCGACGAAGTGATCATCGCGATTGCTGCCAGCCCGCACAAGAATCCTCTGCTTCCGCTTGAACAGCGTGTCGCACTGGCCAAGGAAGTCACAGCGCATCTGCCCAACGTCAAGGTACTGGGCTTTTCCACGCTGCTGGCACATTTCGTTGTTGAACAGAAAGCCAATGTGCTTCTGCGCGGGCTGCGGGCGGTTTCGGACTTCGAATACGAGTTCCAGCTGGCCAACATGAATCGCCAGCTGGTACCGGATGTGGAGAGCCTGTTCCTCACCCCGTCCGAGAAGTTCTCCTACATTTCCTCGACCCTGGTACGTGAAATCGCCCGGCTCGATGGCGATGTCTCCAAGTTCGTTCACCCTTCGGTCGTGAAGGCACTGGCGGAACGTTACGCCAGCAAGTGAATCCGCCCGCGACAACCGCAGCGTGCGCCGAGCGGGCTGCTGCGGCAAAATTGGCGCATCGTTCCTGGTAATCTGCGGCCCGCGCCGCCGCTGGAGTTAACAGATGTCCCTGATAATCACCGATGACTGCATCAACTGCGATGTGTGCGAGCCCGAGTGCCCGAACAGCGCCATTTCCCAGGGTGAGGAAATCTACGTCATCGACCCCAACCTGTGTACCGAATGCGTCGGCCACTACGACGAGCCCCAGTGCCAGCAGGTCTGCCCGGTAGACTGCATTCCGCTCGATGCGAACAACGTCGAGAGCAAAGATGAGCTGATGCAGAAGTATCTGATCATTACCGGCAAGGCCTGATCCCGCTCTTGCCGTTTCCGCCTGGAGCGCCTGAAAAGGCACTCCAGTCTCGCCTCAGACGCCCAGAATCAGCGACTCGTCCTGGTCGTCTTCATTTTGCAGCAGTCGCGTCAGCTCCTCCCCCGCACCCAGCAGCAGCGCGTTGCGCAAGCTCTGAATGATGCGACTGGCATAGCCCAGATCGTTCATCAGCGAGCTGGTCTGCAGGCCATCGAGCTGTTTGTTGCGCACCGCCATGAAGAGGCGCTTGCGGAACTCGCCATCGAAACCGGCGGCACGGTCATCCAGCCATTGCAGCCGTTCACGCCACAGGGTTTCAGGCAGCTCGGACCGGTGCAGTGCGCGCAACTCGCGCAAGGTCTCCAGCAGGTGGCGACGCAGCTCGACGTAGCTCTTGCGCACGATCGATTCGTCCTGACGCAGGTAGTGACCGAGGTTCTTCTGCAGGTGCTTGGCATCCTTGACCGCATCCACCAGCTGCAACGAAACGACCTGGCAATTCATCCAGAACGTCTGATGCGCCTCATCCTGCGGCAAATGCATTCTGCCCATGAAGCTCAACAGGTCGCTGTACACACCCTTGATGTGGCGCTGATAGAGCACATCGGCATCCAGCGCATGGGCATCCGGCGGCGCGTGCAGCAGATGCTCGTCAACAGGCACCGGCTCAAGCTGCTCCACCGGCAGATAGAGCGCATGACAGATCACCTCCATGCTCAGGCGCCCCAGATGACGCAGCTCGCGCGTCACCGCACTGGCGGCGGCATCCACCGAATCCAGCGCTTCCTCTTCGAGGTAACGGGCACGCGTCGAGGTCATCTCCAGTTGCTGTTCGGGAACAACCAACTCGGCAATCAGGACCTGAGGCTCCTCCGGCTCAGGCAACCAGCGCAGCAGCAGGATGGCCAGGCGCTCCTGCCAGAACCAGAACAGCAACACGCCAAATGCATTGAACAGGGTATGGAACAGAGCCAGTTGCAGCAGGCTGTTGCCGCCCAGTCCCACCAGGCCACTCGCCCATAGCACCAGCCAGTTCAGCGGCTGGAGCAAGGCAAACGTCACCAGCGCCGTACCCACGTTGAACAGCACATGCACCAGTGCCAGACGCTGGCCACTTCGATTGCCGCTCAGCGCCCCCACCAGCCCCGTAGTCACGGCAGTACCGACGTTGGCGCCGATGGCGATCGCCAGGCTCTGAGCCAGATCCACCTGACCGCTGGCCAGAGCCGCCAGCGTGAGCATCAGGGTGGCGTGGCTGGACTGCAGCACCATGGTCAGCACGGCTCCCACGGCCACGAACAGCAGTTGCCCGCTCAGGCCATCGGCCCGGTATTCGGTCAGGTCCATGCCGGCACCGAAGGCATCGAAACCCTCCTTGATGCCGTCGATACCCAGAAAGATAAAGGCAATACCCAGCACGATGCGCCCAGCCGCCCGGCTCTTGGGCCCGTTGAAGCCGGCCAGCACGCCGAACACCAGCAGCGGCAGCGCCAGCGGACTGAGGCTGATGTTCTGTCCGGCCAGGGCCAGCAACCAGATACCGAAGCTGGCACCCAGATTGGCGCCGAACAGAACGGCAATGCCGCCCGCCAGCTGGATCAGCCCGGTACTGATAAAGGCAATGGTCAGCAGCGAAACCAGCGTGGTGGACTGCAACAGCATGGTGCCGCCGATGCCGAACAACAGCGCCTTGCCGGGTGTCGAGGTGCTTCGCCCCAGCAGCGCTTCCAGCTTGCCGCCGGCAAGCTCACGCAAGCCCTCTTCCAGGCACTGCATGCCGAACAGGAACAGTGCCAGGCCGGCGCAAAGCTGCAACCAGCCCTGGCTGGACCAGAATGACCAGGATAGGACCAGCAACCCAAGAACGGGTATAGAGAGTTTGAGAAATCGACTGGACACGTTTTCTGGCTTCGCTCGCAGATTAAGGGCGACGAAGCCTACGCCAAGCACACGCAGGCCGGAAGCCCTTGCACCCCCGACCTTTGTGGAGCGCGCGGATCAGTCCTGGCGGTTGTAGCCGACGCGGGTGCAGCCCAGGCAACGGGCGAAAGCCGCAGCGCCAGGCTCGACCACCAGGGCGTGTCCGGTTTCCTTGATGCCGCCGCCCATGGCAGAGAACGGCAGACTGACAACAAACACACCCGCCCCGATGACGGTTGCAGCAATCAGCAGGGGCCGTGCGATCAGCAGGTCGCCGACGATTGAAAAGGCCTTGGGCGCCTCGACGGTATACATCGGGTCGCCGCTGGCATTCTGGTGCGCCGATTGGGCATGAGCCGGCATCGCCAGCAGGCCGGTGGTCAGAGCCAGGACAACGGCAGTGGAGCGAAACACTTTCATGGTGTGATCCTTCAACTGGGCGAAACGGGGCAGTTTATTGTCGTGCCGGTCACTATAGCAGCGGCCACCGCCTGCTGATCGTGAACGCCGTCAATGCCTGCAGTGTTGATACAGGTCGCGTTTAACGCTGACAGCGGAGGCAATGGACGCTGGCGCGCTGCCCCAGCCGGGTTCCGCGCAGGGTCGAACCACAGGCCTTGCAGAACTCACCGCCTCGCCCGTAAACGAAAAGCTCCTGCTGAAAATAGCCCGGCTTGCCATCGCCACCGACGAAATCGCGCAGCGTGGTGCCTCCGCGCTCGATGGCGTAAGCAAGGATGCGCCTGATTTCCAGCGCCAGTTTCAGATAGCGCGCCCGCGACACCGCACCGGCGGCGCGACGTGGGTCGATGCCAGCCGCGAACAACGCCTCACTGGCGTAGATGTTGCCAACCCCGACCACCACGGCGTTATCCATGATGAACGGCTTGATCGCCATGCTGCGCCCACGCGACAGGCGGAACAGCCGGTCGCCGTCAAAAGCATCACCCAGTGGCTCCGGGCCGAGACCGGCCAACAGCTTGTGACTGAGCGGGTCGTCACTCCAGAGCAGCGCACCGAAGCGCCGCGGATCGGTGTAGCGCAGCGCCAGACCCGACTCCAGAACGATATCGACGTGCTCGTGCTTGCCCGCCACAAGCTCGCCCGCCACCAGCCGCAGGCTGCCGGACATCCCCAGATGAGCGATCAGCGTGCCCACTTCGGCCTTGATCAACAAGTACTTGGCCCGTCGCTCGACCGCCTCGATACGCTGGCCGGACAGGCGCACGTCAAGGTCCTCCGGGATCGGCCAGCGCAGCCGCCGCTCACGCACGATCACGCGGCTGACACGCTGGCCGACAAGATGCGGTTCGATACCGCGACGGGTGGTTTCGACTTCAGGAAGTTCGGGCATGGCAAAAGAGACAGGACGAAAACGCGCAAATCCTAGCACGGCAACCAAGCCGCAAGCCGCTCCTATACAATAGCCGTCTTTTTCCGGAGCCCCGCCGATGACCCTGCCCAGCCTGCGCCTCAAAGCCAACGCCGACCGCCGCCTGCGCGCCGGTCATCTGTGGGTCTACAGCAACGAGGTGGACACTGCTGCCACGCCGCTCTCCGGTTTTGCTGCTGGCGATCAGGCCATTCTCGAAGCGGCGGGCGGCAAGCCGCTGGGTATCGTCGGGGTGTCACCGAACAACCTGATCTGCGCGCGGCTGCTGTCGCGCGATCTCAAGCACAGCCTGGACAAATCGCTACTGGTGCATCGCATTCAGGTCGCACTGAGCCTGCGCGAGCGCCTGTTCGATCAACCCTGCTACCGCCTGATCTATGGCGACTCCGATCTGCTGCCGGGGCTGGTGGTGGATCGTTTCCACGATCATCTGGTGGTACAGCTGGCCTCGGCGACGATGGAGCGCAACAGGGACGCTGTGCTGGAAGCCCTGGTGCAGGTAATCAAGCCGCGCGGCGTGCTGTGGAAGAACGACTCCGCCGCGCGTGATGCCGAGGGCCTGGAGCGTTATGTCGATACCGCCTTTGGGGTAGTGCCGGAATGGCTCGACCTGGAAGAGAACGGCGTGAAGTTTCAGGCACCGGTACTGCAGGGTCAGAAGACCGGCTGGTTCTACGACCACCGCATGAATCGCGCGCGCCTGGCGCCCTATGTCAAAGGCAAGCGCGTGCTCGACCTGTTCAGCTACATCGGCGGCTGGGGTGTTCAGGCAGCCGTGTTCGGCGCCAGCGAAGTGTTCTGCGTCGACGCCTCGGCCTTTGCCCTCGACGGCGTCGAGCGCAATGCCGCACTCAACGGCGTGGCGGAGAAGATGACCTGCATTGAGGGCGATGTCTTCGAGGCCATGAAGGAGCTGAAGAACTCCGAGGAACGCTTCGACGTGGTCCTCACCGACCCGCCGGCCTTCATCAAGCGCAAGAAGGACCTGAAGAACGGCGAAGCCGCCTACCGCCGCCTCAACGAGGCCGCGATGCGCCTGCTCAACAAGGACGGCATCCTGGTCAGCGCCAGCTGTTCGATGCACTTGCCTGAAGACGACCTGCAAAACATCCTGCTCGGCAGCGCCCGCCATCTGGACCGCAATATCCAGCTGCTCGAACGCGGCGGCCAGGGCCCGGATCATCCAGTGCACCCGGCGATTCCAGAAACCCGCTACATCAAGAGCCTGACCTGCCGGATCCTGCCGAACAGTTAAACGGTACGCCTTCCGGGGTTCGCATTGAGCCTTCCCGCCCGCCCTGAATGGTCGCCGTCAGCAGCGTTTCACCGGGGCGGGACTCGATCCGCAGTTGCCCACCCATACGCTCGATGCGCAGCCGCATGCTGCTCATGCCGACCCCCGTGCCCGCTGCCAGCACGTCGTCCACGTCGAAACCCCGGCCATTGTCGCGCACCCACAAACTCATGCCCTCCTCCGCCTCGGCACGCACCCCGACATCCAGTTGCGTAGCTCCGGCGTGCTTGAGCACATTGGTCAGGGCTTCTTCGAGAAAACGGGTAAGGGCCAGCAACTGTGTCGGCGTGAACGCGCCCGGCCAATGCTCCGGCAGGTTCCAGTGCGATTCGATGCCCAGATCATCAAACAGATCGATGAACCGCCGCCGCAGCGGCGCCAGCCACTCCTGCGGCGATTGCCAGGCGGGCACCGCGCAGGAACCGTCGATCACGTCCCGCAGGTCGCTACGCAGCGTCTTCAGTACGGACAGGAACTGGCCATCCTTCAGCCCCTCCCCATGCTCCATCCGGATAATCGAGCGCATCAGCGAACTGCCCAGGCCGTCATGCAGATCATGGGTCAGACGCAGGCGCTCGTTGAGGCGAATGTTGTCGGCTTCCAGCTGATGCTCGCGCTGGAGCGTCTGGGTCAGCTCCGCCCGCGTGCTGTCCACGGTTGCCCGCAGCTCATCATTGAAGCGCTCGATACGGCTCAGGCTGTTGGAGAAACGCGTGGCAAGGACCAGGAACATCACCACCGACAGGAGCGGTGCCGACAGCGCGGCATACACCCCCTCAACCTCAAGCACCCTCGTAAAGGCCAGAAACTCATAGATGGCCAGGGCCGACATGCTCCCGCCGAACAACATCAGCCAAGTGTCTCGCGCACGGTACGCATGCCAGAGAAAATGCTGGGCGGCCACGAACAAGACCAGCCTGAGCGCAAAGGCGGACAACAGCTGCAGCAGCCCGATATGCATCTTCGGCACCAGCAGCGCAGCCACGCAGAACAGGATCGCGCCAGCCCAGATGCCCTTTTCCAGACGCGCAAAGCGCATGCCGCCGAACGACCAAATAAACAGGCAAAACGCCGGGCAATACAGCGCCAACCCCACCAGACTCAGGCGATCCCAGACCTCACCGTGAGTGAATGGCCAGGCCGACGTCACCAGCATGTTGACGATACCCAGCGACCACAACAGCGAAGCCAGCGCGAACCAGCCGAAGGTACGTTCCTGGCGGCGGAACAGCCAGAACGCCAGAAACAGCACACCCAGCACCAGGGAAACCAGCAGGCTGACAAAAATGAGCTCGCGCTGCTGCAACAACTGCTGACGATACTCAGGCCAGACCTGCCCGGATGCACCCAGGCGCACTCTCCCCAGCCCCGGCGCCGCATGCTCCGAGCCCACCAGGCGAATCCACAGGGTATTGGCCTGCTGCCCGGACAGCGGCAACAGCCAATAGCGCGGCAGGTTCCAACTTCGCGACAAGGGCTCGACCAGGCTCTGGTCACGCCAGATCAAGTCATCGTTGAGCCACACCTCACCGGCCATGACCATGCGATCGATATTCAGCGCCAGCGGTTCGTCCGCGCAATTGGCCTGCCAATCCAGCCGATACCACACCGGCCCCAGAAAGCCGGGCCAGTGGCGCTGCCACAGATCCGGCAGGCTCACCGGCCGCCAGCCTTCTAACGGGCGCAGGCCGTCGCCGGCCCGCTCGGGGGCCATCATTATGCGGGTGATGCTTGGCTGGCAGCTCGCCTGTGCCAGGCTCGAAAGCCAGGGCAACAGGACCAGCAGCAGGGTCAGGGCAACAAGCCGCGCTGCCGGGCCTCGTTCACCGCGCGGGTGCGCGAGGAGACGGCCAGCTTGCGGTAGATCCGTTTGATATGGCATTCGACGGTATAGCGGGAAATGGTCAACTGTTCGGCGATTTCCCGGTTGCTCAACCCGCGGGAAACCCATTCAAGAATCTCGCTCTCGCGGGTGCTGAGTGCTTCTGCTTCGCTCGTATCGGCAGGCTTGTGCAGCGGTGCCGCCGGCAGCAGGGTGAGGATGCGTCGCGCGATGAACGGATCGATCGGCGCACCGCCACGCAGCACGCTGCGAATCGACAGGCTCACCTCCAGATCATCGCGTTCCTTGAGCACATAACCCGTGGCCCCGGCCCGCAGCGCACCAAGGATCGCTTCCTCGGTACTCCAGGCCGAAATCACCAGAATCCACAGCGCCGGGTCCTGCGCGCGCAACGCCTGGATCAGCTCGATACCATTGCCGTCCGGCAAACCCAGGTCCACCAGCACCATCGCCACCGGCTGGCTGTCAAGATGCGCACGCGCCTCTGCCAGGCTCACCGCGAAATGCACCGCCTCACTGGCATAGCCGATTTCGCCCAGTACCCGCGACAGCCGCTGACGCATCAGCGGATCATCCTCGACAACCAGCACCGGCGCCGGCAGCAGAACATCATCGGGAATAAGGCTGGCGGTCGTCATCAGCGAGCGGCACTCGGTGAAGGTGAATGAAGGGCAGCGAGTGTGGCATGGAGTAGTGGCACCCGACCATCACCAGAATCAGGTATAGCCGCACTTCACTTTTGCCCCCGGCACGAAGCTTTTAGCCTCGCTGGCAGGCTCCCACCTGCATTCGCCGCGAGGGCGCAGCTCCCACGGGATGGGTGGGGCTTTGCCTTCGTGGGAGGGCCGCCCCGGCACGAAGCTTTTGGCCTCGCTGGCAGGCCCCCGCCTGCATTCGCCGCGAGGGCGCAGCTCCCACGGGGTGGGTGGGGCTTTTGCCTTCGTGGGAGTCCGCCCCGGCACGAAGCTCTTAGCCTCGCTGGCAGGCTCCCGCCTGCATTCGCCGCGAGGGCGCAGCTCCCACGGGGTGGGTGGGGCCTTGTCTTCGTGGGAGTGCCGCCCCCGGCACGAAGCTTTGGCTTTTGGGCAGGCTCCCGCCTGCATTCCCGCAAGGGCGAGAAATTTGTAAGCTGTTGGCTGCTACTCAAGGGAGCTCTACGCAATGGAAATGCGCTACTCATCGCACCGGCTGCGAAAAGGCCGGTATTCCGGGGCCGGGCAGATCTACCTGGTCACCACCGCCACTCATGCTCGCACCCCTGTCTTCGCCCAACTGGCTGTAGCCCGGCTGCTGATCAATACGATCCGCGAAGATGCCAAGCGTGGCTCACACACGACACTCGCCTTCGTTGTGATGCCCGACCACCTGCACTGGCTTTTGCAACTGCACCACGATTCACTGCCCTCTTTGGTGGGCCGGGTGAAGTCGATCACTGCCCGACGCCTCGGCGGGAGGGTTTGGCAAAATGGCTTTCATGACCGTGCGGTGCGCCATGACGACGACCTGCTATCCCTCGCGCGATACGTGGTTGCCAACCCATTGCGCGCCGGCCTGGTAGAACGAATCGGCGACTACCCGCACTGGGATGCCATTTGGATGTGAAAAGCCGCAGGTGGGGCTTTTGCCTTCGTGGGAGTGCCGCCCCCGGCACGAAGCT
>JADKLW010000124.1_pt2 | contig 14720 bp, 13 predicted proteins | sample 8641881 | NCBI WGS metagenome assembly JADKLW01 (sample SAMN16272185, study PRJNA661076) | feces metagenome | isolation source: fecal sample from diarrhoea affected cattle B | host: Bos taurus | place: South Africa: Lokaleng Village, Mahikeng | collected 2019-09 | reverse complement strand
GCCGGGGATGACGGCAGCGGCGAATCGCACTTCACGGTGGAAATCGAATGCGCGGAGTTCGCAGGCCAATCGCGGCTTAACCGTCAGCGGATGGTTAACAAGGCATTGGGCGATATCATGCGCGACAAGGTTCACGCGATGGCGATCAAGGCGTCTGCACCTGGCGAGTAATCCTAAATAATATAATATAAACAATAGGTTGATAGGATTGTCTTGTTGGAACGCCTAGCCACTTAACCCATGCTCCATGAGCATGGGCTTCACCCAGTTTGACCGGCTGACCGTCACCGGGCCAGTGCCGTATGACCAGTTCGTGCCGGTAGTTTTCCCGATTGGCTTCGAGCGATAGCCACACCAATGGGCGCTCGGCCGTCGCCTTGGCACCTGCTGCTTCCATCGCTTGCGTAATGTGCTCTTGCTCTTCCCTATCGATATATTGCCAGACGATCGAGTGCATCAGCACCCGTGTCACGCCCTCTTTCTGCGGCTTGGCAAGTTGCCGGATGATCCAGTCCCCGGCGCCCGATGCCTCCAGACGGGGCGGTGTTTCGTTTACCAAGGCAATGGCTGCGTCCATCCGTTCAATGCGGACCTGATGCTCGGGCCAGATATAGGCGGTGAGGCGGCGGGCCTGGGCAGGGTCAGCGAGATCGACCGGTGCAATGTCACAACCGCGAATTGATTCGAATGCAAAGGGCGCAGCGGGCGGCGGCGGTCCCTGCCATTCGGGTTTGAACGACAGCCGCGCATTATCCGGCCCCACGCTAACGCCGCCCAGATCGTAATGATAACGGTCAATCAGCAGGTTGAGGCCAGCACTGGAGCCGATTTCGAGCAGCTCATAACATGGCGGCAGGCCCCGCGCGGTCAGCCACAGCAATCCGGCCATATAAGAGGATGAGCGCCCGGCCTCGTTAGTCTGCGGCGGGGAGTCCAGCCACGGTAACAAAGCTGCCTCGTCACTGGCTATTATATCGGCGATGATCTGCACGGCATCGGCAAAAGCAGCTTCATCACCGTTATAAATGGCGGAAAGCCGGTCATGTTGCCCGCCAAGGTGCAGGGCGTGAAACCCGCCTGTAATTCGCAAGGGCAGGGCATCGGCAAGCGGATCGCCATTCCAGTCTAAGACCCTTCGACCGACTCCATCTCCTCCATCACCGGCATTTATCGCTTCGATAATCGCCTCGACAATCCGGGCTGTAATGGGCGCTCCGTTCGCACGGCAATATTCTATCTGGTTGGCGAAAGCCTCTCTTACCTTTTGCTCTTTAGACATATTGCCCTTTCTGGTGTGAAGCCCTAATGCGCCCTACGTTATGACAGAAAGACTATGACCAGACCCCTCATCTTTGCAATCCCCAAGGGACGGATCCTCGACGAAGCTCTACCGATGCTGGCGGAGGTCGGTATTGAGCCTGCGCCGGAGTTTTTCGACAAGGCCAATCGCAGCCTGATGTTCGGCACCAATCAGCCGCATATCTCGATCATCCGCGTCCGTGCTTTTGATGTGGCGACCTTTGTCGCGCATGGTGCGGCGCAAATCGGCATTGTCGGCTCTGATGTGATTGAGGAGTTCAGCTATAGCGAGCTTTATGCGCCGGTTGATCTGGGCATAGGGCGTTGCCGCCTGTCGGTTGCGCAGCCCAAGGATGATGCCGAGCAAATTGACAATATCTCGCATATCCGCGTTGCCACCAAATATCCCAATCTGACCAGCCGCCATTTTGAAGCGCGCGGTATTCAGGCAGAATGTGTCAAACTGAACGGAGCGATGGAGCTTGCGCCTTCGCTTGGACTATCGCGGCATATTGTCGATCTGGTTGAATCAGGAAGCACGCTGAAAGCCAATAACCTGGTGGAAACCGACCGGATTATAGACATTTCAGCGCGTCTGGTGGTGAACCGGGCAGCCTTCAAGCTGCGCAGTCAGGAACTGACCGCGCCGGTGCAGAAATTCCGCGAACTGGTAGGACAGCCATAATGGCACTCAGGCTTTCAACATCGGATGCCGGTTTTGCCGGGGCTTTTGACGCGCTGGTCAATGCGCGCAGAGAGGCGGATGAGGATGTGTCGGCGGATGTCCGCTCGATCATCAAGGATGTGCGCGCCAATGGCGACGAAGCAGTGTCCCGCCTGACGCAAAAATTTGACGGGCATGATCTGGACCACACCGGCTGGCAGGTTACGCCGCAGGAATGTGAAGCCGCGCTTGACGGGCTTGATCCCAATTTGCGGATTGCCCTGGAACTGGCCGCGATCCGTATCCGCGATTATCACGAAGGGCAAAAGCCGGATAATCGCGACTATCGTGATGATGCCGGTGTTCGCATCGGTGCGCGCTGGAATGCGGTGGAGCGGGCGGGAATATATATTCCGGGTGGCCGTGCAGCCTATCCGTCATCCGTGCTGATGAACGCTATACCAGCAAAGGTTGCGGGTGTTGACCGGATCATCATGGTAACCCCGACACCGGGCGGAGAGATGAACCCGCTGGTTCTCGCTGCGGCGCAAATTGCCGGTGTGGATCAGATCTGGCGCATCGGCGGCGCGCAGGCAGTGGCAGCACTGGCGTTCGGAACGGACAAGATCGCGCCTGTCGATGTCATCACCGGGCCAGGCAATGCCTGGGTCGCCGAGGCCAAGCGTCAGGTTTACGGCGTTGTCGGCATCGACATGGTCGCCGGGCCATCGGAAATTGTCGTGGTCGCTGACGGGAAGAATGATCCGGACTGGATAGCCGCAGATTTATTGTCTCAGGCAGAACATGACCCGACCAGCCAGTCGATATTATTCACCGATGACGCAGGTTTCGCCGATAAGGTGGCCGAGAGCATTGATGCACAGCTTGCCGAATTGGCGACTAGCAAGACGGCGACGCAAAGCTGGGGCGACAATGGCGCAATCATAGTTGTTGATCGTCTGGAGAAAGCCATTCCGCTTGTTGATCGTCTGGCCGCCGAACATCTGGAACTGGCCTGCGATAATCCGCAGGCTTTGTTTAACAAGGTGCGTCATGCCGGTTCTGTATTCATGGGGCGGCATACACCGGAAGCGATTGGCGATTATGTCGCCGGTCCGAACCATGTGCTGCCCACCGGTCGCCGTGCGCGTTTCTCGTCCGGGCTCTCCGTCACCGACTTTATGAAGCGGACCAGCTTTCTGGAATGTGACCAGGCGGCACTGGAAAAAATTGGCCCGGCAGCAGTTGCGCTTGCCGAAGCAGAAGGCTTGCCTGCCCACGCAGCAAGCGTAAGGAAAAGATTGAACCGATGACTGCAAAATCAAACACCCGCTCCACGGCTCGCCTTGCAGCGGTCCAGGCCCTGTTCCAGCACCATATGGAAAAAACGCCAGTGCCGCGTCTATTGAAAGAGTTTCACGACCACCGGCTGGGCGCTGAGATAGAGGACGCGCAATATCGTCCTGTCGAAGTGGACTTTTTTGATGATATCGTCATCGGAGTGTCGCGCAATATCGGTGAAATCGACCAGCTTATCGAAGAAAAACTGGCGTCTGACTGGTCTATGGGGCGTCTCGACAAAACAATGTTGCAAATCCTGCGCGCCGGGGCCTTTGAATTGATGGAACGGGACGAGGTCCCGACGGGGACAGTGATCAGCGAATATGTCGATGTGGCCCATGCCTTTTTTAATAAAAAGGACAGCGGCTTCGTTAATGGTTTGCTGGACGCAATAGCAAAGCAGGTGCGCGGCGAGGTGAAAAGCTGACACGGCGCTCCTGCATCGGTAAGACAGGGTTTATAAACGGATATGGGGGCATGTCATTTTTGTTGGGGTAGCCCTGATTGACCGAATTGGATTTTATTGACCAGTTGAAAATACTGGCAACTCATCCCGCTGCACGTGGACTGGCCGATGATGCGGCAGTATTGCCTTTTGGCCGTCACAAGCTGGTGATGACGCATGACATGCTGGTCGAGGATGTGCACTTCCTGCCCAGCGCAGATCCCGCAGATGTGGCGTGGAAGCTGATAGCGGTAAACCTGTCTGACCTTGCCGCCAAGGGCGCAAAGCCGCTTGGTATATTAATGGGTTATAGCCAGGCCAGCGATGCCGCTTGGGATAATGCCTTTGTCCGCGGGCTGAAAGAAGCAATCAGCCATTTCCGCACCCCGCTGCTCGGCGGAGATACCGTGTCGGTGGGCAAGGGGGGCAAACGCGCCCTTTCGCTGACCGCATTTGGTGAGGCCAAGGGCCATATCGTCCCCGCACGCAGCGGAGCGGTGCCGGGGCACGCCATTTATGTGACGGGCCATATCGGTGATGCCTGGGCCGGGTTGCAGATCGCGACTGGCAAAGCAGACGCGACCGATATCGAGACTTCGGCGGCATTGCTCAAAATATATAACCGGCCGGAACCGAAGCTGGAGGAAGGCCGCGCGCTCTCTTCGCTGGTCAGCACCATGATGGACATTTCCGACGGTCTGTTGCTGGACGCATCCCGCATTGCCAAGGCCAGCGGCCTCAATCTGGAAATCGACCTCGACCGCGTTCCGATTTCACCGGCTTTCAAGACGCTGTTCGGTGACGATCAAGCTGCCAGAATGAACGCGGCCACCGGCGGAGATGATTATCAACTGCTGCTCACCGCAAGTCCTGAAACCGTGTTGCCGATCGAGGTTACACGGATTGGCCAATGCCGCGCGGGTACGGGCGTGTCATTGAAAAGCAATGGTGAGAGCGTAGAGTTGCCGGAGAGTTTGGGCTTTATCCACACCTGACGCGAGCCGTTTTTGACAAGTTGCCGATAAGTTGAATAGCCGCCGCAATGCTTGGGGAGCCTAGCAAAATCAGTGCTTGCGACTTGTAGTTCACTCTTTATAAGTTTCTGAGATATCACTCCAATTGTGGAGGAGATCAGTAAAATAATTAGGGGAGAGGAACAGCAATGACTGTTGTTACCATATCGATTATTTGCGGCTTAATAGCCGTATTATACGGGTTTATTACAAGCCGTCAGGTGCTCGCTGCACCGGCTGGCAACGAAAAAATGCAAGACATTGCCGCCGCTATCCAGGAAGGCGCGCAGGCTTATCTAAACCGCCAATATCGTGCGATTGCGATTGTCGGCGTGGTTGTCGCGGTTCTGGTGTTCGTGTTTCTCGGCGGTATTTCCACGATTGGCTTTCTGGTCGGCGCGATATTATCCGGTGTCGCGGGTTATATCGGTATGAACATTTCGGTTCGTGCCAATGTCCGTACGGCCCAAGCTGCAAGCGAAAGCCTGCAAACCGGCCTCACCGTGGCGTTTCGCGCCGGTGCAGTGACGGGTATGCTGGTCGCTGGTCTTGCGCTTCTGGCGATTTCCATTTTCTTCTGGGTGCTCACCACGCAACTGGGCCTTGAAGCAAACAGCCGTCTCGTCATTGATGCGCTGGTCGCATTGGCCTTTGGTGCTTCCCTGATTTCAATCTTTGCCCGTCTTGGCGGCGGTATCTTTACCAAAGCGGCTGACGTTGGCGCTGATCTGGTCGGCAAGGTCGAAGCCGGTATTCCGGAGGATGACCCACGCAACCCTGCAACCATTGCCGATAATGTCGGCGACAATGTCGGTGACTGCGCTGGTATGGCTGCCGATCTGTTTGAAACCTATGTTGTAACCGTTGGCGCTACCATGGTGCTTCTGGCGCTGCTGTTCGGCGATATTGTCGGCAACACGATGCTCAACAGCCTGATGGCGCTGCCTCTGATCGTTGGCGGTGTATGTATCATCACTTCTATCATCGGCACCTATATGGTTCGCTTGGGTAGCAGCAACAATATCATGGGTGCTCTCTATAAAGGCTTCATCACCACGGCTGTCCTGTCGATTCCGGCCATATACTATGTCACCATGCGCACGCTGGGTGATATGAATGTCGTTATCGGTGCTGATCTTGACGGAACCGGCGGTTTCACAGGCATGACATTATTCTGGTCGATGATGGTCGGTCTGGCGGTAACGGGCCTTATCATCTGGATTACCGAATATTATACCGGCACCCAATATCGTCCGGTGCGTTCTATCGCCAAGTCTTCGGAAACGGGCCACGGCACCAACGTGATCCAGGGGCTTGCCGTTTCGATGGAAGCAACCGCCTTGCCAACATTGGTCATCGTCGTCGGTATCGTTGTCGCTTACCAGCTTGCCGGTCTGATCGGTATCGCATTTGCTGCAACGTCGATGCTGGCGCTGGCTGGTATGGTCGTGGCGCTTGATGCTTATGGTCCGGTAACCGACAATGCTGGCGGTATTGCCGAAATGGCCGGTCTGGATGAAAGTGTCCGGGACAGAACCGACGCACTGGATGCTGTCGGTAACACCACGAAAGCTGTCACCAAGGGCTATGCCATCGGTTCTGCCGGACTGGCGGCGCTGGTGCTGTTCTCGGCATACACGGCTGACCTCAAGGAATTTTTCCCTGAACTACAGGTCAGTTTCAGTCTTGAAAATCCGTATGTGATCGTCGGTTTGCTGCTCGGTGCGCTTTTGCCTTACCTCTTTGGAGCGATGGGCATGACCGCTGTGGGCCGCGCTGCCGGTGACGTTGTGAAAGACGTCCGAGCGCAGTTTGCGGCCGACAAGGGCATTATGGACGGAACATCGCGTCCGGACTATGCCCGCACGGTGGATCTGGTTACCAAGGCGGCGATCAAGGAAATGATCGTGCCCTCATTGCTACCGGTTCTGGCTCCGATTGTGGTTTATTTCGTGATTACCGCAGTGGCGGGTCAGGCGAATGGCTTCGCGGCTCTGGGCGCATTGCTACTCGGTGTGATTGTCTCCGGTCTGTTCGTTGCCCTGTCGATGACAGCAGGCGGCGGCGCATGGGATAATGCGAAAAAATATATCGAAGACGGCAACCACGGCGGTAAGGGTTCAGAAGCCCATAAAGCAGCCGTGACCGGCGATACGGTTGGCGATCCTTACAAGGATACAGCAGGTCCGGCGGTCAACCCGATGATTAAAATCACCAATATTGTCGCGTTGCTCCTTCTTGCTACGCTGGCGACTTAATAGCTTCGGATATTTGGTTTAATCCCACTATGAAACCCCGCTGGAGGCAATTCCGGCGGGGTTTTCTTTGCGCGTCGAAGTGCGCCGTCGTTAATCGGTTATTACCCAATTCCTGTTAGTAAACCGCGTCAATCAAACAGGACGCGATACATGGATGCAGGCGGGTTCCAGAACCAGAATGATGCAACGGTTTTTTATGAAACCGGTGATCGGGTGTGCCTGAACAATTCTTCCTCTGCCGAGCTTTTGCCGGTTTCCGCAATGGACAGCGATTTGCTGCCCGCATGGCAAAAACTGGCGCGCAATGCCTCGGAACCGAATATATTTTACGAGCATTGGATGCTTGGCCCAGCGCTCAGGCATTTCCCTGTCCATTCCGAATTAAGCCTTTTCCTGCTCTGGGCCGGTGCGCCGGGCAAATCGGATTTGCTGGGCTTGCTGCCGGTGGGGCCGTGCTGGGTGCTCGGCCGCTGGCCCGTGCCGTTCATACAAAATTGGGGGCACCATAATAGCTTTCTGGGTACGCCATTGGTGCGGAGCGGATTTGAACACCAGTTCTGGGCTGCGCTGCTAAACGCAATGGATGCGACAGACTGGCCGGGTTTTTTGCACATCAGCGGATTGACGATTGGTGGACCTCTGGACAAGGCTATGCGCGCCGTGTGCGCTCGACAGAAACGGCGCAGCGATCTGGTCCACAGCGTTGCACGGGCGTTTCTGGAAAGCGATCTGGACGCCGATAGCTATTATGCACGAACGGTCCGGTCAAAAAAGCGCAAGGAACTGCGCCGACAGGCCAAGCGCTTGAGCGAGTTGGGAGAGGTTCAATATTCCTGCCACCGGGATGATGAAGGGCTGACCCATTGGATTGACGAGTTTCTGGCGCTGGAGCGGGAGAGCTGGAAGGGGCAGGAGGGTTCCGCGCTGGATTGCGCGGACGATACCCGAAATTTTTTTCGCGAAGCATTGGCAGGCGCAGCGGCTTGCGGGCAGCTGGAACGGCATGATTTGCGTTTGGATGGAAAGCCGCTGGCGATGCTGGTCAACTTCCGTTCCCCGCCGGGCAGCTTCTCGTTCAAGACCGCGTTTGACGACGCTTATTCCCGCTTTTCGCCGGGCGTTCTGTTACAGCTTGAAAATCTCAAGATCCTTGAGCAGCCCGATATTGACTGGATGGATAGCTGCGCGGAGCAGGGGCATCCGATGATCGACAGCCTTTGGTCCGGTCGCCGCCACATCGGACGCTTTTCCATCGAACTTAAGGGCATATCGCGCATCGCCATGTTTCGCACCTTGCGGATGGGGGAAGACCTGATGGCCCGTATCAAAAGACGCAAGATAATAGATATTATGCAGGAACCGATATGAACCATATTTCTGGACCGGATGCTTTTGATCCCGTTTCTAATCAACCGGTATTTGATGAGGATACGCGGCGGCAATTTGCGGCCTGCTATCCCGAACAGCCACAGCTTCTGGATCATGAAATGGCGGCCAATAAGCTGCTGACGCTGGATGCTCTGGCCAAGCTGGGCAGCGCCTTGCCTGCGGCCAGTGTTGAATATAATCCGGGCGACCTGCCGGTCGGGATTGCTCCCGAAGATGTGCCGGACAATGGATTGTCGATTGCCGATACGATTTTGAATATCGCGAGTTCGGCAAGCTGGGCTGTGCTTAAAAATATCGAGCAGGTGCCGGAATATGAAGCGCTGCTCCTATCCTTGCTCGCGGAAATCCAGCCTGTTCTGGAAAAGAAAACCGGCAAGATGTTAAGACCGCAAGGGTTTGTCTTTGTTTCGTCTCCTGACGCGATGACGCCTTATCATTTCGATCCGGAACATAATATTTTGCTGCAACTGCGCGGCGAAAAGACGATGACGGTGTTTCCCGCCGGTGATGGCATATATGCGCCGGCGAGCGCGCATGAAGCCTATCATACCGGAGGGCCGCGTAACCTTTTGTGGCAAGACGGGTTCGCGGACAAAGGGCAAGCCTTTCACCTGACGCCCGGAAAAGCGATATTCGTGCCGGTCATGGCACCGCATTTCGTAAGAAACGGACCAGAGCCGAGCATATCGCTTTCCATAACCTGGCGATCAGACTGGAGCTTTGCCGAGGCAGATGCCCATGCTTTCAACCACATGCTGCGCGGATGGGGGTTGAAACCCGCCATGCCGGGCCGGTTCCCGAAGCAGAACAGGGTGAAAGCAACAGGCTGGCGGATCTTGCGAAAATTATCGCTGGTAAAATGATCCGCCTGCCTGTTTCCCGTTAAAACCGTTTGCGAAAGCTCAACTCTACATAGCGGCCAACCGGATCGATCAAGCCTGTCTGGTAACGCAGTGGAACCATGCCGCTATTGTCCCGGACGTCCTGAATATCATTGAAGATATTGTCTATCCTGAACGAAAGCCTACCGCCTTTCAGGAACGGGACTTTCTCGGTCAAATCGCCGCGATTGTCGAGGTTCATGAACACCCTCAGGTTAAGCGTCGTCAGGTCCGAAAAGCGCAGGTCTGAGCCGGTAAGGCCGCCATTGACGCGGGTTGCGGTTTCATGCTCTCCTTGAAGCCTGAAGCCCAGTCCATTTTTGGACCAGCCAGCCTGCAACTCGAATTTATGGCGCGGACTACCGCCTGATGAGCCAATGGCAGACCCATTCAGAAGGTCCAGTTCCTGCACTCCGGGACGGATCAAAACGCTCTCTTCCAGCCGGATGGTGTGATAGGCCGATAGTCTCCAATGACCGCCGCTCGGACCGCCCATACCGGGGCCGCGACCGCCGGGTCCACCTCTCCGGCCGCCCCGCTCGCCCGCTTGTGCCTGTTGCGGCGCCTGTGAACTTTCCCCACTGGGCTTTGCGTCTCCATTCGCTCCATCCGAAGGCGCTGCACTTCGAGGCGTTCTTCTGCTGCTGTCGCCGCGTTCTTCACGCTGACCGAAACGCTTGGAGAATTGCAAACCATAGCGAATACTCTCGCTACGCACATTGCTGTAACTCACCGGACGCTGGTCAATGGCGATCAAGCGCCCCGTATTATCGCGCGTCACGCGATCCGGAAAAGCAGCTTCGATCTCCGGTGTGAGCAACGGAAAGCCGGACGCGACATTCTTGCTGTTATTGCGGACATATTCGGCGATAAAGCGCATATCCTCAAACCATTTCGGCTCGTAATTCACCGCCAGCTTGATATCCCGCCGCTTTTCCGCGGGCAGCGCAAGATTGCCGCCCGTGGTAATACTGGCCAGCACGGTTTCGCCCGTGGCAAAATCAAAGATGTTAACATTGGGCGTAACAATGACGGGATTGCCAAGCTGTTGTATGGACGGCGCCGCTTCTTCACCGATGGCAGAGGCGGTAAAGTTCAGCCCGTCTATCGGTTCCCAGTTCAAGCCAAAGCCATATTCAAGCAAGCCGCCGAAATCCGACAGTTCGCTATACCCCAGATTGCCGTTTACAGAGAGTTCACCAATGGCTTCCACTACGTCAATATTCTCTTTGGCAAGCGGGATATCGATATTGAAACCGGCATTAAAATTATCCCGCCCCAAATCGGTAAGCGTAGTTACCCCTTCGGATATATCACGGCTGTTCAGGTCCTGCCGCTTGTAACCAGCGCGGAAAGTCGTTGAGACGGCCCCCGAAGGCAGATAAAGCGGTGTCCCCGATATGGTAGCAAGACTATTGATGCTATCGCTAACCGAGCGCGCATAATCGGTAACAGGGGGGGCAAGAAGCGGTCCGAAGTCACTGGCAAATGGATTAGCCGTGCCATTATTCACTGCCGCCTGAAGCGCGCCGAGATCGCCGGAATCTTCGGTCGTGGTATTAACCTGGTCTCGAGTATAATCCGCAGTCAAAGACCATTGCCAACCGGACAGATTGCCGTTTAGCGCAGCTCCGCCTTGCAAAGTATTTGTCTCAACCGTTCTGCGAAGCGGATCAAATTGGGTGAAATAGCGGAACAGGGTTTCATCATCCGGCGATGTTGCAAACGGGCTGCTGGCCGGGATATCAATCGTGCCGCTGGAAAGCCCCGACAGGCCACGTGATTTGCTGAAAACATAACCGCCATTGACAGACAACGAGATGCCATCCCCCAAATTGCGGCTATAGGATGCGTTAATCTCTATATTATCCGATGGAGCGCTGAGCGTGCGGAATTGGCCCAGGTTGACCGCTTCGCCTGCCGGGTTCTGAATGATGTCGCGCTCTGCTTCGGTGATCGCAGTCTTGTTTTCATATTCGACATTGAGGTTCAGGCGACTGTTCTTGCTGATCCGGGTGATGGTGGATTCTATCTCTGCCACGCCTTGGCCGCCCTGAGTGGGAACACCATATTCGGCCTCTGCGCTAAAGCCGATAAAATCATCTTTCAAAATGAAGTTGATGACCCTTTGATCCGGGCGATAGCCATATTGAAGAGCGAGTTCTTCGGGGAAAACCTGGATATTCTTAATCGCTTCGGATGGCAGGTCGCGGATTTCGCGAAAGCCGGATGTGCGCTGACCGTTTATCAGGACAATGGGCCGCCCGCTGCCGCGCCCGCGGCTGGAGCTGGTCTGGCTGCTCAACTCGTCCAGCAGATCGGAAACAGAAGACACACCGTAGCTGGCAATATCATCTGCATTCAACTCGATAACAGGCGGAACGTCGGTAATTACGGACCCGCGCGGACGCTCGGCTATAACGACAATTTCGTCATCTTCATCATAAGGCTCGACCACTTGAGCATAAGCGGATGTGCCAACGGTCATAAAGGACAGAACTAAAATACTGGCGCCCAAAAAGCGCGGACCTAGAAGGGGGGGGAGGGTTTTTGTCATTATTATCGCTCTATAAAAATGGATACCGGGGGAACAGCTTGGGGATGCCGTTCAACTTTGTTTTTATCAATCCAATGTTTGTAATAAATTGTCGCAACTCTGATTTTGCGAGAATTCGGATGCATTGAACAGCCAAGGTGGTGGGCTCTTCTATTAAGCCGCTATTACCGCGCTGGTTGCATCAACACAGCAATTTCTTCCCTTTTGCACATTTTATCGTTATGGCGCAGCGCAACGCGTGGAAAAGCCACGAATCAATAGGGATGAAGTAAAGCCGGATGGCAAAAGAAGAATTATTGGAAATGAAGGGGATGGTTCGCGAACTGCTCCCCAACGCGATGTTCCGGATCGAACTGGAAAATGGCCATGAGGTACTTGGTCATACTGCTGGAAAGATGCGTAAAAACCGTATCCGTGTGCTGGTTGGTGATGAAGTGCTCGTAGAGCTGACTCCTTATGACCTCACCAAAGGTCGTATTACATATAGGTTCAAGTGACAGCTCAACCTCTGTCGTCTCTTTTATGAGCGGGGCAGCGAAAGAGATGAAACTCGTTCTCGCCTCGTCCAGCCCGCGCCGGCTGGAGCTGCTTGGCCGGTTAGGGGTGAAGCCTGACCGGATTGCGTCCCCCGATATTGATGAAACCCCGCTCAAGGGTGAATTGCCGCGCGATTATGTTTTGCGTATGGCAAAGGAAAAGGCCGCTGTGGTGCCGCGCAGTGCTGACGAGATGCTGATCGCGGGCGATACTATTGTCGCAGTTGGCAGGCGCATATTGGGCAAGGCTGAAGATGAAGCGCAGCAGCGCGGATTTCTAAAGCTATTGGGCGGTCGGAGGCATCATACAATGTCGGCCGTTTGTGTTATCGCAGCCGATGGAACATCACGCACAAAGCTTTCTGACAGCACGATAAAGTTCAAACGCTTCCAGGACAGCGAGATTGATGCATATATAAAGTCCGGCGAAGGGCTTGGCAAAGCGGGCGGCTATGCCATTCAGGGGCTTGCCGAAGCTTTTGTCATATCAATCAGCGGCAGTTTCAGCGGGATCATGGGATTGCCGCTTTACGAAACGCGCAATCTGCTCATTTCCTCGGGCTACCCATTCAGTCACGATGGAAGCTGATTTCCAAAACGGCTGGCTCTATGAGGCCGGGATTGGGGAGAACCGCGCACTGCGGCTAGAGCATGGCGAATTAGTCTCGGTCCGGGTCGAACGGGGACAAAAAGGCACGAGACAAGGTGCGATCGTCGATGCGCAATTTACCCGTCAATGGGTTGCAGGACAATCGGGCATCATTACGCTGGAAAGCGGTGAGCAATGTCTTTTGCAACCGCTGCCCAAAGGTCTGACCGAAGGTGCGTCCTTGCGTGTGGAAATTGTGCGCGAGGCTTTAAACGAAAAAGACGGGCAATCAAAACGGGCAAAAGCGCGGCCAGTGGCCAATGAGATAGAGCTTACCGCCGGACCAAGCCTGTTAGAGCGTATCGAGAAAGACGGTCAGCCGATACAGGATGTTCACGCTCATGGACCGGATTTGCTCGCCGGATTTGGCTGGAACGAGGCCATGGAACAGGCCGAGACGGGACGCATAGAATTTGATGGCGGGACCTTGCTGGTATCGCTCACTCCCGCGATGACAGTGATTGATGTGGACGGACCGCTTGCACCATTTGAACTGGCAAAACGTGCGGCGCAATATATCGCACTGGCGTTAACTCGCTTTGATATTGGTGGGTCCATAGGCATAGATTTCCCGACCCTTTCCACCAAGGCGGAGCGGACAGAAGTCTGCGCGATATTTGATGCGTATATGGCCGGAAATTGTGAACGAACTGCGATAAACGGCTTTGGTTTTATGCAAATCGTGAGACGGAAAACCGGACCTTCTGTTCTGGAAGTGGCCCAGGCGGACAAGGTGTTGACAGCGACCTTAGCACTATTGCGTCAGGCGGAGCGAAGCGCCGCAGGGGCAGGTAGCTTGCAACTCAACGTCCATCCTGCTGTGGCAACGAAATTGCACCACAGGCAGGTATGGCTGGATGAACTCTCCAAACGAACCGGGCGCAACGTGTTGGTAGAAGCCAGCGGCAATATATCTATCACGGGCGGCCATATTGCCTCGGTAAGCCCTTAATCTGCTTCCGGCTTGCAATTTCCCTGCCTTCTCGGCACATACCCCGCATGAGCGAAATCATTCTTTTCGATTATTGGCGCAGCTCCGCATGCTACCGTGTTCGCATCGCGTTGAACCTGAAAGGAATCGCCTATCAGGTGGCGCCGACCAGCTTGCTGGACGATAGTACGAAGCGGCCCGATTATATCGCCCATAATCCGCAAGGCTTTGTCCCGACGCTGCAAATTGACGGGCATGATCTGACCCAATCGCTGGGGATTATCGATTTTCTTGATGCCAAATATCCTGACCCGCCGCTAATACCGAGCGATCCGTTGGAGCGGAGCAAGACACTGGCGCAGGCGATGGTGGTCGCTGCAGACATTCATCCGGTGAATAACCTGCGGATATTGAAATATCTGAAAAACGAAATGGGGCAGGATCAGGAAGCGATCGATAACTGGTATCGCCATTGGGTAAACGAAGGCTTCAAAGCTTTGGAAGCCATGGCACCGGATAGCGGATTTTTCGGCGGCGATGCACCCAATCTGGCGGATATCTGCTTGGTCCCGCAAATCTACAACGGTCGCCGGTTTGAAACCGATCTGACCACTTTTCCGAAACTCGTGCGGATTGATGCCGCGTGCAACGAACTGGCCGCGTTCCGTGACGCAGCGCCCGAACAGGTAAAACCAGCATAATGAAAAAATCTATTTTGGCGTCTGTGTGTCTTGCGCCCTTATGTTTTGTAAGCACG
>JADKLW010000397.1_pt2 | contig 14726 bp, 13 predicted proteins | sample 8641881 | NCBI WGS metagenome assembly JADKLW01 (sample SAMN16272185, study PRJNA661076) | feces metagenome | isolation source: fecal sample from diarrhoea affected cattle B | host: Bos taurus | place: South Africa: Lokaleng Village, Mahikeng | collected 2019-09 | reverse complement strand
CAACGCGACGCCGCGACCGCCGCCCGTCCGTAGGGACTCGCTCGCGCTTCGGTGGCGCAAAGGGACACGCAATGAGGTGGATACCGAACAACGCTGACGGAGATGCGTGTATGGCAGAGGGCGCACTGCCCCTCGTGTCAAGGGGCCGGCGGCAACGCTCCACTTCGGAATCGGCGGTAAATTGCCGTTCCGCAGGGGGCTGCCGCCGCTCAACATGGTCCGTTGGCGAAGGAGCGAGCCCCATCCGGGGCCGAACCGTCGTGAGAAACAAGCTGTGGCACGGCTTGACACACGGTGTGTGGCATGGGTACTCTGTGCCGGTCCCGCGGAGACGATCCCCAGGCTGCCCTGCCCCGACGGCACGGCACGCCGGTCGACGACCACCGGGAAAGGCGACGGCGTGCGTGTGCTGCGCCGACGCAAGCAGAACGAGAGAGGGAGACAGAGTGGCTTCGACACCACCGGGGGCGCGTGCGCCCCTACCGAGCCGTGCGGTTCGACATCCACGAGCGCCCCGAGCCGGGCGCTCGCTGGCCGTCCTGGCGGCAGTCGCCGCGATCGGATCGTCGGCCGGCGCCGCACCCGCGCAGGCGGCCGACGGGTGCGTCAACGCCGATGTGCGGGCGTCCCAGCACGCGAACCTGCCCGACTGCCGCGCCTACGAGATGGTCTCGCCGGTCGACAAGGCCGGGTTCAGCGTGACCGCCGGCGATGGCAGCAGCTACATCGAGGGCAACCACCCGCGCGGGACGACCGTCCTGCTCGGCGGCGACGGATTCGCCTACTCGGCCGGGGGCGCCGTCCTCGACCCCCAGTCGCAGGCCGGGCTGGGGATCCCGTACCGCGCGCTGCGCACCGAGAGCGGCTGGGAATCCAAGCCGATCAACGGCCCGATCGGCCCGCCCGCGCCGGTCTTGCTCGCGATGGGCAACAACCCGGCGATCTCGACCGACGGCTCCCGCTCGCTGCTGGCGTCGCCGGCGGCGCTGACGCCCGGCGCGTGGCCGTGCACCGCCACGGAGTTCATGTGCTCCAACAGCAATTTGTACGTGCAGGACAATGAAACGCTCGAGCGCCGGCTGATCCTCGGATGGCCGCTCGACGAGGTCGTGCCGATGGACGCGGCCTACTTGGCGGACGCGACCGACGATCTGCGCAAGGTCACCTTCACCGCGTTCGACCGCTACGCGCCCGGGGCCACCACCGGCTCCCGCAACCTCTACGAGTGGACCGACGACGGCACCGCGCGCGGCGTGCTGCGGCTGGTCGGCATCGACGAGAACGGGGACCCGTTGGCCGGCGACGTGGTCGCGGGCCAGGGGCCGTTCGCGCAGACCCAGGTCACCGCGCGCACACTGTCGGCGGACGGCCAACGGATCTTCTTCACTGCTAACGGGCAGGTCTACGTGCGTCAGGACGGCACCACGACCATGCGGGCTTCGGCGTCGCAACGCGCCACCCCCGACCCCGATGGCCCGCAGTCCGCGACCTACTGGACCGCAGAAGCGGCGACCGGCTCTGACGTCTTCTTCACCAGCGGCGAGAAGCTGACCGACGACGCGAACGCGACGCCCACCGCCCCGGACCTCTACCGCTTCGACGTCGCTCGTGGCGAGCTGACCGACATCACGGCGACGGACGACCCCGCCGGCGTGCTCGGCGTGATGGGCTCCAGCGAGGACGGCCGCACGGTCTACTTCGGCGCGACCGCGCAGCTGGTCGCGGGCAAGGGCACCGCGGGTGAGGCCAACCTCTACCGCTGGCAGGACGACGGCACGCCGTCGGGCCGGATCACGTTCGTCGCGACGGTCGGCACGGTGGGCGACACGCTCGGCCACGAGATGGTCAACTGGGCCAACGGGGTCCAGGCTTTCGTCCCGCCGTCGATCTCCTCCGACGGCCGGTTCGTCGGCTTCCTCTCGGTGCGTTCGCTGACCGGCGCCGACACCGGCGGGATGCCCCAGGTCTACCGCTACGACGGGCAGGCCGACCAGGTGGTCTGCGTATCCTGCGCCGCCGACGGCAGCGCGTCGACCGGTCCGTCGGAGTTTCGTCAGATCGAACGGTCCGACCACTACCGCGTGATCACCGACGCCGGCGTTGTCGCGTTCCAGACCGAGCAGGCGCTGGTGGCCGAGGACGTCAACGGCAAGCGCGACGTCTACCTCTACACGGGCGGCCGTCCGCACCTGATCTCGACCGGCAAGGACCCGGACCTCTCGACCTACCTCGGAATGAGCGCGAGCGGCGACGATGTCTTCTTCGCCACCCGTGAGCGCCTGGTCGAGCAGGACACCGACGGGCTGTCCGACGTCTACGTCGCGCGGGTCGGCGGCGGCTTCAGCGTCGCGCCCACGCCCGCACCGTGCGCGGGCGACGCCTGCCAGGGGCGTGCGGCGCCCGATCAGGGGCTTCAGGACCCGGGCACCAGCTCGTTCGTCGGTCCGGGCAACGTCCTCGCCCCCCCGAAAGCTCCGCGGGCCACGAAGCTGCGGAAGGTGAAGGCGAAGCTGTCCGCATCCGTCGACCGCAAGCGGCGGGTCACGGTGCGGGTCACGGCCCCCGCGGCCGGACGCGTCCGGATCACCGGATCGCGCACGGCGCGGGGCACCAGGAAGGTCAGCAAGGCCGGCAAGCGGTCCTACCGCGTGAAGCTCACGCGCAAGGCGACCCGTTCGTTGCAACGCCACGGGCGACTGAAGATCAGGATCAAGGTGGCGTTCACGCCCAAGAGCGGCAAAGGGTCGTCGAAGACCGTCGCCCGGACGATCAAGGAGACCGCATGACCGGTCAGCAGCAGTTCGCGTTCGGCGTCCGTGGGCGTCGGGTGACCCGCACCGTCGTTTCGGCGCTCGCGTTGGCGTCCGCGTTGGGTGGGGCATTCACGGCCCAGGCGTCCGCGGACGGCATCGGATTGGACGAGGCGAGCGTCGAGATCCGCGCCGACGCGTCCGGGACGCCGGCCACGCAGGCCGGATCGCACCCGTTCGACCACACCACCCGGCTGCGGTTCTCGACCACGATCAACGAGGCGTTCGGCTTCCCGATCCCCGACCACCAGGTCAAGGACGTGGTCGTCGAGCTGCCGCCGGGCTTCGTCGGCGATCCGACCGCCGTGCCACGGTGCTCGGAGGCGAAGTTCGAAGAGGGCGTGATGATGGGCGAGTGCCCGGACGACACCCAGGTCGGGACTGCGGTGGTCCAGCGCGGCGGCATGGTGCCGGATCCGATGTACGTCCGGATCTACAACCTGCATCCGGGTCCGGGTAGCCCGGCCCGCTTCGGCGGCCGGCTGATGGGCACCGGGCCGGCGGCGACGATCATGCTCGACGCGACGGTCCGCACCGGCGGGGACTACGGCCTCACGATGACGTCGAAGAACATCCCGACGAGCCTCGCGGTCACCGGCGTCGACGTGACGTTCTGGGGCGTGCCGGGCGATTCCGCGCACGACGGCAACCGCGGCGAGTGCTACCAGGGGTTCTTCGGGCCCTCCGGCGAGCTCTGCCCGGTCAGCACCGAGCGCAAGCCGTTCCTGTCGATGCCTGCGCACTGCGAGGCGGGACCGCTGACGACGCGGATCGCCGCGAACTCGTGGGATCTCCCGGGGGCGTGGGCGCGCACGTCGATCGACCACGACGCAGGCGGTCAGCCGCTGCAGGTCACCGGGTGCGAGAACCTGCGGTTCGCGCCGAAGGTCAGCGTTCGCCCCGACACGACGGCGCCGGCGACCCCGGCCGGGTTCGCGGTCGACCTGGAAGTGCCCTACCCGAAGGGCGTGAACGAGCTCGCGACGCCGCCGCTGCGGCGGGCCGTCGTCACGATGCCCGAGGGCGTGGCGATCTCGCCGGGCGCGGCCGACGGCCTGCAGGGCTGCTCGGACGCGCAGATCGGCGTGGATACCGATGCGGATCCGCAGTGCCCGTCGGCGTCGCGGATCGGCACGGTGTCGATCGACACGCCGCTGCTGGAGGACCCGCTCGAGGGTTCGGTCTACCTGGGCACCCAGACCTCGAACGACCCGGCGTCCGGGAAGATGTTCCGGCTGTTCCTGGTCGCTCAGGGCTCCGGCGTGACGCTCAAGTTGCCCGGCGCGATCGTGCCGGACCCGGTGACGGGTCAGCTCACGACCACCTTCGACAACACACCGCAGCTGCCGTTCACCGCGATGAGCCTGCGGTTCAAGGGCGGCTCGCGCGCACCGCTCGTGACCCCTTCGACCTGCGGCACGAAGACCGCCACCGCCGCGCTGACCGCGTGGTCGGGCCAGGTCGCCGATCAGCGGTCGTCGTTCGCGATCGACTGCGCGGCGAGCCTCGGGCAGTTCGCTCCGTCGTTCGTCGCCGGATCGACGACGCCGGTCGCCGGGGCCTACGCGCCGTTCACGGTGAAGATCGGCAAGCCGGACGGCAACAGCGATCTGGGCCTGCTGGCGATCAAGATGCCGCCCGGCCTGTTGGCGAATCTGAAGGGCAACGTCGGGTCCCGGGTCGGCACGGCGCGGGTGGCGTCGGGCGCGGGCGCCCATCCGTTCTGGCTCTCGGGACCGGTGGTCCTGGAGGGCCCCTACGGGGACGCGCCGTTCTCGCTGCGGGTCTCGATCCCGGTGGTCGCGGGCCCGTTCAACCTCGGCACCGTGGTGGTCCGCCAGAGGATCTACGTCGACCGGAACGACGCGCACGTGACGATCGTCAGCGACCCGCTGCCGCACATCGTCTCGGGCGTGCCGGTGCAGCTCCAGCGGCTCGAGGTGGCGGTCGACAAGCCCGGCTTCATGGTCAACCCGACGTCGTGCGAGCCGACCAAGATCACCGGCACGCTCGCCGCCGTCAACGGCAGGACGGCGACGATCGACTCGCGGTTCCAGGTCGGCGACTGCGCGTCGCTCGACCTCGAGCCCAAGCTGGGCCTCGAGCTGACCGGCGCGTCGCAGCTCAAGACCGGTGGGCACCCCGGGCTCGACGCGACGCTGAAGATGCCGGGCGGTCCGGGGCAGGCGAATCTGAAGCAGGTCGAGGTCGCGCTGCCACTGGCGGTCGCGCTGGACCCGAAGAACGCTCGGGCGCTGTGCACCCCGGAGCAGGCGGCGGCGCGCAGGTGCCCGGAGGCCTCGATCGTCGGCACGGCGACGGCGGAGACGCCGATCCTCGACCAGCCGCTCTCGGGTCCGGTCTACTTCGTCGAGGGTCGGCGTCGGACCGCGACGGGCCGGACGGTCCCAACGCTGCCGAAGCTGTTCGTGACCCTGCGCGGCCAGGTCGAGCTCGACCTCTGGGCGGACTCCGACGTCAAGGATCGCAAGCTGGTCTCGACGTTCGCGGCGATCCCCGACGCGCCGATCAGCGCGTTCCGTCTGCGGATCGACGGCGGCAAGTCCGGGATCCTGAAGGCGACCGGCGTCGGGGGCCGGATCTGCGACGCCCAGCAGCGTTCCGAGGTGACCTTCGTCGGTCAGAGCGGGAAGCAGCGGGAGTCGAAGCTGCGGATGTCGTCGGACTGTCGCCTGCGGGTGGCGTCGAAGGCGGTCTCGGGCCGTCGGCTGAAGGTCAAGGTCTCCGGCCTCGGTCGCGGACGCTTGACGATCTCGGGCCCGGGCGTACGGAAGACGTCGCGCGCGATCAAGAGCGCGTCGGTGGCGACGATCCAGCCGAAGCTGTCGAAGGCCGGTCTGCGGGCCGCGAAGGCGCGCGGCGTCATCAAGGCCAGGGTCTCGTTCGACCCGGCGGGCAAGGCGAAGGCCAAGCGGCTGGCGGCCTCGGTGCGGCCGGCCAAGGCGAAGGCCAGGCGCTGACCCGTGGCCGGCGCTGACGCGCCGCGTCGATGATCGGACGCTCCGGGGTCGCCACGGTCGGCGGCTCCGGAGCGTCTCCGCGCTATCTCGAGGCCGAGCCGAGACCGGCCTCTGGCGTACCGGGCGGCGTGGGGCGCTCGGTCAACGTCGGAACCGAGCCAGCGGGTCGAGGGCAAAGGCAAAGGGCGTGCCCAGGACGTCGAGCACCCGATAGCGCAACTTGCTGGGCTGGCCAGTTGAGGTGAGCTGTCCTTGCCGGGGCAGCAGCCGAGCGAGCTGCAGCGTCGCTGCTGACATCGCCGCGAGACCGATGCAGACCCACCAGAGAATCTCGAGGAGGCGTGTCGGCTCCTGGCCGCTACCGAAGGTACTGAGACTGAGCCCAACCGCCGGCGCAAACGCACATCCTGCGCTCAGGAGAAGCGCGCGTCGCGCGATGCTCAACATCCGAATCGTCAACCGGTGATCGCGTGCGCGCCCTGAAAGCGTGGCGACGAGTCCCGGAAAGATGAGAAGGATCGACGGTATGACGGGGCTGCGATGAAGGATGCCGCCGAGATCGATACGAAGGACGACGAGTATCGCCAGGATGAGCAGGGACGTCCAAGCCGCCGCCGCAACGAAACCTTCACGCTCGACGCGAAGAAGCACGCGGGTCTCGACATGGTCGGCGTCGCATGCATCCGCGATATAGACGTGGGAGCGGGAGCCGCGACGGCTCAGGCTCACCTCATCCGCCGTGAGCGACCACGGGTCGGGACGATCCACGGGGGATGGACGGTCAGGAAGATTTCGAGCCGACTCGGCGTACGAAAACTCGGTCGAGAACGTGTCGATGATCTCGAGCCCATCCGGCGCCAAAACCTCCATGTGGTAGGAGCAGGCGGCGACGTACGGCACCTCGACGATCAGCGGGTAGGGATGAAGCCCGCTCTTGGCCAGTCGGCGGTACTCCGCCCCTGGCCTGTTCAAGCGCCGCTCGTAGTAGCTGAGCTTCAGGACTTGGCGCTGACCCAAGCAACCCGGAATCTCCACCGCGACAATCGAGTTGTCCACAAGTGCCGCCATGAGCCACATGAACTCGGGGTTTCCGCGGAGCGTCTCCAGCTCGTTACCCGCGTCCCGATTGGATCGGGCGGCATGGGCGACCTTCCGCAGCGCGGAGCCGGAGATGAGGGACGATGTCGACGCCCCGACGCTAGTGGCTACCTGATCGATCTCGTCAGGAAGGGTGCGCTCGTCGTCGATGCCGAGTGCGGAGCGAGCGGCGTGACGGAGAGCCATCACGTTTCGATCGTGGTTCTCGGCGAGGGTGGAAAGAGCGACCCGTCGGCCCCGTTCGTCTACGAGGTCGAACCCGGAGAATCCGAGCGGTGAGACCGGCAAAAGGCCGAGGGGAATTTCGTAGAGGTCCGTCCCGTCCGGTGCGACGCCGACCTTCTGGGCCAGATCGGGTATGACGAAATCGATACTTGTTTGGCGCCGGATCCACGTGTCATCGAGAATCTCGATGCGGTCCTTGCGGCGCCGGATCCAGCTTACGTCCCGGTAGATGAGGTCGACCAGGGCCTTCCCTCTATCCTCTCGCTCCGCTGGGTTCTCGAGTGGGGCGCTAACGGTATCCGTAGAACCCATCTCAATGGTTCTCGTGCTCGCCGGCCCGAGGGCGCAATTCCGAGCGGCGAGACCGGAAGGCTCGGGAGGCGTCGGAATGGCGCTTCTCGAACTCTTGGCAGAGTTCGGTGAGGGCAGTGAACTCCGCTGTATCGGCTCGGGCGACGTCATACCCAGACGGGCCCACGCGGCCGGCGAACCACATCGGATCGGGGATCTCGCGAGCTTGAACGCGATGCCGTACGTCGCCCGGAATGTCGAGCAGCGTAGCCCGCACGTTCGTTGCTGTGCGGGTCCGCGGTTCCTTGAAACGGTCCTTGTCGTTGGGGTGTTGCTGGCCGAGCGACTGAAGAGCGGCTACCACCTTGTGAGCCACGATCTCCATAAAGCGCGCTGGCCTATCGGGCACAGGCATTTTGTCGTTTTGGTCCTGTGCTGCTGGCCCATGTGAGGTGACAGAACCCATGGAGTGTGCCTTTCGGAATGGTGCAACCTAGTCGCTGTGTGCACCGTATTCTATGAGCCGGACTGAATGGCAGCTAAACGTCCTCGCCGCCGGTGACCCTATGGCGAGACCAGCCGCACCGTCTTCCGCGCCGTCCGCGGGTGGTCGTCGAAGCGAATCACGACCCGCGCCCGCTGACCGCGGGTGCCCCGGGCGGGCACGGTCAGGCGCTTGGCCGTGTTCTTGCGGACGACCATCCGGACGCGGGTGGTCCGCCCGCCCGAGACGATCGTCGCCCGCGCGACGCAGCGGTCCTTGCAGCGGACCGTCGCCAGCGTGGTGCGGCGCGTGGCGTGCGTCGTGGCCCGCGAACGGATGGTCGCGCGCGGGGTGAAGCCGAGTCGCACCGGCTTCCGGCTCAGCGCGCCGTGCACGACGACGGGGCTCGGGGCGGGGATCGCGAACTCGGTGAGCGACCGCAACGGCGGGATCGACATGCCCCCGCGCTCCGCGGCGTCGCGGATCCGCAGATCGACGGCCCCGACGTACCAGCCGAGGTACCGCTGGTCGAGCCGGACGGGCTGGTCGAGGGCCGGCAGCTCCCGACGCCCTTGGATCGCCGGTGACCCTGGCATCCGCGCGAAGTCGGTGAGCGGGACGCAGCGATCGTCGACCGTGCGCTTCGGGCAGGCCTGGAGTCCGCTCCAGACGGTCCCGGCGTCCGGCGAGTCCGGCCAGGCCCCGGCCTGGATCCGGACGGTGCGGCCGGCGGCGAGCGTGCCACGGACGCGCGGACGGGAACCCGGCCGTGCGTCGGGGATCGGGCCGGCGAGCGGACCCGCCACGCCAAGCGGACCGACGATGACGGCGGCGCGTGGGTCGGGCAGCACGCCCCACGCCGGAGCGGCGTAGGCCACGGCCGGGAATGCTGTGCCCCAGCCGTAGCGATGCTCGATCGCGCCGAGGTACCAACCGCCCCACGCCGGGTCGATCACGATCCGGTCGCCACTGCCGGTGGCCGGACGGAGCGCCCGGCAATCGTCCCCGGAAGCGGTGCGACAGAGCCGGTAGGTGAAGGAGCTGCCGTCGTCGGCCCAGCCGCCGACCCATCGGCCCGGCGCGGGGCCGATCGTCTGACCGGTCCGCAGGTCGCCGGTGATCCCGGGCGGACCGATCGCCGTGGGCGGTCCCCACCACGGCACGCTCTGGGCGCCGACGTACTCGCCGTCGAGCACGGCCACCGCCTGGACCGTGCCGCCGACGGGGAGCGCCGGGGGCTGGAAGTTGCGGCCCGTCGCGACGACTCCGCCGCAGTCGGGCGCGCAGATCCGCCAACTGACCTCGGCCTCGGAGCCGATCGGCGCCAGCCGTGCGTAGAACCGCGGTTGCGCGCCGAGGTCGTACCCCTGCCGCTCGACGGCGATTCGGGGGCTGGGCTGCGGCTCCGGCGCGGGCGGGGTCATCGCCGCGGCCGGGCTGGCCGAGGACGCGGCAAGCGCGAGGACCGCGAGGGCGAGCGCCGAGGACCGCAGCCGGGCGGATCGGGAGCGAGCTGGTCGAGAGCGGTGGGTGGCGTACATGATGGGCGGAGCGTATCCACGGGTGGGCGAAGTCGAGCCGGTACGCCCGGCGGATCGGCCGTCCAGTCGCTCGTCCCGCAGGCTCCGCACCGCGGCTACCCCACGCGACGGTACGTCAGGTCGAAGTCGAGCTCCCACGACGCGCCGTCCGGCGAGCTCTCCCACCGGCCGTCGATCCGGTCGTCGTCGACGAACGCCGCGGTCCAGCGCTGGTGGAACGACAGCGGCGTGAAGTCCGCGGTCCGTCGCTCGAGCGTCCAGTTGCGGCCGTCGAAGGTCATCGCGTAGACCCGGGTGACGCCCCGTGAGTCGAAGTAGTGCTGGAGGTAGTCGCCGTCGGGCTTCGCCTCGATCAGGCAGTGACCGTCGGGCGCCTCGGGCGCCGGGACGCTCGAGCGCTGCAGCAGGTACGCGCCGCCCAGCGTCCATTCGTTCGTCATCCGGGCCCGATCGGCCAGCTCGGGTGGGAACGCGAAGGCCGGGACCTCGATCGACCAGACGCCGACCAGCGGCTCGAGTCGGGCCAGGGCCTCGGTACGGGTCTCGTCGTCGGACATCGGGTCTCCACGGATCGGAAAGGCCTCGTTCGGGACGAACGAGCCGTTGCTCCACAGACGCGGCGCGGGGACAGGACTCATCGGGCCTGTCGCGGTACGGAAGTGGCGGCACGAACGCAACCCCGGCGAGCGGGGCGCTCGTCGGCGTCGCTCAGCGGTGCCCGCACGCCGCCGCGTACGCGGTCGGGCGCAGGCCGACCGCGTCGCGGAAGTCGTTGGCGAAGTGCGCCTGGTCCGCGTAGCCCAGGTCGTGGGCCAGTCCGGCCAGGTCGCTGGCGCCCTCGGCGCCGATCCGCTCGGCGGCCGCGTGCAGGCGGTAGCGCCGCAGGACCCACTTCGGCCCGACCCCGACCTGCGCGCGGAAGACCCGTTGGAGCGTGCGCTCCGAGACGCCGTGGTCGCGCGCGATCGCCGCGACCCGAACCTCCGGCGCGCGGCGCAGCATGTCGCGGGTCACGTCCTGGACCAGGCCGAACGCCGGGTCGTGGTCCGGCACGCGTGGCGCGAGGAACCGCTCGATCGCGGCGACCGTCCGGGCGACGCCGTCCGCGTCCGGGTCGCCCCCGGCGGTGGCATCGAGTAGCTCGGCTTCCAGCCCGACCCCCTCGGGTCCGAACGCGTGCTCGAGGGTGAGCACGGCGCCCCGCGTCGCGGGCATCGGGACCCGGCAGAACGCTGCGAACGCGCCGGGCCGGAACTTCGCGCCGACCGCGGCGCCGCGTCCCACGAGCCGCCGAGCGTCGCGACGTAGCGGGATCCCGTGGACCCGGACGATCCCGCCGTAGGCGACCAGGTTGACGCACGGGTGGGGCAGGATCTCCTGTACGTGCGCGCGTTCGGCGGGCAGGTCCCAGCGGGTCGTCCAGTGCCGCTCGACCCGGCTGGCCACGGCGGTTCCCGGCACGAATCGCTCCAGCGTGAACGGCAACGCCTGCGGTCCCGTCCGGAGGATCCCGCGAGTGCTCGTCGTCGGATCGGGCAGTCCGTCGGCGGGGTCGGCGATTGTACGGTCGGCAAAGGGGCGGACGCTGGCGGATTTCTCCAAGACAGCGGGCTGGGCGATCGTCACGCTGCAGAGCATGACGACCGTCGGACGCCACGTCGAGTTCACCGCGCAGCCCGAGAAGGGGGACGAGCTGGCCGCCGAGCTGACCGCGGTCGCGGCCGAGATGCAGGGCGTCGCGGGCTGCGAGCAGTACGCCGTCGGACGCGTCGAGGGCCGCCCGGACACGGTTGCGGTGGTCGAGCGCTGGCGCACGGCCGAGCTGCGCGACGCGGCCGCCGCCGGCGCGGACCAGGACCCGCGCTTCCCGACGATCATCGGGCTGCTGGCGCCCGACGTTCCTCCGCGCGTGACCGACTTCGACCTGGCCCCGGGGGTCGGCGTGCTGCCGCCGGCGCGCGAGGGATTCACCCACCGCAACCTGCTCGACAGCGAGAACGTGGCTTCGGCGTTCGGCGTCGAGGGCATGGAGGCGCGCTTCCCCGGCGGTGACCTCGGGCTCGAGCGCACCGGCTTGGCGCACCACCGCCTGCCCGCGGGAGCACGGGCCCCGTTCGGCCACCGTCACGTCGAGGCCGAGGAGGTCTACGTCGTGTTGTCGGGTAGCGGGCGAGCGCGGATCGACGACGCGTACGTCGACCTGCGCCCGCTCGACGTGCTCCGGATCGGCCCCGCGTCGGTCCGCGCGTTCGAGGCCGGCGACGAGGGCCTCGACGTGCTGGCCGTCGGCCCGCGGACCCCCGGCGACGGGGAACTGCTCCACGGCTGGTGGAAGGATTGACCGATGATCGAGCTCGACCGCCTGACCATCGACGACCTTCGCCCGAGCGTCGGCACGCCCTACCGGCTCGACCTCGGCGAGCACGGCACGCTCGACCTGACGCTGCTGACGGTCGAGGGCTACGGCGACCCGCCGGTCGGCGGCGGGTCCGGCCCGGCCCGCCGCCAGCCGTTCTCGATCGAGCTCCGGGGCCCGCTGGAGCCGCAGCTCGCCCAGGCGACGTACCGCCTGGACCACGCCGAGCTGGGGCCGTTGGCCGCGTTCCTCGTTCCGATCGCCCGGGACCCCGAGGGGATGCGCTATCAGGCGATCTTCGCCTGATCGCCGGCGCCGACCGGGCGCTCCAGCTTCAGGTAGATCGCCTCGCGGCTGATCTCGCGGAATCCGAGCCGCCGGTAGAGCCGCTGGGCGGGGTTGAACTGCTCGACGTGGATCGTGGCCGGGACGCCCCGAGCGTCGGCCTCGGCGAGCACCGGGGCCAGCACGCGAGACCCGACGCCACGCCCTCGGTGCTCCGGCAGCAGCGCGATGTCGACGATCCGGATCTCGTGCGTCCAGCGGCCGACGATCAGCCGTCCGGCCGCGACGCCATCGACCTCGATCACGTCGAACGAGGTGTCGTGGTAATGCTCGGCGTAGTGCCGCGACTGCGCCTCGAACTGCTGCGCCACGAACGCCGCGCGCTGCTCGGGCGTGAACGGTGCCTGCGCCAGCTCCTGCTCGCGGGTGCTGGCGTAGACCCGGGCCAGGAACGGGCGGTCGGCCGGGGTGGCCGACCGCAGGACGACGTCCGGCCCGGCGCTCACGGACGCTGCGGGAAGACGCCCTGTAGCGCGATGCAGAAGTTCACGACGAGCACCGGCGGCGTGTTCTGGTGGGGCAGGGACGATCCGGCCGGGGTGAGCGCCTGCATGGCCAGCTGCGTCAGGTTCGCGGTGTCGTTCGACTGGTACGCGAAGCCCGGCGCGCTGCGGGCCATCACGCGATCCGCCGCCGGCGAGGCCTGCTCGGCCGGGTCGCTCGACGCCATCGCGCTGTGGGAGTGCCGCGGCATCTCCGACTGCAGCAGCGTGACCGTCGAGGAGCCGACCATCATGCCCTCGTCGTAGACGCCGAGCCCGGGACCCTGCCCGGAGCTGACCGCTCCGGCGCCCTGCAGGTTCGGCAGGGCGAAGGTCGACTTTCCGTCGCCGCCGTAGGTGGTGCCGAGCAGGGAGAAGAGCGCGGTGTTCTGCGAGATCGGCAGAAGCTGGCCGTCGCAGAACGCCCAGCCCTTGGGAGGGAAGTTGAAGCCGAAGACGCGGATCTCGGCGACGAAGGGATCGGTCATGAGGGAGAGGGGAAGACCCCGAAGAGAGAGATGATGTAGTTGACGACCACGATCGGCGATCGGTTCTCGTGCGGTTGCGACCCGCCCACGGGGGAGACGATCTGGGGCGACATGCTGGTCCCCGGGGCGTCGCGCAGGAACATCGTGATGCTGGGCGGGCTCGCCAGGACCGCGCCCGACGCGTTCGTCGTCGTCCCCGGGTTGAGCGTCGCGCAGAAGCCGTGGGTGTGTCCCGGGAGCTGGGAGGTCGTGAGCGTCACGCTCTCGACCCCGAAGCTCTCGCCGATGATGTAGGACTGGGTGATCCCCGGTCCCTGACCCTGATGCACCGGTAGGCGGCCCTGCAGGTCGGGCAGCCGGAACGTCGACTCGCCGTCGCCGCCGTAGGTGGTGCCGATGAGCTGGAACAGGACCTCGTTCTCGGAGATCGGCAGGACCTGACCCTGGCAGAGCATCCAGCCGACGGGAGCGAAGTTGCCCCCGAACATCCGTATTTCGCCAACGTACGGCATAGGTCTCTCAGTTCTGGGACGGGAAGATGCCGACGAGGGCGATGCACCACTCGAGCGTCAGCGCGGGCTGGCGATTCTCGTGCGGCTGACCGCCGCCGACGCTGGCGATCGTCTGGGGATTCAGTGTCGTCAGGTTGGTGGGCTCGCCGTACAGGTTGTTGGCGGATCCAAGGATCTTCGGGGTTGGCTGGTCGGTGTTCGACGCCGACGCGGCCGCGACGTGCAGATGCTCGGGCATCTCACCTTGGGTGAGCGCGTGGAACTCCTGGCCCACCCGCTGCCCCTGCGTCAGGCCGTCGCCCCGGTGGACCGGCGCCCGGCCGCGCAGGTCCGGCAGGGCGAAGTTCACCCGGCCGTCACCGCCGTACATCGTTCCGAGGAGCGCGAACAGCGCCTGATTGGCGTTGATCGGCAGGAGCTGACCGGAGCACTGTGCCCACCCCTTCGGGGGGAAGTTGAAGCTCATGAGGCGCAACTCGCCGAGGAAAGGGGTGTCGGACATCGCGGGACCACCATACACATTTTGCGGTGTTCGGTAATACGGAGTACATTGTGCGGCTCGCAGCGCACACGCGGTCATCTCGATGGCGTCCTTTGTCCCGCTGCGCCGATCTCGATGCTCCGATTCGCCCGTCCTGCCGCCGTATCCCGCGTCCTGCGCTTGTCGACGGCGCTGCTTCCTCTAGCGCTCGTGGTCATCGGGCTGCAGCCATCGGGCGCCTCCGCGGCGACGAGCCAGCGCCAGGCGGAGCAGAAGGCGCTCGCGGCGCTGGACGTTCGTTCGAGTGACGATCCGGTCGTCGTCTTCCGCCAGTTGAAGCGGGTCCCGCGCCACACGCCGATCCATCAGGCCGGCGTCTCGTCGCCGCGGGTCGCGACGAGGACCCCCAGCCCGGGCCGGGCTCAGCGGCGGGCGGGCGTGACGGTCAGCGACGCCCCGGTGGTCCTGCGCACGGGGGACGAATCTGCGTGGCTGTTCTACGAGGACCGCGGGCCGTACCAGGCGTACCAGCACCCCGGACGCGACCGGTCGTGGCGCCGACCAGCACCACGCGTCCCGGGTGCTGGTACGCCTGGTACGGCCCGCGGTCCTCGTAGAACAGCCACGCAGAT
>JADKLW010000541.1_pt1 | contig 14747 bp, 16 predicted proteins | sample 8641881 | NCBI WGS metagenome assembly JADKLW01 (sample SAMN16272185, study PRJNA661076) | feces metagenome | isolation source: fecal sample from diarrhoea affected cattle B | host: Bos taurus | place: South Africa: Lokaleng Village, Mahikeng | collected 2019-09 | reverse complement strand
TACCATCCTGTTTCAATATAATTTCCATTTTCTCAATTTATAGATTATTGGTCGCACTTTTAGTCCACTTCGCCGCGTCGATTCACGGAGATATGTTGACGTATGATAATACTAATGCATCTTTGAAACACCAGGGAGGTGGCAATTGGTTACGAAAGTGCATTAGGCGGAGGTCCACCTGCCGGCCTGCTTTTGTCCTCGGGAAGGGGTACGTATTCCTGACTGTCGGTTGGCGGCAATATGATCCTGCCCTGTTTCCAGTCTTCTTTGGCCTGTTCGATCCTTTCTTTGCTGCTGGATACAAAATTCCACCAGATGTAACGCTCGCCCAGGTGTTCGCCGCCAAGCATCATGAATGTCGCTTTCTCTTTTGCTATAATCAACGGATCCACCCCTTTGGTGAACACGAGCAGATTACCGGCACTATATGTAATACCGCTTACTTCAACACTCCCCCTTACAATGTACGCCCCTCGTTCGCTATGGCCTGTGGGTAAACCAAAACGGATACCTGCTTCCAACTCCACATGCACGTAGAATAACGGTGAATGTGTACTGACAGTGCTTTTCAATCCGTACGCGTCTCCTGCGATCAGTCGCATCCAGATACCGCTATCGGTATACACGGGCAGTTGTTCGGGCTTGTAATTATCAAAAGATGGATTGCTTTCTTCGTCTTTTTCGGGAAGTGCCACCCATGTTTGTATCATTTCGAGTTGCCCTCCGGCTAACATGGCAGGATCTTCAAAGCGCTCACTGTGTGAAATACCCTTTCCGGCAGTCATCCAGTTTACCTCGCCCGGTATTATCACCTGCTCTACGCCAAGACTGTCCCGGTGCGTCATATTCCCGCTGAAGAGGTAACTTACTGTCGATAAACCAATATGGGGGTGAGGCAATACATCAAACTGGCTTGCGGGTCCTGTGGGCATATGTAGCGGACCGCCGTGGTCCATGAATATAAACGGGCCAATCATCCTGCGCAGCCTGTACGGCAGGATACGTTTAACGGCAAAACCTGCGGAAAGCTGAGCCTCTCTGGCTTCTATGACGATATCAAGCATAGCGTAAATTTAGGAAAAAATGCTGCTCAAAACCACATATATATTTTTAACTTTCAGCCCACCCTAAACCTTATACACTGAACCCTATACCCTACACCCTATACCCTATACCCTATACCCTAAAATGTAGGACGCTTCGAAATAAATCAAAACACTAAAATTAGCTATCGTACTTTATCGCAACAATTTCAAATTTCTTTGAGTCGTTCCCGAGGTGCAGAATAGCTGTCTCCCCTACCTTTTTATCGATCAATATTCTGGCTATAGGCGATATAAACGCGATTTTCCGTTTCGTGATGTTCGCTTCATCAACACCTACAATTTGATACGTTTGCAATTTGTTGCTGCCATCAACCCGGAGCGTAACAGTGGCTCCAAAGCGGACTTCATTTTGAGGTTGTTCAGTAAGTTTTATAATTTTAGCGGTTGCTATCCGATCGTTCAGCAATTGCAGCTTTGCAGTTAAATAGTTCACAGCAATACGGCGTTCATTCTCGTCAGTTGCCGGAATTTTTTCGCGCTCTTCAATAAGTTCCACACGTTCTTTGATCAGCTCGTTATATCCGACTTCGGTCACGTAGTTGATAACGTTCGCAGGCAAGTCGGCACGTGGTGGTACTATCGGCAATTCTTCCTGGTCACTTTCTTTCACAAATCCTCTGCTCATCGCTATTTCATTTACATTAGTTACTTTGACTTGTAAGCCACCGACCAAGGCCAAAAAGTAAATAAGCGCAATGACTCTTTGCTGCCGGCAGATATTTGAAGTTACAAAAAAAAATTATACTCATCATCTTAATATAGATCCGATAACGCTTGTTGATATCGAGTGTTGGATGCATGGCTGTGCTTATTTCTTAATACTCCAAAAAAGTATCATTAATACTTTTAAAATCATTAGAGTGACGTTAATACCGTACGGTGCATTATTCTGCGACACACTTAGCTCTAAATGCGAAGGTAATTCCGCTTTTTATAAATTTCTTAATCTAAATACATAACACACCGCGATTCACCGTGATCGCACTGACTTGCAGTCCAAATCGAATACTGTAATTAAGCCCGTATGGAATATTAAAGAATGCTTTTTCAACGTCACATCTATATTTTAACCTCGACCCTATGCCCTTCACCTAATTAAATTCTGGTATTGCACATAATTATAGTGGCACCACTTTATAATTAAATTAAAATCGTGACCTTTGCATCTCAACAACCTGCCAATAAATTATCCTAGTAATCAGCTTTTAACAACATCTAACACGATGAAAATTAAATATCATACGGTTTCAATCTTTGTTATTATTTTTCTTTTTTCTACCTATCAGGCTTTTAGCCAACAACTAAAAATGGCCAACGACCCGATCTCGTTCAGACCGGGACTTACAAATAGTGGCTTGATTTTCGGCTCATTATCGTTTCCTGATGAAAAAGCCAACTTTAACGGATACTTTTTGCAAGTCAAATTAATCTCAGCCGATAATAAAAATGCTCGAAAAAATTTAAGGGAAATTAAATTTAGTCCAAAACAGGTTTGGAAAATGCAGCATCGAGGTGAGTTGGATAATGGCCTTACCTACGTTTTCGCACTAGATTTACCAGAAGGCGACTATGAAATATCCGGAATTCGGCTGTTTTCAAATAGTGGCGTAGCGGCACTTCAACGTCACGATGTTTTAAGCGGATTTTCAATTCCGTTCACAATTATAAAAGGGAACATAAAGTACGTGGGAAACATACAGTTTAACGAAAATACAAGCCTTCGGGCGAATATCGCATTAACACATAAAAATGAATTCGAAAAAGATCTGGAAGCGATTAAAAGCAGTCAACCTTATATTATCTGGGATTCGGCTGAAAACGCAGATTTAAAAATGACTTATAAATAGCAGATTTTCACCTATACGGAAACTCTTGTTACCTTAAATTATCAATATTGAGAGAAGAAACCGTTGATCGCACGGACTTGCAGTCGGTGCTAAAAATGACTACGAAGCTAATTGGTAATTTATAACATTAAAACTACTAGCCGCCACCGTTAGTTAAGTATATAATTATTTGTACTTTTGGTTAAAATACCACTTATGTTTAGAATCTATCCCGGGGAAATTTTTAAAGACGTCGATTTAAAATATACCCTACAGAAAAAGTATGCCGTATCAAATAGAGGACGGTTTGTCAGCTATATAGATGAACTGAAAAATGGCACCGAATTAAAAGGCAGCACAATCGAAAATTACAGAGTTTTCTCCCTCAGGGTTACCGAAGACGGCAAAAGACGCAATAAGACGTTATTTTTACACAAGATGGTAGCCGAATTGTTTGCTGAAAAGCGCGACCCCGACCAGGTGCATGTCATCCACCTCGATCACGACAGGACGAACAATGATGCGCGAAACCTGAAGTGGGTCAATCAAAAGGACCAATTGAGTCACCACAGCACAAGCCCGAGAGTCATTAAAGCCAGGCAGAAATGGTCAGAGTCCAACTATAAGTTGACAGGTCATAAATTATCGGCCACCGAGGTGATGCGTCTTAAGAAGTTAATACATGACCCTAACCGGAAGACGAGATTAAAGATGATTGCAAAACAGTTCGGGATCAGCGAAATGCAACTTTACAGGGTTAAAAGAGGCGAAAATTGGAATAATATCGAGATTTAGAACTGTACTTCCTGCTCAAAAAAAGCTTTATGAAAATAGTTGATCTGCAAAGCTGGAACCGACGGGAGCATTTCGAGTTCTTTTCAAAAATGGCGAGTCCGTATTTTGGTATCGTAACCGAAGTTGAATGCACGACAGCCTACGACAGATCCAAACAGACAGGCAACTCGTTCTTTGCCTGTTATTTGCACAAATCGATGGTCGCCGTCAATTCCGTAAACGAGCTAAAAACACGGATAGTGAACGATGAAGTTGTTCTCTATGATGTAATCCATGCCGGAACGACGATCGCACGGGAAGATGGTACCTTCGGTTTTGGATTTGTACCGTTCAGTCATGAATTTTCGGAATTCCAGGCCGAATTACAGAAAGAAATTAATGCAGTAAAAACATGCAGCGGACTCCGATTGAATAACGATGATATTAAAAAAGATCTGATACGGCATTCTTCTTTTCCGTGGCGGTCATTTACCGCACTTCTTCATCCTACTAATCTGGACAACAAAGAATCGGTGCCTAAAATTACTTTTGGAAAGTTCAATATCAGGGATGGCAGGAAATATTTACCGGTTTCGGTCGAGGCCCATCACGGACTCGCCGATGGCATTCATATCGCCCAGTATTTATCTGAGTTTGAAAGGCAGTTGAGTTTATAGCATGCCATAACTTTATTACCGGTATTAGTTATAAATTGCAGCATTTTTAACGCACGGCACCCTATATGACTACTGCTACAGCAAAAATGTAAGGCTATCGAAACACGATGAACAAAGACCAGAAAATAAATCCGACTCTAGTTACCGAACTACTGACGCTTCGGCCACTTTCCGTAAGCGATGCCGAAGAGATATTACAATTGCGTTCTGATTCGAAAATTAATAAATATATTGACAGAAAGCCAAGCAAAACCTTGGACGATGCCGTGAGTTTCATCAACAGCATCATTGAGAACAGTCAGTGTGGGGAACTTTTCTATATGGCAATTACAAAGACCAGCGAAGAAAAACTGATCGGCACCATTTGTTTATTTGACTTTGCGGAAGATGAAAAGAAATGCGAGATCGGATATGAACTTCTTCCTGAATTCCATGGCCGGGGTTTTATGATAGAAGCCCTAAAGCAGGTTGTCGAATACGCATCTTTAGAACCCGGCTTAAATATGATGGACGCTTGGGTTCATAAGGAGAACCTAAAGTCCATTAATATTCTTGACAAACTACACTTCAAAAAACTGGACGATGTTCGCGAGGGAAATTCAAATCTGGATTTATTCAGATATACGCGTTATACCAGACACCTGCCGGAGCAGAAGCAATAGAATAAGAATGTAACCGCTATCGGGTTGGAATAAAGGTAAATCGATTCTGCAGACTTAGTCCCTCATTTTTTTAAATAATAAATTTATGCGACAACCCCACACTAGAGCGCGCTCGCACTAATTGGATCGCAGCGCTTTGACAAGTTCGCCTTTCGACATTGACGAGCGGCCCTCAATACCCACTTTCTTTGCCTCGTCATAAAGTTCCTTTTTCGTACGTTCTTCGTACTTGTCCGATTTTCCGCCGCGTTTTTCGGCTCCCTCACTATTCGCTATGCGCGCCGATTTTTGTTTGCTGTAGCCTTTATCGCGCAGTGCTTCATATTGATCATCGTCTTTTACCTGTGGTCCGTGATTTTTTGCCATGATTTTAATATTTGAAGTATACTTAAAGTTACAGAAGCTGCAAACGGCATCGTGTTAACTGTCAGTTAAATACAATCGATTTTTACATAGGAATTCAAGCCATATCTTAATTTTGAAATGACCCGAAGTTTGCCGGCAACTTATTTGTAACCGATTTAAAAATATTTTTATGGATATCATATTAGAAAGAATCCGAATCTTTGCCGACCACGCGCATGCCGACCAGAAGCGAAAATATACACCCGAAAGATATATCGTCCATCCTGTAAGGGTGATGAAAACCTGCAGGAGATACGAGCAGCAGCTTCCGGTCTTGGCCGCCGCACTTCTTCATGATGTGCTCGAGGACACGCCTGTTCGCGCCGATGAACTCCTAATATTTCTGCAGCAAGTGATGGATGACTCCGCGGCCCGTGAAACGCTTTCGCTCGTAGAAGAGCTGACCGATGTTTTTGTAAAAGCCGCGTTCCCACGGCTAAACCGAAGGCAGAGAAAGGAGAGAGAACTGCAAAGGATAATTGAAACGTCACCTGATGCGCAAACTATCAAGTATGCCGATATTATAGATAACAGCAGCGAAATCGCATCGCACGACCCCGATTTTGCGCCGCGATATTTGCGCGAATGCCTCACCATCCTTGAAAACGCGAATAAAGGCGATCGGGAACTTCATCGGATTGCATTGGAAACAGTAAAGGATAAATTGAAGGAAACCAAAAAAAACCGTGATTTACCCCATTAAAATCGCGTCAATCCACCTGATTCAGAAGACGCTTCATAAGTGCGATTTCTTACTTCTGGATTTTGATAATGCTGTCGGCCAACACGCGCACCTCACTATTTCTGATATTGGCATTCTCACTCGTGAGTATGGCCGACCAATGATGTGAGATCATTGCCTTCATATATTGCGTATCGCCAATAAAGGCTTGGCTGCGTAACTCCGGCCACTTTTCGTATATTAGTGATTACTAATCTATTACACTGGTAAATATGGAAAATGATTTCAGCAAACTGAAAGCCCTATTTATAAACTGTACCTTAAAGAAATCGCCGCAGCTTAGCCACACCGGACTCCTGATCGACGTGTCAAAGCAGATTATGCTGAATGAAAAGGTAGTTGTGGACGAAATCCGACTGGTCGATCACGAGGTCCCGCCGGGTGTAAGCGAAGATATGACTAACAGCGGCTGGGAAAAAGATGAATGGCCAACTCTGGTGAAACGCGTCCTGGCTGCCGATATCCTGGTAATAGGAACACCTATTTGGCTGGGCGAGAAATCATCGGTGGCCCAAAAACTGATCGAACGGCTTTACGCGATGAGTTCGATGACCAACGACAAAGGACAGTTCCTCTTTTACGGAAAAGTTGGCGGCTGTATAATTACAGGAAATGAAGACGGCGTAAAACATTGCGGCATGGGTATCCTGTACTCCCTGCAGCACGTGGGGTTTTCGGTGCCTCCTCAGGCCGATACAGGATGGATAGGCAAAATCGGACCGGGACCAAGCTATGGCGACACCGAATATAACGACAAAAAACTCGGCACTCCCGTTGGTTTCGACAGTGATTTTACGAATCGCAATACCACCTTTATGACGTATAACCTGCTGCATCTGGCAGCAATTCTGAAAGCGAACGGCGGCTATCCCAAATATGGAAATTCATCCGATGAATGGAGTGATGGAAAACGTTGGGGGTTTACTCCGCCTGAAAAATAACCAGACAGCGAATATCAGGGTTGCTTTAACGATTTAGCGAATGTGCAACTTTGCGCCAAAATATTGTAACACAATAGCTTTCCTCAATTCCTAACTTTGGAATCGCTGTAATTTAGACTCATTCGCTATGTATTCTGCCAATAAAGAAAGCAATTAGCAATGAGTGTAAGTTCAGCATTAGTTTTAACCCTTAAATTTTATTATTATGGAAACTAACAACAGCGGACAAAATCAGCGGAATCGCGACAATCAGTATGATGACAACCAGGCAAATGAGCCATTGAATGCGGGAAACCGGAATCAGGACATGGGTCAGGATTCGAGCCGCCGCAGCGGTCAAAGTTTAAGCGGAAGCCAGAACCGCGATGCCGGCCAAGAATGGGGCAATGAGATCGGGAACGACAACAGCTACCAGGGCCAGGGAGCCGGCGGCCGCCGGGACGACATGAACACTGCTTCAATGGACAACGGCGATGAGATACAAAATCGCGACAGCAGCTTTTCATCTCAGGGGCGAAATGCCGATACCGAAAACTGGAGCGAAACTCAAAACATGCAGAGCGGCAGTCGTGATGCTCAGGGAGAGAATTGGAATCAGGATAACGATGAAACAAGGAATGCTTCGTCGCGCAGCAGAAATGATGATCGCAATCAGACAGTTTAAAAGTCGGATAAACTTTAAAACAGTAATCGACAATTCCTTAAAAGGCACTTCTATAAAGAAGCTGCCTTTTTTAATTTATGAACCATCGGATTAAATCGTTAATCTGAAGTCGACTGAAAAACATACGGATATGTATGGTTGCCGAATTCAGAATGTCGGGTATTAGCTCCGTTCTGCTGGTGCCTCGGGCGGGCGCGGGTGTTGGGTTTGGAGATTGAGGTAGCGGATAATGCTTTAGAAATCTGCCTATCTGTCAACAAAAAAGTAAAACTGAAATTGTATAGTGTTTCTATGAAACCTTGGTTGCGAGAAGTCCGACAATCGAAAATAACCCAATCAGCACGACCGCATATTTAAATAAAGTAGTCATTCCCAGTATCTGCGAAGAATCCAGTAATCCCCGTCTTGTGAATGCCGAAAATACCGACAACACAATAATCGCTACCATAACGATTATACCTGTGGGAATTATGAAGATGAAACTTTCTAACATGTACCAAGCTTTTGTCGAAACAAACATAGTTTGAAAAGCGTGGCAAGGGTATGGGTAAAACCCTATTTGGGAAAGTAGTTTAGCCTAGTCCTCTTCCCGACTAAGCGGTTGTTGTAGCTCTTTAGGAAAACGTATGTTTCTGATTAGCCTATCCGTATACACATATCCTAACATCGAAAAAATAGCATAGCCAGCACTTGCTATATCTGTACTTCCAAAATTGGCTAACTACAAAAATTTGGAAATTAAAACTGAATATCAGAACTTTAGCCACGTACATGGTTATAACTTTCTAACTTTTTAACTTTGTAACTTTCTAACTTTGAACAACCCATATGAAAAAACTTCTACTCTCACTCCTTTCACTTACCGTCTTTCAAAACCACGCACAGGAATGCGCCGCCAGTGTGGTTCATTCTGATAATTCAGTTACCGTACTGCTCGGAAATGGCCAGCGGTATAGCTGGGGATTGAACCAGTTTGGCCAGCTTGGGAATGGTACCCTCACGGCCGTTACTGTGCCAACTCTCACGGTTGACGACGGCACTTGGGCCGATATTCGCCATGCCCGCATGCATAGTATCGGCTTAAAAACCGACGGGACAATCTGGGCTTGGGGAAATAATGAGCTCGGCCAACTTGGGAACAGTTCGATGCCGTCAAGCGTAGTACCTGTGCAGGTGGGAATCGACACCGACTGGGTGGAAATATCTGCCGGTAACCTCCATTCTATCGCTAAAAAAGCAGACGGTACTTTATGGGGATGGGGCAATAATGGCGCCTACGAATTGATGCCGGGCACAACTTCTTTTTATTCGACACCGATACAAATTAGTGCTGATACCGACTGGGCCGTTATTCATGCCGGTTATTTTAAGACTGTCTGCATAAAAAATGACGGCACACTATGGGGCCGCGGTCGCAACAACTTTGGAGACGTAGGTGTCTTTGGCCAGGCGACTGTCTTTACGCAGGTAGGTACTGATAACGACTGGGCACATATTTCGGGTGCTCGCTCGGCTGCTTCATTAGCACTGAAAACCGACGGCACCTTGTGGGCGTGGGGCTGGAATGAAAATGGCCGGCTGGGTGACGGAACCACTACCGACCGATCGACGCCGGTACAGATCGGAACAGATCAATGGTTGGATGTTTCGTCAGGGAATTTCCACTCGATAGGCATAAAACAAGATGGAACCTTGTGGCAATGGGGAAGCTACGGCTGGATTGACGGCGGTATGATGATTCCAAACTACCATTCTCCAAATCAGGTGGGAACCGATAACGACTGGACCGCAGTTTCGGCCGGGTATTCATCCTCATTCGCAATGAAAGATGATTCTACGCTGTGGGCCTGGGGCTTTAATGGCGGCGGATGGCTGGGCGATGGAACGACCACTTCGACACCTATACCTTTTCCGGTAATAGAATGTTCGCCGTTGAATCAAGGTGAATTTGCTGCCAATGAATTGACGCTGTACCCAAATCCGGTTGCGAACGTATTGCATTGGAATTCCTCCGGTACTATCGCCAAGGCTGAAATATTCAATCTGCTTGGCCAAAAAGTGAAATTAGCCGAGAATCACTCTCAAATTGATGTATCTCAGTTGCAGGCAGGTGTCTATGTGATAATCCTGACCTCACAAGACGAAAAAGTATTGAAGGGTAAATTTATAAAAGAATAAAAATCTGCGTAGCACGGTAAAAAATCGAAACCGAAATTTTGTTTACGCCGATTACTATTTTCATCCGTGCCTTGATTCGCGTTCCGTCAGACATCAAAAACGGCCTCCAAATTTATTTCAATTGCCTCATATCAAGCGATATATAAAAAAGCTAAATTGCATCGGATTTACCAGTTATAAAACACGATATGAAAAAATTCTACGTACTGATAATGATGGTTTCATGCCTGAACATGCACGCCCAATGCTACGAAAGCATATCGGCTACCCATTATAATACCTTTTCCATTAAACATGACGGCACCTTGTGGTCTTGGGGACTAAATTACAACGGCGTTTTGGGAATTGGTCAGGACTATGAAACCATGAATGGCGTAGGCGCGCCTGTGCAGATTGGCACCGATAGCGGTTGGGCAATGATCGCTGCCGGGAAAGGACTTAGCCGTAATGCGGCCGCAATAAAGGACGACGGAACACTATGGGCTTGGGGACGTAATGATTATGGGCATCTTGGCGACGGCACTACAGTTGATAAATTGTCGCCGGTCCAAATAGGGTCAGACACCGATTGGCAGTACGTTAGCTGCGGCCAGTTCTATATGATCGCACTAAAAAATGATGGCACATTATGGTCGACAGGCAGCAATCGGTCGGTAGGACTGCTGGGAACCGGCGGACCCGACACAAATATTCTTACTCAAATAAGCACCGACACCGATTGGGCGAGTATCACCTGTGGCCAAAATTCCGCATTTGCGATCAAAAACGACGGATCATTATGGGGTTGGGGCAGTAACGGATTCGGCACTCTGGGAATAGGCATCGACTACGGTTTTTTTTCAACTCCGGTCAGAGTTGGTTTAGATAACGATTGGAATAGCGTCTCAGTCGATGGGATGCATGTTATGGCTTTGCGCAACGACGGCTCAATGTGGACGTGGGGCTACAATGGCGACGGCCAGTTGGGCGATGGCACATACGATTTTAGCAATGTTCCGCTGCAGATTGGCACTGATTCATGGCTTCAGGTGGCTGCGACTGCACTTACAAGTGGTGCTATTCGGTCGGATAATACTTTGTGGGTTTGGGGATCCAATGTGAATCAGTTCCTTGGCACCGGCAATACTGACGAAAATGAAAATGTACCCGTGCAACTGGCTGGACAGTGGGAGCGAATCTACGCCGGCAACGCACAAAACTTTGCTGATACTGTTGATGGTTCATTGTACGGCTGGGGGAATAACTTTCAGAACCAACTGGGTGTGAATTCTTTTCCGAACACTGTGCTCACGCCCGCCTTAATTCAAGTGTGTGCGCTTTCGCTGGTCGAGAATGACCAAACAAACTCGCTACTGGTTTATCCGAATCCGGTCAGCAATATATTGAAATTTAACTGCGGTGTCCAGTCAAATATTTCCGAGGTGATGATTTTAGACATGTCTGGCAAAATTATAATGGCGTTACCGGGTCACCGAAACGAGATCGACCTTCAGCACATCACTTCAGGAATATATATCGTTAAAGTATATTCTGAAGGCAACCATTCGACAACTAAATTTGTAAAGATGTAAACAATTATAAATTACAACTTTTATCTCTTCCCGCCTGACAACAAAAAAGCCGCCGGTAAGCGACTTAATGTAAACTGCAACCAATCTGTTTTAAAGCCGGTCGACTACAATCTCGTGCTTCCATCTCTTCACATTCGCAATCCTGCTCTGCGAATAGTTTACTTCGCTCAACTGCTCGTTTGACCAAAAGAGCCATTTTCCGGTCTTATTGCCTTGAGTATATTCACCTACGGCATTCTTGTTTCCGTTCGAATCGTACGAAACCCACTGACCGTCTGGTTTTCCGTCTTTAAAGAAGCCGGTTTGCTGGATTTGCCCACTGTCATAATAGTATGTTGCTTTTACTAATGGTCCAAAAGCCTCAAGTTTTGGCTGTACTTCCTGTGAGGTCATGATTCCCGTTACGAGCATCATGCTCAGTAGCATATATTTTTTCATGATAGACATTTATTGATATTTACATTTCAAATATAATAAAGACTTTACTTTAAAAAAACTTTTACGTAACAATTTGGTAACATTGGAGTAAAACTTAACATTGGAAAACATTTAAAATATCGACCAACTCACCATATTTACGTGCTTAAAGACCAAACTTTGGGACTCACAAGACACGAAATAACCATAAAAATCTGTATTTTTGCGAAAACGCCAAATCGATGCTTTTAGCAGTACTCGCCGGACTACTTATCGCATGCTTACTGATTCCTTTCGGAAAATTTTTTCGGTCGGATCGCAGTATCTTTCTCGGCATTTTACCGCTTTCTTTGTTTACATATTTCCTGCTGCAGATTCCAACAGTAAAGTCGGGAACGGTTTTGCTTCAAAGTCATGAGTGGGTGCCTTCGCTCAATATCAACGCCGATTTCAGGCTCGACGGACTATCGCTTCTTTTTAGCTTGCTGATCACTGGCATAGGCACACTAATCTTTGTATACGCAAGTTCGTACCTGCAACATCATAAGTTTAAAGACCGTTTTTTTGGTTATTTATGTCTGTTCATGTCGGCTATGCTTGGAATGGTCTTATCCGACAACATATTGTTGCTTTTCGTTTTTTGGGAGCTTACCAGCATCAGCTCGTTTTTTCTGATCGGTTTCAATAACGACAGTGCAGAATCCCGCAAGAGCGCAATTACGGCACTCAGCATAACCGGAATGGGTGGATTCTTCCTGCTCGCCGGTCTCATAGCGTTGGGTCAGGCAGCAGGAACGTACTCAATTCAGCAATTACTCGAATCGTCAACATCTATCGTTGAACACAGCCATTACCCGCTGATATTGGTTCTGATATTCATTGGTGCCTTCACTAAATCGGCTCAGTTCCCGTTCCACTTCTGGTTGCCAGGCGCGATGAAAGCACCCACGCCGGTTTCGGCTTACCTGCATTCGGCAACGATGGTAAAGGCGGGGATTTTCCTCCTCGCGCGAATGTCGCCTATACTTGGCGGCACTGCCGAATGGAGCAATACGCTAATGATTATAGGCGGTTTCACCATGTTATATGCGGCCATTCACTCATTGTTCCGCACCGATTTAAAAGCCATACTTGCCTACTCGACTATATCGGCGCTAGGCATCCTGACATTCCTTATCGGCTTGGGAACTAAGGAAGCGCTCATTGCGATGTCAACTTTTATAGTTGTGCATGCGCTCTACAAAGCGGCACTGTTCCTGATCACCGGTATCATCGACCACGAAACCGGCACCCGTAACCTTCTCGAACTGGGCGGATTGCGAAAAGTTTTAAAACCTGTTTACATAGCCGGTATTCTGGCGGCTTTGTCGAGCGCAGGATTGCCTTTATCGCTCGGATTTATCGGCAAAGATCTGATTTATGAAGCTACGCTGCAGGCCAACGTTTCCTATGCATTATACATAACCATCGTAGCGGTTCTTACCAATACCTGCTTAGTGGCTGCTGGTTTTATGGCTGGCCTTCGCCCTTTTGCAGGCGGCCTGCCTACAAAATTTGAACACGTACATTTACCTTCTCCATGGATGTGGGTGCCACCGCTTCTACTGGGGATAGTCGGTTTTACCTTTGGGTGCTTCCCTGCTTTGATCGGAGAATCATTGATTTCCTCGATGGTTTCAAGCGTATCTGGAACCGAGGTGCAAATCGACCTCGCAATCTGGCATGGATTCAATACGGTGCTGTGGTTAAGTCTGGCAACTTTGGGTCTGGGCAGCATTATCTATTTCGTAAACACACCAAGGGCGGCGTTGCAGTTATTTGTTGACCGATTCCACCTGCTTTCTCCGCAGTCATTTTTCCGGATTTTAGCGGTACTATCCACCCGATTTGCAACTTGGTACAGCAATGTAATGCACAATGGATTCCTGCGGTCTTACATACTGAAGATCATACTGTTCGCACTGATCTTATTGGTGTACGAATTAGTTGACGGCGGACAAATAACCATCAATTACGATAAACTGTCGCCCATCAGTATTTACGAAGGAGCAACTGTTCTGTTCTTGATAGCCGGACTGGTAATGACTATTATTACCAAGTCACGCTTGACGGCAGTGATCGGCACCAGTGTGATCGGATATGCGATATGTTTACTGTTTGTATTTTACAGCGCCCCCGATTTGGCGATCACACAATTCACCATCGATACGCTAACTGTTGTGCTCTTTGTTTTGGTACTGTTCAACCTGCCTTCATTCATAAATTTTGTCGGTAATAATAATAAAATCATCGTGCGCGATGCTGCGGTTGCCATAACTTTCGGGACCGTTATGTCGCTGATCGCAATGCGCGTTTTACAAGTCCCTACTTCCACTGAAGTCAGCGACTTCTACGGTGAATTTGCCTACACCCTCGGTAAAGGCAAAAATGTCGTCAATGTCATTTTGGTCGATTTCCGCGGCGTCGATACCATGTTTGAGATCGTGGTACTTAGTATCGCTGCTCTCGGCGTTTACAGTCTTATAAAACTCCGTTTAAAAGCATCTGAAAAAGAATAATATGAGAAGCATCATTTTACAGACCGCCTCGCGATACCTGCTGCCAATATTGCTGCTGTTCTCGTTTTTCCTGCTGTTACGTGGCCATTATCATCCGGGCGGTGGATTTGTAGGAGGCCTCGTTGCATCCATTGCATTCGTATTGCACAGCTTTGCGTATGGAACCGACGACACGATGAAGCTGCTGCGACGAAAACCCCTTTCACTGATCCCGATCGGACTGATC
>JADKLW010000236.1_pt1 | contig 14747 bp, 12 predicted proteins | sample 8641881 | NCBI WGS metagenome assembly JADKLW01 (sample SAMN16272185, study PRJNA661076) | feces metagenome | isolation source: fecal sample from diarrhoea affected cattle B | host: Bos taurus | place: South Africa: Lokaleng Village, Mahikeng | collected 2019-09 | reverse complement strand
CCGGGCACTCGCGACCGATCGGGACGACCTGCCGCCGCCGCTGCTGGAGGGCGACGTACGGCTTGGCCCCAATGTAGTGCTCGGTCCGGGTGTCGAGATCGGCCGCGGCACGGTCATCGGCGCCAACACGGTAATCGGGGCAGGGGTCACGATTGGCCGCAACTGCACCATTGCCGCCAACGCGACGATTGATTGTGCCCATATCGGCAATGATGTGGTTATCCACTCAGGCGTCCGCATCGGCACCGAGGGCTTTGGCTGGCTCGATTTCGGCCGGTCCAACCGCAAGGTTCCCCAGCTTGGACGCGTACTGGTTCAGGATCGCGTTGAGATCGGCGCCAATTCCACCGTTGATCGCGGCGCCTTGGGCGACACGATCATCGGCGAGGGCACCAAGGTCGATAACCTTGTCCAGATCGGCCACAACTGCAAGATCGGCCGCAACTGCCTGATCGCCGCCATGAGCGGACTGTCCGGCTCGACCATTGTCGAGGATGGTGTGCTCCTGGGCGGCGGCGTCGGCACTTCGGGCCACCTGACTATCGGTGCCGGCTCCGTGGTGCATGGTCGGGCAGCGGTCACCAAGGACTGGCCGGCAGGCAGCAAACTTGCTGGCGCGCCGGCGCAGGATATAAGAGATTTCTGGCGAGAGCTCGCCACCATGCGTAAACTATCCAAGGGGGACAAGCGCGGATGACCGACAGCGCACCAGTGAGCACCGAGCTCGGGGCAATGGACATTGCCGAGATCCTCAAGAGCCTGCCGCACCGCTATCCCTTCCTGATGATCGACAAGATCGTCAGGATTGACGGCGACGAGACCGCTGTCGGCATCAAGAATGTCACCTTCAACGAGCCGATCTTTCAGGGCCACTTCCCTGAAAACCCGATCTTCCCGGGCGTGCTGATCATCGAAGGCATGGCCCAGACGGCTGGTGCCATCGTGATCAAGCACGACGCCGGCGGCGGCAAGAAGAACATCGTCTTGATGCTGGGTGTCGACAAGGCCAAGTTCCGCAAGCCGGCGGGCCCTGGCGATACCATCGAATTCCACATTGCCAAGATCCAGCGTCGCCGCAATGTCGGCCGCTACGAGGCAAAGGCCATCGTCGATGGCACGATCATTGCGGAGGCCGAGATCACCGCCATGATCATCGAGGCCAATTCGTGACCGGAGCAAGCGTTCATCCCACCGCGCTTGTTGGCTCAGGCACGCGGTTGGGCAAGGGCGTCAAGATCGGGCCATACTGCATTGTCGGCGACAATGTCGTGCTGCATGACAATGTCGAGTTGATCTCCCATGTGTCCATCGATGGCCACACCGAGGTCGGTGCCGGCACGCATATCTATCCCTTCGCCTCCATTGGCCACAAGCCGCAGGACCTCAAGTATCACGGCGAGGACTCCCGCCTTGTCATCGGCGAACGCTGCACGATCCGGGAGTCCGTCACCATCAATCCGGGCACGGAAGGTGGCGGCATGGAAACGCGGATCGGCAATGACTGCCTGATCATGGCGAGCGCGCATGTCGCCCATGATGCGATCATCGGCAACAATGTCATCATGGCCAATTATGTTGGCATTGCCGGTCACTGCCATGTCGGCGACAACGTGATCTTCGGCGGCACCTGCGTCGTCCATCAGTTTACCCGCATCGGCGCGCACGCCTTCGTCGGTGCCCACTCCATGGTCGATGGCGACGTTATTCCCTATGGCATGGCGGTCGGAAACCGGGCTGCGTTGACGGGCCTGAACCTGGTCGGTCTCAAGCGTCGCAAGTTCGACCGCGAAGCGATCCATCGTTTGCGTGCCGCCTACCGGCAGATATTTGCCAGCGAAGGTACCTTGCGCGAGCGCGTCGAGGATGCAGCTGAACTGTTCAAGGCCGACCCCCTCGTGCAGGACGTAGTCGGCTTTATCGCTGCGGCTTCCGATCGCCCGATCCTGATGCCGCGCAACGGCAATACCACCGACTAGATGGACGAGCCCGCCACACGGCTCAAGCTGTTCATCCTGGCCGGCGAGCCGTCGGGCGACCGCATCGCTGCCGATCTTGTTCGCCGCCTGAAGCAGCGCGTGCCCCTGGCTTTGACCGGCGTCGGCGGCGATGAACTCGAGGCCGAAGGTCTCCGCTCCCTGTTCCCGATGAGCGACCTGGCGGTCATGGGCATCAGCGATGTGCTACTGCGCCTGCCGCTGCTGCTGTGGCGGGTCGAACAGACGGCGCGCGCGGTCCGCAAGGCGGCGCCCGACATTGTCGTCCTGGTCGATGCGCAGGACTTTTCCAGGCTCGTTGCCAAACGGCTCAAGAAACTCGGTTTTGCCGGCAGGCTCATCCTCTACGTCGCGCCCTCGGTCTGGGCGCGTTCCCCGCATCGTGCCGCAAGGCTCAGGCCACTTTTCGACGAGGTTCTGGCCGTGCTGCCCTTCGAGGCCGAGGTGATGCAGCGCCTTGAGGGGCCTCCCACCTTCTATGTGGGCCACCCGGCCTTGGCTGAACGATCGAGCCGGACTGATCCTGACAACGGACCGTTGATCTTGCTGCCGGGCAGCCGGGATGGCGAATTGCGGCGGCATATGCCCTTGTTCCGACAGGTCGTGCAGCAGATCGGGGACCACCCGGCGGTCGAAGGATTCGTCATTCCCACGCTGCCATCGCTCAAGTCACGGCTGGAGCGGGAGGTGGCCAACTGGTCCGTGCCAGTCCAGGTCGTGGCCGAGCGTGCCGCGCGCCGTAACCTCTATGATCGCGCGATCATGGCTCTGGCCGTATCAGGCACGGTGACCCTGGAACTCGCCTTGGCTCGCTTGCCAACCGTCGTCAGCTATGTGCTCGACGGCCCCCAGGCGCGCGTCTATGAAGGCCTGGGGCGCCCCATGGTCTCGCTGCCCAACATCATCCTTGGGCGCGCCGCAGTGCCTGAACTCGTGCAGGCCGCGCCAGATGCCGCGGCCCTGGCCAGCGCCGTACTTGGCCTGCTCGACAACAAAAAAGCCCGCCAGGAACAGATTGCGTCCTTTGGCGAGCTTTCGGATCTGATGGAAACCGGCGCGGCCGATTTTCCGCGTCAGGACCCGGCGGACCGGGTCCTGGCCCACTGGATCAACGGGCGCTGAGTTCCTTGTAATCACGGGCCTGCGCGCCGTTATAGAGCTGGCGCGGGCGGCCGATCTTCTTCTGCGGATCGCCGATCATTTCCTTCCACTGGCTGATCCAGCCAACGGTGCGCGCCATCGAGAACAGCACGGTGAACATCGACGTCGGGAAGCCGACGGCTTCCAGGATGATGCCGGAATAGAAGTCCACATTGGGATAGAGCTTGCGCTCGACGAAGTAGGGATCCTCGAGGGCGATCTTTTCGAGCTCCTGGGCCACCTGCAGCGTCGGATTGTTCTGCACGCCGAGAATGTCGAGCACTTCCTTGGCGGTCTTCTGCATCACGGTCGCGCGGGGGTCGAAGTTCTTGTACACGCGGTGCCCGAAGCCCATCAGCTTGAAGCTGTCGGACTTGTCCTTGGCGCGGGCGATGTACTCGGGAATGCGATCGACAGTGCCGATTTCCTTGAGCATGTTGAGCGCCGCTTCGTTGGCGCCACCATGCGCCGGCCCCCAAAGGCAGGCCACGCCGGCCGCAATGCAGGCAAACGGGTTCGCATCGGACGAGCCGGCCAGGCGCACCGTCGAGGTCGAGGCATTCTGCTCGTGATCGGCATGCAGGGTGAAGATCAGGTCCATCGCCTTGGCGATCGTCGGATTGACCTCATACTGCTCGGCCGGGACCGAGAAGCACATATGCAGGAAGTTCGACGCGTAATCGAGATCGTTGCGCGGATAGACGAAGGGCTGGCCGACCGAATATTTATAGGCCATGGCCGCGATCGTCGGCATCTTGGCGATCATGCGGATCGAGGCGATCTCGCGCTGCTGGGGGTCCGTGATGTCGGTGGAGTCATGGTAGAAGGCGGCCATGGCGCCCACAACACCGGTCATGATGGCCATCGGGTGGGCATCGCGGCGGAAGCCACGGAAGAAATAGTGCATCTGCTCGTGCACCATGGTGTGGCGGGTCACCAGTTCGCTGAACTCGTCGAGCTGCGCCTTGTTCGGCAGCTCGCCATAGAGCAGCAGGTAGCAGACCTCGATATAGCTGCTTTTTTCCGATAGCTGATCGATCGGATAGCCACGATACAGCAATTCGCCCTTGTCACCGTCGATATAGGTGATGGCGCTGTCGCAGGCTGCCGTCGAGGTAAAGCCGGGGTCATAGGTGAACATGCCGGTCTTGGCATAGAGCGATCTTATGTCGATCACATCCGGACCCACGGTCCCGGACAACACTGGAAATTCGTGCGTCTGGTCCCCGATGACGAGTTTGGCGACTTTATCGGTCATTTAGCTCTCCTCGAAGGCTCCTTGATCCGGCAAGAAGCTCGCCGGTCGGGCCATAAACTGGCATTCGTCGTTGTTCGGGACAGGTATCAGCTTTTGCCTGCCCGAAGCAACCGAAGGGTAAGCAAGGCTTACCCTCCTTTTAGCACTAGACAGCGCCGATTTGATCCTTCAGGCGAGCCATACTTTCGTCCCGTCCGATCAGCACCATGACCTCGAAAATCCCCGGGGAAACCGTACGTCCGGTCAGCGCCGCACGCAGCGGTTGCGCCAGTTTGCCGAGCTTGAGTCCCTTGGTTTCCGCCAGTGCCCGCATGGCGGCGTCGATTGCCGGCACCGACCACTCATTGAGGCCATCGAGCACGTCCGCCATGTCGCGCAGCACGGCGCGAGTGTCGTCGGTGAGCAATGCCGATGCAGCGGCGTCGACCGCGATCGGGCGTGTCGCATAGATGAACTGGGCAAGGTCGATCAGCTCCAGCACGGTCTTGGCGCGTGGTTGCAGCTCGGGCAGGGCGGTCAGCACGGTTTCCCGATTGGCCGACAGGCCATCCACATCGACCTGCCGCCCGATTTCGGCGGCGGTGGCCAGCATCACATCATAGAGATAGTCCGGCTTGGCCTCACGGATATAGTGGCCATTGATATTCTCGAGTTTGACGAAGTCGAAGCGCGCCGCGCCCTTGTTGAGGCCTTCGAGGCTGAACCACTCCACCATCTGCTGCGTCGAGAAAATCTCGTCGTCGCCATGGCTCCAGCCCAGGCGCGCCAGATAGTTGCGCAGGGCTTCCGGCAGATAGCCCATCTGCCGATAGGCCTCGACCCCGAGCGCCCCGTGGCGCTTGCTGAGCTTGGCGCCGTCCGGCCCATGGATCAGCGGAATATGCGCCATTTCCGGCACGGTCCAGCCCATGGCATTGTAGATGACGATCTGTCGGGCGGCATTGGTCAGGTGGTCGTCACCGCGGATGATATGAGTGACGCCCATGTCATGGTCGTCCACCACCACGGCATGCATGTAGGTCGGGGTGCCGTCGGAGCGCAGGATGATGAAGTCATCCAGGTTCTCACTCTTGAACACGACCTTGCCCTGCACATGGTCGTCCACGACGATGTCGCCGGTCAGCGGCGCCTTGATCCGAACCACCGGCGCGACGCCGGCCGGGGCTTCGCTCTGGTCGCGGTCGCGCCAATAGCCGTTGTAGCGCGGCGGCTTGCCGGCGGCGCGGGCTTCTTCCCGCATCTGGTCGAGCTCCGCCGGTGAGCAATAGCAGTAATAGGCGTGGCCCAGCTTCACCAGTTCATGCGCCACCTCGGCATGGCGTGCAGCCCGGCCAAACTGACTGATCGGCTCGCCTTCCCAGTCGAGGCCCAGCCACTTGAGCCCATCCACCAGGGCGACGACAGCCGCTTCGGTGGACCGTTCGCGGTCGGTGTCCTCGATGCGCAGCAGCATCTTGCCGCCCTTGTTCTGGGCATAGGCCCAGCTGAAGAGCGCCGTGCGGGCGCCACCGATATGCAGATAGCCGGTGGGCGAAGGGGCGAAACGGGTAACGACCTGGGACATGAGACCGGAGTGCTTGGAGGATTTCGGAGCCGTGTGTAGCATAGAGCGGCACGAGCGCAAGGGCGGGGGCAAAGCCGGTGCAGGGCGCGGAAACTCTGGAACGTGAGGCCGGCCTGGACTTTCCCGCGGGGAAGCAGTCGCGCGCGCTGTCTCTGTCACGTTCCGCACCACCCGGCTTGCGGCGCCACCTGGCCGAATGGGCAGGGCTGGACACAACGGCCCGGCGTATCTTCATCCTGCTTCCCTTCGCCATGATCGCCGGTCTTGTCGCCTATGCGGCGATCCCCCGGGAACCGCATGCATGGGCCTCGGTCGGCGTGGGCATTGTCCTGTTGGCCGCCATGGCGTTGTCCTGGCGGTCCATGGCTCTCCGACCCATTGTTCTGCTGATCGGAGCCTGGATCGGTTTCTGCCTGCTGCCGCTCCATGGGGCGTGGTTCGGCACCGCCATGCTCGACCGGCCGGCCTATGGTCTCTTCGACGCCAGGGTGGATGAGATTGTCTCGGCGACCGCAGAGGCCCGTCGCGTCGTAATTTCCGAACTGGTGCCGGTTGCCGATGCGCGACCCTTGACCATTGCCAAGGCCCGGCTGGTCGTGCCGCCCGAGCCTGCTCTGGCGCCGGGTGATCGCATCCGCGCCCGCATGCGGCTGGAACCCGTGCCCGGGCCTATTCTACCCGGCGCCTTCGACGGGCAGTTCCACGCCTATTTCGCTGGTATCGGCGCCTACGGTACCGTCATCGGAGACTTCGAGCGCATTTCAGTCAGCGAAGCGCTCGATGGAGCCCGTGCCATCGAAAGCCTGCGCATGGCCATAGGCGCCCGCATCGAGGCGGTGCTGGAGGGTCCCGCGGCTGCCATCGGTCGGGCCATGGTGGTCGGCGACCAGAGCGCCATCGATGACGAGGTCCGCGAGGTCATGGCCGCCTCCGGGCTTGCGCACATCTATTCGATCTCGGGATTGCACCTGTCCATCGTTGCCGGCGGCATCTATTTCCTGCTGCGCCTGCTGCTGGTCTGCATCCCCACCGTGGCCTCACGCTGGCCGGTCAAGAAGATTGCCGCCATCGGCGGCACCGTGGCTGCATTGGCCTATCTGTTGCTTGCGGGCGGCATCGCCAATGTCCCCGCCTTGCGGTCGACGATCATGCTCGCCCTGATCTTCGGCGCCGTCGTGGCCGGACGCCGCGCGCTGACCATGCGTAACGTCGCAATCGCCGCTCTGGCGATCATCCTGATCGATCCGGCCAGCGTTTTCCGGGCGAGCTTCCAACTGTCCTTCGCCGCCGTGGTGGCGCTGATCGGTATCTACGAGATGCCGCGCCGTGTGGTCGAAGGCGAACGCAGCTGGGGCAGGCGGCTCTGGTCGACCATATGGGTAACCGCGGTCACCAGCTTCATCGCCGGCACCGCCACACTGCTCTTCTCGGCCTACCACTTCCAGCAGACGGCCCCGCTGGGCGTCATTGGCAATGTCCTGGTCCTGCCGGTCGTGAGCCTCGTGGTCATGCCCTTTGCCGTGCTCTCCGTCCTGGCCATGCCCTTCGGCATCGAGGCGCCGTTCGTTGCGATGATGGGTTGGGGTATCGACCGCATGATCGATGGCGCTGTCCTGGTGGCGGGCTGGAGCGAGGGCCTGACTGGTAACCCGCTGCTGACCGGTGTGGCCCTGGTTATCGGCCTCGCCGCCCTGGCCTGGTTCGCCTTTCTCGACAATTGGTGGCGCCTGGCCGGACCGGCCGTGGCGCTGCCCTTGGTCATGCTCGTGGGCATGGACCAGCGTCCCGATATCCTCATCGCGGACACCACGCAGGCGGTCGCCTTGCGCACCGATAGGGGCATGGGCCTTGTCACCGGCAAAGCCGGCAGCTTCGCGGTCGACGTCTGGAGCGACTACTACCAGCAGGAGATCGCGGCAGTCACCGCTGCTGCCCGTTGCGACAGCCTCGGCTGCATCGCCGAAACGCCGCGCTTTTCGATTGCCGTGATCCGCAACGCCGCCGCTTTTGCGGAGGACTGCGGCACCCATGACCTGGTCATTGCGCGGATGCGCATACCCGCCAATTGTCGTGGCAGCCAAATGATCGATGCGCCCACCCTTGCGGCTGGCGGCGTCCACTGGTTGCGCTGGAACGAGGCGACGGCGCGGTTCGATATCCGCAGCGCCATCCCCAATCTCACCCGGCCGTGGCGAGTCGTGCCACGGTGACACCGGCGGCAGGCATGTCGGCCGAGCCGAGCGCATAGCCCGCTTCGTCCGCCGCCAGGCTCAGCGTGGCCGGCCCGGCGCCATAATTCACGTAGATGCGGAAACCGGCCCGGACACGGCAACGTACGCCTGCTGGAAGCGTGATCGTGGGCAGGTCGGTCTCGGCGATCAGGTAGTCCACCACCCGTTGCACCAGCGCCCTGGTGCCGCTGGCGCCGAGGTAGAACAGCTTGCCCTGCGAGACCAGCACCGGCCAGCCCTCGGCATCCTCGATCACCACATCGGCGCGGGTTTCGAGCCGTTCGCGCCAGTGGTGGACGGCGCCGCTCCCCTTGACCTCGACTTCGACACTCGGGTCGAGGCTGTCCACCCGCATGACCTTCACATCGAGCAGGTTGCTGGGCAGGTCGGGCCCAAGGCCCACGGGAATGGCAAAATCCTGCGTCTTGGAGCCGCTGCGCGGGCCGATCAGCAGATGCCCCTCATACTCGGCAATTGCCGCCCGCAGGTTGTCGTTCCAGGCAAACAGTGCGGGAATTGCGACAATGTCATAGCCGGCAAAACTGGTCGTGCTGGGCGGCAGGATGTCGATGTCGACGCCGTGCTTGCGAAACGCTGCGTAAAGCGCCCGCACATGCGCGCCATGGCTGAAGCCCTTCGCCTGGGGCTGGATTTCCCAGGCCCACTCGCTCTGGTAGTCGAATACGATCGCGATGCGCCCCTTGCGGGCTGCGCCATCGAGCGCGACGCCCTTGAGTTCTTCAGCCACCTGCATCGCCTCGTGATAGGCAGGCGCCGGCTCGCTGTCAGGTCGCAGCAGGCCCGCATGCATCTGTTCTTGTGCGAATGGCGCCTGTCGCCAGCGGAAATAGGTCACGACTTCCGCGCCATGGGCGAATGCTTCCCAGGCCCACAGACGCGCCATGCCCGGCAGCGGATCGGGGTTGAAATGCGCCCAGTTCACCGGCCCCGGCTGCTGTTCCATGATCCACCACCGGCCATGGCCGACCGCGCGGTAGAGATCATGGTGGAAGGCCGCATTGTCCGGATCGCCCTGGCGCAGGTAGAGGCGCTTGGTTTCGTCCGGCTCGTCGCTCATGGCCAGGTGCCCGAGCGGATAGCTGTCCCAACTGGCAATATCGAGTGTCTCGGCCACGTCATAATGGTCGAACTCGGTATACCGGCTCATGAAATTGTGGATCACCGGCAGGTCGGGCCGCACCGCCTTGAGAATGTCGAACTGCACCCTGTTGAAGGCTGCGACCTGGTCGGAGCTGTAGCGACGGAAATCGAGCTCATGCGCCGGCGCCGCCTCGCAGACGAGCAGGTTCGGCAACTCCACTTGGTCGAACCGGTTGTAGTCCATCGACCAGAAGGCCGTGCCCCAGGCCCGGTTCAAACTCTCGATCGTGCCGTACTTCTCCTCCAGCCAATGCCGGAAGCCGTCCCTGGCGGCTGGCGAGTATGAGTAGGTCGTGCCGTGGCAGCCATATTCATTGTCGGTCTGCCATGCTGCCAATGCCGGATGCTGGCCGACAGCCTCGGCGAGCAGGCGTGTGATGCGCGCCGCCTCCTCGCGATAGCCGAGGTGGCTGAAGTCATAATGCCGGCGGGAGCCAAAGCCCTTCCGGCGGCCTTGCGCATCGACGGCGAGCATGTCCGGATGCTTGTCGACCATCCAGCGCGGCGGCGTGGCGGTCGGTGTGCCGAAGACCACCTTGAGGCCGTGCTTTCCCAGCATATCCATGGCTCGGATGATCCAGTCCAGTGTCAGCCGGCCCGGCACCGGCTCCAGTTTCGACCAGGCAAACTCGCCGATACGCACCCACTTGATGCCGACCTCGGCCATGCGGGCGGCATCGCGCTCCCAGACCTCCTCGGGCCAATGTTCGGGATAGTAGCAGACGCCGAGGGCAGGGGAGGTCATGGGATCGGTCTCAGAGTATCACGGGAGTTTCGGCCTGACCGGCAACATCGAGCTCGATGGCAAAGAGGCTGCCGGCGTGCTTTTCGTCGGCGAGTTGCGCGTCGCTCAGATTCTTCGCCGCCGTGGTGATGAACATGGTCTTGAGATCGGGTCCGCCAAACGCCGGGCAGGTGACCTGGCTGACCGGCACTTCGACCACGCGATCGATGGAGCCGTCCGGCGCGTGGCGCACCACGCAGGAGCCGCCCCACTTGGCATTCCACAAATAGCCTTCGCTATCGACGACCGCACCATCTGGATATCCGCGGCCCTCGCTCACATCCGCGAACAGTGTCCATTCACCCACCGGCAAACCGGTTGTTGGGTCGGTAGCAACCTGCATGATTTTCTTGGTGGGCGTATCGGTCCAGTAGGCGATACGGCCATCGGGCGAGAAACAGGTAGCATTGGGGATTTTGATGCCCGATTTGAGCGTCGTCAGCGTGCCTGCGCGATAGTGGTAGACCGAGCCGATCGACGCTTCCTGCTCGCTCCGGGTCATGGTGCCGATCCAGAAGCCACCCGACGGATGCACGCGGCTGTCATTGCCGCGGGTCTGCGGGTTGTCGGCCTCGATTTCGTTGATGCGGTTCATGCCGCCGGTCGCGAGGTCGAATTCCTTGAGCCCGGTATCGGTCACGAGGACCAGTGTCTGGTCGTCCAGAAGCGCCAGCGCTGAGACGGTCTCGTTGAACAGCCAGCTGTCCTTGATCTCGCCCTCTGCGGTCACGGCAAACAGGGTCTGCTCGTTGATGTCGAGAAAGAACAGCTGCTGACGGCCGACATGCCAGAGCGGGCCCTCGCCAAGCGCACACTGGCTGTCGAGTAGGAGGCGGGCGGTGTCGGTCATCGAGACTTTCCTGAATCATAGGCGGCAACTGCGGCAGCCGCGCGTTCGGCGACCTGCGCGACATCCATGCCGGGCTTGTAGATATACGTTCCGAGGCCAAACCCCGTGCAGCCGGCATCGAAATACTCGGCGAAGTTGTCGGGATTGGCGCCCCCGACGGCATAGATCGGCAGCTCGGGCGGCAGCACCGCCTTGATCGCCTTGATCCCCTTGGGTCCGAGCACCTCGGCAGGGAAGAACTTCAGCCCCGTGGCGCCGGCCTTGATGGCGCGGAAGGCGTCGGTTGGGGTGAATACGCCGGGATAGGAGAGGAGCTGGATGCGCACCGTCTCCTCGATAACCCCCTTGTTGGTATCGGGCGAGACGATGAACGTGCCTCCCGCATCCGCCACGGCCCAGACCTGCTTCTTGTTCAGCACTGTACCGGCCCCGATGGCGGCCTCCTCTCCCAGGGCGTTGGCGGCCAGCGCGATGCTGGTCAGCGCCTCGGGGGAATTGAGCGGCACTTCGATCATGGTGATGCCGGCGGCAATCAGCGCCTCGCAGACCGGGACCGTTTCGGGCGGCGTGATGCCGCGAAGGATGGCGATGAGATGGCGATGGTTCATCCTGATGGACTCCGGCTAGGCAATGAAGCTGCGCGCGGCCTTGAGGCCGGCGAGCACGATTTCGGTGGCGTCCCGCATCTGGCCCTTGGCGCCCGCCATGTCCAGCACCTGGGCATAGAGCGCGCAAAGGGCAGGGGAGCCGATCAGTGGCACCGGCTGGGTGCCGATGAGATGGCGGTTGCCACCGATCTCGGCCCCGATCAGCAGCCCCGACAGATAGCCGGCGCACCAGTCCGGTTGCCGTCCCGACAGCAGCGCGCTGGCGCGGACCTGGAACAGCGTCCCAAGCAACTGTTCCGGATGATCCAGACCCGCTTGCGCGCCAGTGGCAAAGCCTTCGGCCCGCCCCGCGCCGTCCAGGTCTCCGCCAAGGGAATGTCGCAGGACGGATTGGGTTCGCAACACCTCGAACAATTCGCCAGTCATGGCTGTCGAGAAGCGCTCGATGCGCGTGCCCGAAAGTTGCGCCCACTTCGAATGAGTGCCCGGCATGCACACTATGCCCGAAAAGCCGGGATCAAGCGCTGCAAGGCCGAGCAATTGGGTCTCCTCGCCGCGCATGACGTCGTCGGCACCCGCCTTCTGGCAAACACCGGGCAGGATGGCCGCGGCGATATTGCTCCCATCCATCTCCGGGCGGACCGCGCCGGCAATGAGCCCGCGCAGGTCGGTTGGCGTTTCGAGATAAGGCGCTTCGAGCCAGCCCTGCCGCGCGCCGGCCATGCCGCAGATCAGCACCTCGAGCGGCCCCGGGCGGGATGAGACCACGCCCTCCAGCAGTTCCGCAAGCGCCGCGGGAAATTGCTCGCGCGTGAGCTTGCCCATGCCCTTGGGCGAGGCCTTTTCAAAGGCGACCGACCCGTCGGCGGCAATGCCCCAGCCACGCAGGTTGGACGTTCCCCAATCCACGGCAACCCATTCCACTCGCTCAGTCACGCTGTCCCACCACCGCTGCCTCGTCCGTCGCGGCGCGACCCTAACGGCTGTCGCTCGTTTCAGCCACCCCGATTCTGCCCGTCCTGCGCGGGCCCTACACAGCCGCGGATCGCCGCCACCGTCCCCTCGTTTCGTAAGATTTTTTCGGCCCTGAGGAACATCGCCGCGGCTTCATTTTGGCCTGTTGCCCATTTGTATGATTTTTTATGCGGAATCACCTTCCCTCTGGCGCATGCCATGTTAGAACGATTTCAAACGCTGGCCCTTTTCATGCGCCAGCGGATCCAAGAGGAAGAAGCAAATGACTGCAGGTAACGGCGGTTCGGCGCCCAAGAAGCTGCGCTCGCGCGCCTGGTTCGACAATCCCGACAATCCCGACATGACCGCGCTCTATCTCGAGCGCTACATGAATTTCGGCGTGTCGCGCGAGGAGTTGCAGTCGGACAAGCCGATTATCGGCATTGCCCAGACCGGCTCGGACCTTAGCCCCTGCAATCGCCACCATATCGTACTGGCCGAGCGCGTCCGCGAAGGCATCCGCGAGGCCGGCGGCATCGCCATTGAATTCCCGGTTCACCCGATCCAGGAAACGGGCAAGCGCCCCACCGCCGGCCTCGACCGCAACCTCGCCTATCTGGGCCTCGTGGAAGTGCTCTACGGCTATCCGCTCGACGGCGTCGTGCTGACCATCGGCTGTGACAAGACTACCCCCGCCATGCTGATGGGTGCGGCAACGGTCAACATCCCCGCCATCGCGCTTTCGGTCGGTCCCATGCTCAACGGCTGGCACAAGGGCGAGCGCACCGGCTCCGGCACCATCGTCTGGAAGGCGCGCCAGATGATGGCCGCCGGCGAGATCGACTATGCCCAGTTCATCGAACTGGTGGCCTCCTCGGCCCCCTCGACCGGCTTCTGCAACACCATGGGCACGGCCACCACGATGAATTCGCTGGCCGAGTCGCTGGGCATGCAGCTGCCCGGCTCCGCCGCCATTCCGGCGCCCTATCGCGATCGCCAGGAAATGGCCTATCGCACCGGCAAGCGCATCGTCGACATGGTGCACGAGGATCTGAAGCCCTCCGACATCCTGACCAAGGACAACTTCATCAACACCATCGTGGTCAATTCGGCCATTGGCGGCTCGACCAACGCCCCGATCCATATCCAGGCCATCGCCAAGCATATCGGTGTCGAACTGGAGCTGCAGGATTTCCAGACCCATGGCCACAAGGTGCCGCTGCTGGTGAACCTGCAGCCTGCCGGCGAATATCTGGGTGAGGACTATTACCACGCCGGTGGCGTCCCCGCCGTCGTCAATGAGCTGATGAGCCAGGGCCTGATCCGCGAAAACGCGCCGACCGTGAACGGCAAGACCATCGGCGAGAACTGCCGCAATACGCCGATCCAGGACGAAAAGGTCATCCGCCGCTTCGACAATCCGCTCAAGACCGACGCGGGTTTCCTGGTGCTGCGCGGCAATCTGTTCGACAACGCCATCATGAAGACCAGCGTGATCTCGACCGAGTTCCGCGACCGCTACCTCAACAACCCGGAGCATCCGGGCATGTTCGAGGGCAAGGCCGTGGTCTTCGATGGTCCGGAGGACTATCACCACCGCATCGACGATCCGGCGCTCGATATAGACGAGAACACGCTGCTCTTCATGCGTGGCGCGGGACCGATCGGCTATCCGGGCGCCGCCGAAGTGGTCAACATGCGGCCGCCCGATTACCTGATCAAGAAGGGCATTCACGCCCTGGCCTGTATCGGTGACGGACGCCAGTCCGGCACGTCCGGCTCCCCCTCTATCCTCAATGCGTCCCCGGAAGCGGCAGCAGGCGGCAACCTCGCCATCCTGCGCACCGGCGACATGGTGCGGATCGACCTCAACAAGGGTCAGGCCAATATCCTGATCTCGGACGAGGAAATTGCCACGCGCCGTGCCGATCTGGAGGCGACGGGAGGCTACAAGTATCCCCAGCACCAGACCCCCTGGCAGGAAATCCAGCGCGGCATAGTCGGCCAGCTCGGCGAGGGCGCCATCCTCAAGCCTGCCGAGAAGTATCAGCGCATCGCCCAGACCAACGGCGTTCCGCGCGACAATCACTGATCGGCACCACCAAGCCAAGGAAAGGCCCGCACCAGCTGCGGGTCTTTTTTTACCTGGGTATTCCGAAACAGCCGTGCATCGGTGAATATGATCGCTGTGAATCTTGCATCG
>JADKLW010000408.1_pt2 | contig 14773 bp, 12 predicted proteins | sample 8641881 | NCBI WGS metagenome assembly JADKLW01 (sample SAMN16272185, study PRJNA661076) | feces metagenome | isolation source: fecal sample from diarrhoea affected cattle B | host: Bos taurus | place: South Africa: Lokaleng Village, Mahikeng | collected 2019-09 | reverse complement strand
ATTCTCTGGATTGCCTCCACCACCTATATTCATACCATATAATGAAAATCGATGCAACGATTCAAAATATGTTTGAAATACTTTTTTTCCAATCAATGGTGAGAGAATTTTTGATATTATTTTTTTTAACAATTTAATCTCCTTTCTATTATGAATTTACTCTTTGTCAAATCTTGCAATATGTTAGTTTATAAACAAATTCAAAAAATAAATATATGCATATTACATTAGATAAATGAACAACAAAGTTATTTAATTTAAATCATTTGAAGTATGTTTATACAGAAAATACATCATTTAACACACTCTTTATTAGTATAAATTAAGCATATCCAATAAATAGATTACAGTGGAGTGGTGTTTAAATCACTGTTTACAATTATCTTTGTCGAAAAAATGTCATCCAGAACACATAAGAGTATTCGAAATATTAAGACTGGACTGCTGTTCTACCTAATAACTCTAATTTTAACCTTTATATCCCGGAGAATATTCCTAAACCAATTGGGGGCAGATTTTATTGGTCTGATAGGAACCTTAAACAGTATACTAAATTTGCTAAACCTTGCAGAGTTAGGAATTGGCTCTAGCGTCAGCTATTTTCTATATACCCCACTACAACAGAATAACAGAAAAACGATAAATGAGATAATATCTGTGTTGGGCTTTCTTTATCAAAAAATAGGGATATTATTATTATTGGCTGGAACCATAGTTAGTTTATTCTTCCCATTGATATTTCAGAAGACTGAAATATCAATGGGAATTGTTTACTTTTCTTTCTTCGCTTTTTTATTTTCTTCTTCTGTTGGATATTTCATCAATTATCGTCAAACACTGCTAACTGCTGATCAGAAAAGCTATGTTGTTACTGGCTATTTACAAACAGCAATTATCTTTAAGACAGTTCTACAAATATTTCTCGCATACTACTTAAAGAATTTGTTCGTATGGGTTGCAATTGAATTCATTTTCACCTTTCTTTCTTACCTAATCCTAAATTTCAGAATCCAAAAAACATATCCATGGCTTCTTAAAATAAATAATGATCAACAGAAAAACCTATTAAAAAAATATCCAGACATTTTAAAGAAGACAAAACAGATTTTCATCCAAAAGATTAAAGATTTTGTTTTAAATAAGAGTGATGAGATATTTGTATTTGCATTTTTGTCATTAAAAATGGTGGCTTACTATGGTAACTATATGATTATTATTAATAAACTTCTATATTTAGTAAATATTGTCTCAGATGGAATGAGTGCCGGTGTTGGTAATCTTGTGGCTGAGAATAATACTTCAAATACATTAAAGGTTTTTTGGGAGTTAACAGCAATTCGATTTATTATTTTAGGAGTAATCATTTATGGGCTGGTTATGTTTATGCATCCTTTTATAACACTTTGGCTTGGTGATGAATATTTACTAAGTGAACTTGTCATGTACCTTTTACTTGCTAATATTTTCATCTTCCTTTCCAGGGGTGTCGTTCAAATGTATATACATGCATATGGACTCTACTCAGACGTATGGGCATCATGGACAGAATTAACAACCAACGTTATAATCACACTAATCGGAGGTTATTATCTTGGTATTACAGGGATTTTATTAGGTAAAATTATAAGTGTAACCGGAATAGCATTACTATGGAAACCCTATTATTTATTTAAAAAAGGAATAAAACAGGCATATGGATTATACTGGAAAGGGATGATGCCCTATTATGTTATTTTTGCCGTTTTCTTATTTATAATTATCCTAATAAAATATTACCTTATTGATGTTTATGCGGATAACTTTTTAAAACTAACTGCTTTAGTATTTATAGTAATGTTCCCAATAATGATAATGTACATTTTTCTTTTGTATAAAACAACAGCTGGAATGAAGTATTTTCTTATCAGATTTCCGGCCTTTTCAAGATTAACCAAACCTAAAAAATAATGAAAGTTATTTGTGATGCCCCTGGACAAACGTGCAATCGATTATGGTCATATGTCGCCACGATTGCAGAATGTGTGATAAAAAAGAGAAAAATGATGATAATCTTTTTTGATTATACGGTTGAAGATTTTCCAAATTTCTTACACAGCTCGTTTATATACTTCCCTTTGTATCATAAAAGACTTCTAGAGAGGGGTAATAATTGGAACAGGTATAAAAGCTTGTTATGGAAAGCCACACACAACGTATGGCTAGATAGGATATATAACTTCCTCAGCTTTGTAAAGGGTTGGCATACGCGTAGGGATACAAGATTTATTGAAATAGCCAAAAAGGAGATTATTCATATTTTGACGCCAAAAGAAGAAATCAGACAGAGGATATCTGATTTTATTAACATAATACGTGAAATGTCAGATATTGTCGTAGGTGTACATATTCGCAGAGGTGATTATAAAACATGGCACAATGGTCGCTTTCTTTTTGATTTGAAGCAATATGCCAGTTTTATGAAATCAATTGTGAATTTGTTTCCTGAGAAGCGGGTCTCTTTCTTTATTAGCTCAAATGAATGGTTCGAACCTGATCTATTTCAAGAATTGTCTTGTTTTCGATACAATAAAGATCAAGCTTCGGCAGAAATCATAGATTTATATACTTTGTCTGAATGTGATTATATCATAGGACCTATTAGCACCTATTCACGTTGGGCTTCATTTATCGGAGAAAAACCCCTCTGTTTTCTTGAAAGTGCTGATCAAGAAATTAAAAAAGATAGTTTTTCAATAATCACTGATTTTTTTCATTTTTCAAATGGGAAGGAGATTGAGGATTGGTAAGAATCAAGCATCTAAAAGTCGCAAAAAATTCTTTGCATATCTTTCTTTACTGAATAACTTGGAGTGCTCTTTTGCGGCAATAGACATATTTTCTCTTTTCTCCTTGTTATAATAAAGATCAAGAATTGAGTCAGCAATTCTTTTCGAAAGATTATCTGTAAGATCCAATACCACTGCACAATCCTCATTCACCAACTCTTGCATACCGCCTGATTTGGTGACAATTAGGGGCAATCCAGCTGCCATTGCTTCCACACATATCATTGAAAAGGGCTCATCCCAAATTGAGGGTATGACACAAATGTCAGAGCAATTTAATAGTGTAGGGATTTCGTCGTAAGATCTGAAACCGGTAAATATAATTCGATCAGTATATCTTTCCGCGTAAGAATGCAACGAATTGATATAATCTGTAGATCCGATATCATTTCCATAAAAATTACCACCAATTATCAAAAATTTAATTGGCAGACAATTTAGAAAATGCATTGCATACAGTAATTCTTTAACACCTTTTTCAGCTATTATACGTCCTGAGAAAACAACAACAAAATCATTCTTTTTCAATTTTAGTTTTTCTCGCATTTGACTAATTGATGTTATCTCTTTAAAATGCTCTAGATCAACTCCATTGTAACAAGTATATGACGGTTTTAAAGGAGTTACTGCATCAACTCTTTTCTTAATAAAGTCGGAAACAGCAATAGTAGAAGTTAAATATGATTTTAAAGTTGATGCCCCCATAACATCCGGTGATAAGAAGTCATTGTGTAAATGCAAAACGATTTTACTCTCGGGGGACACTTTGGCTATTCTATCTGCATATCCTGGTCGGTTTTCTAATACAATTATATCATATCTGTTTTTTCTTATATGCTTAAGTGCTTTATGAAGATAATACTCTATACAGTAGTGGTAGTATCTCTTTTGGCAGTGTGTTAGTTTAAAAACTTTTCTCAAAAATCTATACCAATACTTGTATGTATTGAAATGAATATATCGCGTGTTATCAAAATTTTGTCTTAAAAAAGATCGTGGAACTTTTATATTCGCAACACTAATTACAGTTATTTCGTGTAACTGTTCTTTTTCGTTAATATTTATATAATAATCCACCAAATTTTCCACAGCCCCTCCCTGAAATGCAGGAACAGGTAACAAACCAGAAGTGAGAATTGCAATTTTCATTATTTATTGATAGAGTCTTTTATAATAATCCGATTTAAAGAAAGAAAATGTTTGAAAAAAATATGGGAACTATGCTAAGTTAAAAACCATTCACTTGTGATTCATTTTAATAATTGAATCCCAGTTAATATCATTCCTGGTTTGATTTACCCCTAAATAATTAGCAATTCTATTCCAAACTTTATTAAATAAGGGAATTTTTGTTTTTAAACTTTTTATCTTTATATGATTTTTGATCTCAAGTCCTATTTTATGATTAATATCCATATTATTACTTTCAATTAATGGTACAACATAAACATTATTATTTACTCTTAAAGATGCCATTTTGAACCAAAGATCATCTGTACCTGGAGCAATTTTCATAAAGTCATTATTAAGCAAAAAATCAATGTCTAATAATTTTTTACGATACACAACACCAGCCACTCCAACAGGGAGTAAATTTTTAGACTTAAACTCAGAAGTACATATTTTCCAATTTTCATAATTTTGCCAATTGCCAAAGATGTTCTTTTTCATCATTCGAGCCCTCCCACAAATAATTGAATCGGGAGCTAGTTTAGCTTTTTCAACTAAATCACGTAACCAGTTTTCACTATAAATGACATCATCATCAGAAGTAATTATGAGATCTTCATCATTAGCAAATTCTAGTGTAGGAATCAATTTTTTGTAGGGACCAATATCAGGAACAAGGTTTAAAGTGATATCATCTTTATTCAACCAGTCAGGTATATTAAAATCACCATCTTTCCCAAATTCTTCATTAGCGATATTTACAATAAATAAATTCGGCTTAAAAGACTGTTTTAATAAAGACTGAACACAGTAATAGAAAACTTTTAATCTTCTAGCAGTAGTAGTACAAGTTAATATCGTTTTCATTTAATTTAGAATGATTAAATACTTTACATAACTAGTGTCCCATTAAAATTGGGACGTTATAAATAATCAAATAAACCTGGTCCATTAAGTCCAAATCGTTCTTAGTCAATTTGAAATTTAGTTTTGTAAACAAGGTCTCTAAGATGAGTTTTATCGGTTAAAGACGCTTATATCTGAAGAATCTCGTACGTGCTCCTGTCGAGTTTCATATCGTGTTGAACGATTGCCACAAGGCAGTAGGCGCATATTGCAGAATAGATTTGAATTCGGACGGTGTTCTCAGTTGTACCCCAGAATTTTTATATTAAAAGATGCTGCTTCAGCCATTTGAAGAACAGTTCTATTTGCCATCTATTTTTGTAATGTTCGGTAACTAGATGTGAAGAGATGTGCAATGCATTTGTCAGGAATACAAATTCACGTTTATGGTTATCATCCCAATATCTTACCAAGCGAAGAGGCTCAGGGTAGTATTGCTTTGGATAAAAACCCGTTAATTCAATTGTTCCATCCGAAAGCACGTTCTCCGACAACCTTCGCTTCCATTTGATGGTCTTGTACTGCAGGTTCTTCTTTGCAAGAATAACGAAGTAAGCGCCAATCTGTTGAATCCTGTACAACATCTTAAAGTTGTTGTAGGCACGATCAAATACGTAATAAGATCCGGGCTCATAAGGAATTTCTTTCATCGCTTTTGAATCGTGTACTGCGGCATCGGTGATGTGAAAGAATGCAGGTATCTGTGTTTCCAGATCATACAGGGTATGTACTTTGATACCACCTTTAGTCCTGCGGAACTTTGCCCACCAGAAAACAGCCAGACACAAATCAATGGTTGTTGAATCAAAAGCGAATACACTTCCATCAAGTTTGAAAATGACTACAACACATTTATTTCTTGCCTCGTTTACAAGGTGATAGGCAAATTCTTCAAAGATGAGATAGTCCTTGTCTTGATTGGCTCTAGCAAGCGATGATCTTGAAACACTTCTGCCCATTCCTAATTGATAGCATTTGGAATTATGAGCCTCAAGAGCGATAATCAAATCTCTCTGACTTTCTCGATTAGACAATTGCCCAAACATCAATGCGAGGAGCTGATACCAACAAGTGAGATGCTTCACATATTTGTCGCCATCATACTTTCGAACGATGTAATTGAATTTATTACTATCTAAGAAAGCGACCAGCTGAGAGAACACGAATATATCTTTATGCATTTGCAACCCTGATTAGGATAGCAAAGATGAGAATTCAAATCCGTTTAATCGGAAATCGTCTTCAACTAACTAAATTTCAAATATTTCAAAGAGCTATTGTATATTTTAATGGGACAGCAATTAGTTGAATTATTCTATTATTAGTAAAAACATTCGTCAATAAGAGCTCGTTTTCAATTAGTCATTCTTATTCTCCTATTGCTTTAATAATCATGAAAGATTACAAAAACATTGCCCTAATAAAAAAATACATTGAAAAAAATATGACATCACTCTTTCATCCTGGCTATGATTATTAGTTTATTCTAATCCATTTTCGTTCTTTATTATCATATTTTTTAACGATCCTTGCAGGATTTCCCACAACAACACTATAGGCAGGAATATCTTTTGTGACAACACTACCGGCACCAACAACTACATGTTTTCCGATATGAACCCCTGCCAGAATGGAGCTGTTTGCTCCAATCCACACATTGTTACCGATTGTGATTTCATTTACATTAATTCCTTGTTTTCTAATACACACTGAAATATCTTCGAAATTATGATTCAAAGCAGATATGATTACATTCTGGGCTAAAATCACATCGTTGCCAATCCTTACCGGACCGATGATGGTATTTCCCAATCCAATTCTCGTGAAGTCACCAATGAATATATCTCCAACGGCATTGTTGATAATAGCATAATCTTCGATTACAGAAAATCGTCCAAGTGAAAAGTTGCTGAACGGAACAATATCTTTCCTAACACTGCGATAGATAACAGATTTCTTGCCTCTTTTCATATAAAGAAACTGCAGCAAACGCAACCACAGCCTTGGACGAGTTTTGACCGGATGCATCATCAGATACAGCAACTTTTTCTTTAACTTTGGATTGTTTTTAATTATTTCCGCAACTGTTCTCATTTGATACAATTAATTATTTCCGACGGGTGTGAATAAATGAACGGTTCACTCCTTTGAGCCGAAAGAGATTGATGAACATTATTAGAAACAGGTATGGCACCTTTATCAACGCTTTTTTCAATTGTTTGTCGAACAACTCATCTGGGATTGCCATACTGAACGCCATAAAGATCCCAAACAAGAGAATCCACCATTTCAACGACCATTGCAAAGAGAAAATGGTCAGTATCATAGTCATAAAAACGATTAAACCCAACAATAGAACGCGTGGAAGCATCATCCATTGAAATAGCTTGTTGCAATAGTCCCAGTTTTCGTTCACTATCGCAGCCGGAAGATCTTTCAACGCCCTCAAAAGTATCCCGTACTGAGCAGCGAGCCAACGACGTCGTTGACGAGAAAAACTATCTGAATCCGCTGTTTTTTCATCGAAGATAACAACATTATCCAAATACTCAATAAAGATTCCTTGCTTCAACAATACTGCTTCCAGCTCCTTATCCTCTCCGGCAGTTGAAATCTGTTGAATATGTTCTTTAAACCACTTGAAATCAAATGCCATACCGGAACCACTGAGTGCTGCAGAAAAGCCTGCGACAACTTGTCCTTTTCGGAAAAAAGAATTGTTCATCGCCTCGCTTGCTGCATCGAGTAATGCTATATCTGACAGTGTGTTCTTAGCAACCCGTTGACCCTGCATTGCTTTGATTCCCGATTGATATGCATCATTAATTCGGGATAGAAAATCGGGCATAACTGTGTTATCTGCATCAAGAATGACAACTATTTCATAATTAGTCTCTTCATATTTCTTAACAGCCAACTGGAGAGCACCGGCCTTAGTTCGGGCACTGTTTTCAATGGACAACACTTCAATTGGATATTTCTTTATCCTCAGCAGTGTTTGTTCCTGCATCTGATCTGAAATTACTACCAGATGATATTTTTCTTTAGGATAATCCTGTACTAAGAAAGATAGGACTGACGACTCAATCACCTGATCTTCTTTATAAGCCGGAAATAGTACTAGAATCCTGTTCTTTTTGCTTGAATAAAGATAGTGTTTAGATTGTTCCTTTAATGATAATAATGCATAAAAAAAAAGATATGCTACCGACAAAGCAGTACATACAAACAAGAACCAATCTAGAAAAATGACTATTTCAATCATTCCTTTCTCTTTTTCAAAGTTATTATCCTGAAAAAATCAACAAAACCTTTAAAAGAAGCTTTTGTCAAATCAAACCTCAAGCCCACCGTAAATTTAACCATATTTTTGCTGGTTAAAATCAACACCAAGTAAGCGACTGCTATGATTTTTGTCAAGCCGATCCTGTTTCTCCATGCGAATAGCAGACGATTTCGTGTCATGTAGTAGATCTTGAGTGGACTCTCTTTGCCAGTGCTGCTACTTTCATTGTGATAAACCCTCGTTCTTGGTTCATATATCAGTTCATATCCGGCATTTTTAATCTGTGCAGACCAATCCATTTCTTCGTAGTACAAAAAATAACAATCCGGCATCAATCCGACTTCCTCAATCACCTCTCTTTTCACCAACATAGCGGCTCCGTGAAGATACGCAGTAGGGGTTGTTGTTTCATATTGCCCGAAATCCTTCTCGTCATATCCGATAGTCTTGTTCCGGATAGTGATGCGACTTAATTCAGAGTAACCAGCAAACTGAATATGACCATGTTCATCATTAAACAGAATCTTAGGTGACCCTCCCGCAATTTGACTATTTTTCTTTATGGATTCCATCAGGAATTGAAGAGAGTCATCTTTAATAATGGTATCGTTATTCAAATATAAGAGGTATTTTCCAGTTGAATATCTATAACCTAAATTATTTCCTCCTGCAAATCCAAGGTTTTTAGATGAGCGAATTGCTTTAACATAAGGGTATTTTTCTTTTAACAGCAAGGTCTCATCATTCACCGACCCGTTATCGACCACTATTATTTCAAATAATTGCTTCAAGTGTAAAATCACCGATTCAATCATTTTAACCGTATCCGTTATTCCATTGTAATTGACTGTTATGATTGATATCTCAGGCTGACTCATTATCGCTTATCTCTTTATCGAATTTCGCCCCCAAAAAAACAAAAGCCATAGACATATAAACAATGGGACCATTTGGAAATTGCTGTAACATCTCATTTCCATAAGAACTAACTAGTATACCAGCAAGTCCTCCAAGTAAAGCAGTGATTGCCCCCCTTAATTGTTTATTATTTATTTTAAACCAAACATTATATGCACCTTTAATAAAAGTTACTAAAAAGATTAATAAAAAGATTATAAGTCCAACTAAACCGGTTTCCACCCATACAAATACCAGTGTTGTATCGGTTGGCAATTGATATAAATAATCACCAGGTTTTGCTCTCTTGGCTTTACCAACACCAACTCCAAACGGATGCATTTTCATAAAAGCCCTCATCTTCTCCTGATTATGTTTCCTCACCATAAAAGACGCATCTTCTGTTAAATTAAAAGCCGATCGCATACGTCTAATTTCAGTATTCCCATGACCGATGTAGGTGAATTTAAAAAAAACGAACAATATGAGAATCAAGACTATCCCAGGAATAATAATATTCCATTGTTTAGATAGAATTACAAAAAAAGCAAAACCAGCAAAAGGTACAGCAATTGCAGCACGTGTTCCCGAAATCATCATCGCATAACCCGCAAGCAAAGCTACAATGATAAAATAAACTCTCAATCTTCTTGAATTTACATATAGTCCTGAAACAAAAAAAACAACCAGTGACAATCCCATGTTACAACCAAAACTTGCAGCATCAGTAAAAAATGAAAAATAACGAACACCTGAATGAATAATATGTGTACTTCTTCCACCTGTAACGTGTAGCCAGTACAATTCAGCGGAGTCAAAACCGATAAATTTCTGAATCAGAGCCTTGGTAACTGCAAGGAGAGTAAGAAGAGACCAGATAAACAGGAACAATTTAAGATGCTTATACTGATTCAATAGCAGAGCAGTAAGAAAGGGGAAAATGAAAAAATAGACAGCCATTGGTCGTACACCAGCTGCCCAAAGATTTATTTTGGTTTCTGGATTAAACACTAATAGCAAACAATATGCCAACCAAATGCCCGTCAACAGCGTCAATGGATTTTGGGCATTTCTCCATGAAATATTATATTTTTGATTGTGCAACAGTGTAATAAGGAAAGAAAAAAACAGTAAACCATCAATTACGATTCCACCTGGCAAACCAATAATATAACGTGTCAATCCCATAATAAAATAGTTGACAACAAAAATTCCTAGAAATCCATACAATGGCTTCTCCACAATTTGGAGAATCAAATAAATGAGAAGTGGTAAGAATGAGAAAATAAGAGCCGAAAGCCATCCAAAACGCAATAAAACAAACGTAAATATTGCGAGCGATAGAAAAAAAACAATAAACAACAATTGCTTTCCCTTTTTCTCCCAATGATTCAAATTTAGTCCCATAACTTATGGATTCCCAAATGTGGTAAGACCATATTGTGTATACCTGTAAATATATTTCTTAAGAAATGATTGGGGTGGTAACATCCCTGTATAGCTCTCCAATATCTGTTTATCGACATGATTGAGACAAATAAGTGTTGGCGTCGGTTCGGATTGTTCTTTCAAACGGTCAAAAAGCTGTTTATTACTGTCGCTCCAGACCTTGTCTGCCCTAAATACAGTTAAATTTATGGATGCCTCCTGCAAAATTGACTTAGGAATCGCAAAATGTTGAAGAGGAGCATGTTCAACTAAAATAATTCGATTTCGAGTATCATCATCACTTTCAGGAATAAATTTACGTATACTTTCAGCAAAGAGAAACTCATGGGATCCAGGATTAAAATCTTCTCCATAACGAATAATCTGAACAGTAATCCCCTGAGAACTCCAATATTCTGTCAATAATCTTATTATAAGACTCTTACCTCTTCCCCCTTTCATACTGACAATATTCACAATGGGAAAAGGATCTCCCGGAAGAAAAAAGTCCTGCAGTGCGTTGGCCAAATATTGAATCGCCTTCTCACGATAAAGTGTTTGGTATTTACGTTGACGTAAACTGGGCTTATTTGGAAAGGCTCCAAGTATATTAACTCCAGTGATTTTTTTAGTCCGTACCGGATCTCTAAGTGTGCGATCCAACAAATCAAATAAGAGAAAAAGTGTAATAATTAAGAACAGGCTTCCTGCATAGGCTGCCATTAACAGTTTCTTTCGGTTAGATGGTTCAGCATTAAGAGGAAAGACTGGAGGATTAATCAACTTAAGTGATGCTGAGTTCATCTCTAAACTTTTTAACTGTAACCTGGCAGTGTTCAAACTGCCTAATATTGACAAATAGTTCCGTTCAATAAAGTCTATATTCCTCTCTTGTCTTTTAATGGTGGAGCCAATAGGTGAAAAATGAGAATATTGTTGATCCAATATATTCATACTAGCTTCAAGAACGATAATTTCAGATTTTGCTTTTTCCAGTAAAAGCAATTCATCCAACCACTGAGAAACAAAATTACTGGTTGGGTAACCATCACGTGTAAATTCTCTTTCACTAAATCTCTGGGTAAAATCTAACAACTCGTTTTCTGCATTTTCTAGTTGTGATTTATACCTTTTTAGTCGATTACGTGAAGATGAGTCAGAGGTTGAATCAGTGTAAAAAGCTTCAATTTCGGCAACCCGAGTGTTTAAATCAGAAACTTGATTGAGCCTGTTTAAAAAAACGGCGTTGTCTTTTAAAAAGACAATATTTTCGTCTTTCAATGATTCTAGGTAACTCACGGAAGCACGGGCATTATTTATCTTCTTTAGACTTTCATTTTTTTTCACTTTAAATTGCATATCCAATGCGGCCACTTGTTCAGTCTGTTCAGCATAATTAATAATCCTATTCCTAATATTATAGTTTGTCAATGAATCTTCACTTTCTCGCAGTTCTTTGCCAACTCTCTCAAGTTCTTCTTCAAAATAAGAGATAGCATTACTTGTAGAACCAAACTGGAGTTTCCTGTATTCTATTGAATAAATATTTTCAAGTAACAATAATGTCTGAAAAGCAACACCGGGGTCATTTGCCGAATACGAAACATTCAACATATCACTGCTCCCGAGTCGTGTAACGCTAATAGTCTTCAGTTTCTCATAAGCATAGTGTGGATGATTCCAGTTAAACAATCCATACACAAAGTTTGAGGGAGAGGCTTCTTCATACTTCTTCAGGTTCTCAACTGTTTGTTCTTCGGATGTTTTGTCAATCAGTAATTTCACTGCATCCGGGGTTATATTTTGCAAATGACGGAAATTGGCAGCTCTAATATATTCATTGTCCTTTTCGGGATCTCCAAATATCATATGACGTGCGTAGAGATGCAGGCTTACTTCTTTCAAGGTCTCCTTGGAAAGGATAATATTGATTATATTATCGATCGTATTGTTCACAAGATTGAAGTTTTGCACTTTTACTTCTCCAAATCCCATACTATTACCCGATATAACTCCGGTATAGATGGTCATATCCACCGGATAAGATTTCTCTAGATTCTTTGTTCCCATGAAAACCACTAATAACACTAAAAGGGGAGCAACCAAAATCCACCAACGAATACGATACAAAAAACGAAGAAAATATTGTATTATTTCCATTGCTTCTATCGGTTGAGAATTTTTGTTTTAGAAAGGATTTCAAGCTGAAGGAGTGCTTTGTTTAATTCAGATCTGGTTTGTTCATATGATTCAAGAGCACTCATTTGATTGCTCTTAATTTGACTCAGTTCACCAGTTGCAATATTTCCGTAAAGAAACTCCTGTCTTGCAAGATCAAATTGGGTATTGGCAAATGAGAGCGACTCAGCTTTCAATCTAAGAACATTTAGCTCCTTAACTGCTTTAGTATATACCTCAATTATTCTCATTTTTTGTTCATCGTGCCACTTCTCCATTTCCACCTGAGTAGCTTTGGTTTTCAGTTGCTGTCGATGGATGCGGTTTCCACGATCAAAAAAATCATCAAAAGGGATTGCAACAGATACACCAACATTATACCAGTTCTGCCTGCCACCGGAATATTGGTAAAAAAGGGGAGTATCTGAATCTGAAAATGAAGAGTTAACGCCCATCAACCCCCATTGATAGGTAGTATTGAATCTGAAATATTTCAACCAGCTTCTTTTTTCAGTTTTCAATGCACTAGTTTCCTCTTCCATCCTTACTTGGTATAATTCAACAGCTGCACTGTTCTTGGCATTCTCAAAAAGCAATTCAAGTGAGGGTAGCTTAAGATTCATATAATAGTCAGGGTTCAGTGTCTCAATGCTCCCCTGTGACGAAGCAGGAAAAGAGGATAAAAACAAGTAAAAAACAATGAGAAATGTTGGTATATTGTTCATCATGTCTAAATCTAATTGGAGTCTACACATCCTCTTTCTGAATGAATGCAGTAAATGTACGGAAAATTATTTTGATATCCAACCAGAGAGAATAGTGTTGCGCGTAATAAATATCCAACTGCTTCCGCTCTTCAGCGGATAGTTTACCCGAGCTACCACGTTTCTCCACCTGCCACAGTCCAGTCAACCCCGCGGGTGCATTAAAACGCTCTATGCTGTTGTCATTTGTGAGCAGTTCCGCTTCATAGAGGGGCAACGGACGGTTCCCCACAACTGACATATCTCCCTTGAGTATGTTGATGAGTTGGGGAAGCTCGTCAATACTGTACTTGCGAATAAACTGCCCCACCCTGGTTACCCTGGGGTCCTTCTCAATCTTTACAAATGCGTTGTCTGTTTTTTGCCTGTTTTGAGCGACATAATCCTCCTCGGGAATGACACAATCATCCCCTACCAAAAAGGTTTCAGTAAATAAATCGATGTTATGAAGACCCATATCTGTTTGATGGGCTGCTTGTTTTTCTTTCTCGATTGCTGGCGAAGCATATTGGTTGAATTGTTCCATCTCTTTCAGTCGTTTGTCTGCATCTGCATACATCGACCTGAATTTCCAGAAATCGAATATCCGGTAATTACTTCCCACCCTCCTGGATTTGTAAAAGACTGGACCTTTGCTTTCTAACCGGATAGCCAACGCAACAATTACCATTAGTGGTGAGAAAAACAATAACGCTAAAGAGGAAAATACGACATCCAGACCTCGTTTTATCAAGGGCAATTTGAAGGTAGTCGCATTTGACACATCTTCTCTTTCACCAGTGAGATTGTGTGTTTTATATTTGTGGATAAATTGAAATAAACGAGAAATTTCTGACGAGGTGGCATCAGGTGAAACAGTATCATTCACTCCTGCCCTGATATAGTGAAAACGTTCTGTGATTGGTAGATTGTCTGTGATTAGAAGGATAAAAATGAGTGGAAAACTATGACGTAAAGATTTGATGTTGACTAAATCCACTGCCGCTGAGAGCCTTTCATAGAAAATGATCGTATCCTGAGCTTCCGGGTGAGCATGCAGCCATCTGATGGCATCATTGTGATTGCTGAACAGATGAGGAGATTCCGATAGTATTTCCGTAAGTATCACGGATAACGGATGATCCAACAGATCATCCTGTCCAATATAGAGGACCTGTTGATTCACTTCAATACTTTTCTGATTCGAATTTTCAACTCCATAGGATTGAATGGCTTCAGGATAAAGTCTTCTGCACCCTCTTCCAGCATTTTAATGCGAATGTCGCTACTCTCTTCACCTGATAGTACCACAACAGGAATATCCTTATACAAACCATTTC
>JADKLW010000535.1_pt1 | contig 14777 bp, 15 predicted proteins | sample 8641881 | NCBI WGS metagenome assembly JADKLW01 (sample SAMN16272185, study PRJNA661076) | feces metagenome | isolation source: fecal sample from diarrhoea affected cattle B | host: Bos taurus | place: South Africa: Lokaleng Village, Mahikeng | collected 2019-09 | reverse complement strand
TGTTGACGGTTCTGCTACTGGTGGCTGTGATTGCGGTGCTTGCCGCGCACGGAATTGACCGGCTGGCGGGGGCAACCAAGCTTGCGGCCAATGCTCGTGAGCTCAGTCAGGCCAAGGCTTATCTGATCGCAGCAGAATCGATTGGTATGCAATCAGCTGAACAGATTGTCGGTGTTTCTCCCGGACGGACAACCAATCTTGGCGGCTGGAACGGGCAGGAGAGGCGTTTTCCTGTTCCCGGCGGTTTGATTAGTGCCGAGCTTAGGGATGGGGGCAATTGTTTTAATGTGAATAGCGTGGTGCAACAAACGGGTGCTGTTCTGACTGCAAGGCCGGAAGGCCAGACGCAATTTATGCGGTTAATGGGTTTGCTTGATGTTCCGCAAGGGCAGGCGATGGAGATAATGGAGTCACTAACCGACTGGATCGATAGTGATACAGTCCCGCTGCGGAGCGGGGCGGAGGATGTGCATTATATGCAACTGGAGACGCCCTACCGCACGGCAAATGCGGTGATGGTCGATATCAGCGAGCTGCGGGCTGTGAAGGGCATGACGAGTGATGTCTATGCTCAGCTTGCGCCGTGGCTATGTGCGTTGCCGACGACTGATTTGTCGCCCATTAACATCAACACCCTGCGTCCGGAGCAGGCGATCCTGCTTGCCATGCTATCCAACAATCCGGATATTGGTGGAGCCCGGCAGTTTCTGGGCCGCAGGGCGGATGTTGGCTATGGCAGCTTGAATGATTTCTGGGCCGAATCCTACCCCGCCAGTTTTGCTGCACCTTCGGAGGTCCAGAGCCAGGTAAAACTGGCGACGCGCTGGTTCAGACTCGACATGACAGTCGAGATGCAAAGCGCCTTTGTGGAGGAGCGCGCACTGGTCGATGCGGCGCGTCAACCGGCCCGACTGGTGCACCGTGAACGTGGCGATGCATTTTGATGCTTGATTGATAGCTCGGTCATGCTCTAAATGCTTGACGGCAGCCCCCATGCATCCCTATGCAGCGGCGCGCAGCAGGCAGTTTATATGTCATGCGATTGTGGCGATCGTAGCTCAGTTGGTTAGAGCGCCGGTTTGTGGTACCGGAGGTCGGGGGTTCGAGACCCCTCGATCGCCCCATTTTTACAAAACCACCCGATAGAAATATCTTTGGAGCACCGTTTTTCCCATTTATCGGGTGACAAAACGGCATTGTAATATTATTGCTATACATCCAAATTAAATTACGCACCAACTGAAGGGCTTTCCAATGGTGGCTATGTGGGATTTGCAAGATTTTGACGGGCATGAGGGTGTCCATTTCTTTCACGACGCTGAAACCGGTCTGCGCGCGATTATTGCAATTCATTCCACACATTTGGGACCGGGAGCGGGCGGCACGAGATTCTGGCATTACGAGAATCGCGAAACCGCAGTGACAGATGCACTGCGGCTTTCCCGCGGTATGAGTTTCAAAAATGCAATGGCGGGCTTGCCATTGGGCGGCGGTAAAGCGGTGATACTGGCGGACCGCAACCGGACGAAAACCCCCGAAATGATGGCCGCTTTTGGCCGTATGGTTGATTCGCTTTGCGGCGTTTATATCACCGCGGAAGATGTCGGTATCAATACTGCTGATATGGTCGAAATATCCAAGCAGACAAAATATGTGTCCGGCCTGCCGATTAGTGATCAGAGCGATGCGGGCGGTGATCCGGGTCCGTTTACGGCAATGGGCGTCTATCTTGGCTTGAAAGCGGCGGTGAAATATAAACTGGGCCGTGACAGCGTAGAGGGTGTGCATGTCGCTATTCAGGGCGTAGGCAGCGTAGGCGGCAGGGTGGCCCGTTTACTAGCAAAGGACGGCGCGCAGCTCAGTATTGCGGATATTGACCGGGACCATGCCAATGTTTTGGCCGGGGAAATTGGCGCTACCGTTGTAGGTCTGGACGAAATCATGCGTGTCGAGGCTGATGTGTTCAGCCCCAACGCATTGGGCGCGATTCTTGATGAAGTGTCCATCGCGCATCTGAACGTACCTATTGTCGCTGGAGCGGCCAATAACCAGTTGGCTACGCCGGAGGATGGACAACGGATTTTTGATCGCGATATACTCTTTGCTCCGGATTACGTGATTAATTCAGGCGGTATCATCAGCGTTGCTCTGGAATATCTTGGCGAGGGCAATGCCGAGGAAGTGAACCAGCGGGTCGCAAAAATCCCGGAACGGCTGACAGCAATCTGGGAAGAAAGTGCTTCGCGCAAACTGCCTGCATCCGAGGTCGCGGATAATATGGCAGAGGCGTTATTGGGCCGCTAAACCACGCATAAGATGAATAAGCAGGATATTTCAGCGAATCCGGCCTGTTCATCCAGAAAAACACTTGTCGCCCCGTGACAGTTCTGCCATCAAAAAATCCGATTTTACTGGTCGCACAGTAGCCCGAGGCAATAACCGTTTTTTCATGCACGCATACGCAAATCCCACCCGCTTTCTGTCGCTTGCCAGGCCGCTAACGCTTTGGTTCATGGCGATTGGTGTAATATTGATCGCCTTTGGTTCGATCTATGGCCTGTTCTATGCGCCTGCAGACAGGTTGATGGGCGATAGTGTCCGGATTCTCTACATCCATGTTCCGACCGTCTGGCTGTCCATGGGTGGATGGAGCGCGATTGCGATTGCCAGCATTGTGCAAATCGCGTGGCGGCACCCGCTGGCATCGGTTGCCGCGCGCGCGGTGGCGGTTCCCGGCGCCTTGTTCACGGCATTGGGTCTGGTTACCGGATCGATCTGGGCACGGCCTACCTGGGGAACATGGTGGGTCTGGGATGGCCGGGTTACATCAGTGCTGGTTCTGTTTTTCCTGTATCTTGCCTATATCGCGCTTGCCAATGCGAGCGGGGAGAAAGGCGGAGTGTCGCGCGTGACCGCGATTTTCGGAATAATCGGTGCGATCAATATTCCGATTATCAACCGTTCGGTCGTATGGTGGAATACCCTTCATCAAAAGGCGAGCATCACCGTCAGCGGATCTTCCATTGATACAGCCTTTCTATGGCCGCTCGCTATAAATGTAGTTGGCTTTAGCTTGATCTTTGGCGCAATAGTGCTGATGCGGATGCGCGGGATATTGGCGGAAACCAAGGTAGAAGCAAGATTGAAACGGATGGCGGCAGAATGAATCATTGGCCTTTTGTCATCGCATCCTATGTAATCGTATTGGCCGGCACGGCGATGGTTGTTGCTGGCAGCTATTTGTCCATGCGCAAATCGGAAGCCAAAGCGGAAACGCTTAAAAAGGCCAGAAGGTAAGTGGCCAGAAAATGAACGGAATCAAGCAGTGAAGGCGAAACATCAAAGACTGACCTTGGCGGTGCTTGCATTGCTTGCGCTGGTTGGTGCGGGTTTGCTGGCGGCTTTTGCGCTGAAGGATCAGGCCAGCTATTTTTATACACCTTCTGATATTGTCGCTAAAAAACCAGCGGCTGGTCAGGCTATCCGTCTCGGCGGTATGGTAGAGGAAGGTTCTATCCGCCACGAAGCCGATGGCGTGACGGTCAATTTCATCGTTCAGGATGGCACAGCGCGGCAAGCGGTTATCTATACCGGCATCACACCTGATTTGTTTGTTGAAGGGTCGGGCGTTGTGGCCGACGGGAAGTTGACCGGCGACGGTGTATTCGTGGCCGATACTTTGCTTGCCAAGCATGATGAAAACTATGTCCCGCGTGAGTTGGAGGGAATTGATATGACCGGCAATATGACGAAAACAGAAACGCTGGTCGAATGATTGCAGAAGCAGGTCTGATCGCTTTATGGCTGGCTGCCGGGCTGGCAATGCTGCAATTTGTGCTGGGCGCTGTCGGAGTGCGCTTTGACCGCGAGGATTATTACGCCGCGATCCGGCCCGTAGCAGTGGCGCAAGGCGTGCTCGTTACGCTGTCGTTCCTGCTGTTGATATGGCTATTCCTGCGCTCCGATATGTCGGTTGCGCTGGTGGTGCAAAACAGCGCTTCGGTCAAACCGCTACTTTATAAATTTGCCGGAACCTGGGGCAATCATGAAGGTTCCATGTTGCTGTGGGTCACTGTAATGGGGCTCGCCGGGGCGTTTATCGCGGTATTCGAGCGTAGTTTGAAAGTTAAAACGCTGGTCACAACATTGGCGGCGCAGGCGTTTATCAGCATCGGTTTCTATGCGTTTCTGCTCATATCCTCCAATCCGTTCGAGCGTATTTTTCCGGTTCCGCAGGATGGGCAGGGGCTAAACCCGCTGTTGCAGGACCCCGGTCTGGCTTTCCATCCGCCAACGCTTTATTTTGGCTATGTCGGCCTGTCCGTCGCGTTTTCTTTTGCTGTTGGCGCGATGATTACCCGCGATGTCGGTCCCGCCTTTGCACAGGCGATGCGGCCATGGGTGCTGGGCGCGTGGATTTTCCTGACGCTCGGCATTACGGCGGGCAGTTACTGGGCTTATTACGAGCTTGGCTGGGGCGGCTGGTGGTTCTGGGATCCGGTCGAAAACGCGTCGCTCATGCCCTGGCTGGCGGCAACGGCTTTGCTCCATTCAGTGACGGTGCTGGCAACGCGCGATGGCCTGCGCGCATGGACGGTTATGCTGGCAGTTGTCGCGTTCTCCATGTCGATGATCGGGACATTTCTTGTGCGGTCGGGCATTTTGACTAGCGTCCATGCTTTCGCCGTTGATCCGGAGCGCGGCAGCTTCATTCTTGCGCTGCTCGCCATTTATATTGGCGGAGCATTAGCCTTGTTCGCGCTCAGAATTAGCACGGTGCGGGAAGGCAATCGGTTCGAGCTGGTCAGCCGGGAAGGCGCTTTGGTGGCCAATAACCTGTTGCTATCGGCAATATTGGGCATTGTTTTTGTCGGGACACTTTATCCGCTGGCGGTGGAAGCGCTGACCAATGAAAAGCTGTCCGTTGGCCCGCCTTATTTCAATCTGGCAACCGGCCCGTTGACGCTTATCCTGATTGCTATCATGGCCGCTGGTCCTTTGATACGCTGGCGCCGCGATGACTTAAAGGTCGTGCTGGGCCGGGTATCCGTTCCGATCCTGATAACCGCCGGTGCCTTGTTCCTGCTGGTTCTGCTGACAACGGGTATGTCGGTTTTGTCTTTGCTCGGAATGGCTCTTGCCGCGGGTGTCGCGGTGGCAAGTTTCGCACCATTGTGGAAGCGCAATTTGCGGCGCACGCCCATGCACACTTATGGTATGGTGATTGCGCATTTTGGTATTGCTGTGGCATTGATCGGAATGGCGTCCGAAAGCAGCTTTACCGAAGAAAGACTGGTGGCTGCTGTGCCCGGTGACGAGATTACGGTGAACAAATGGAAGCTGAAATTCGAAGCCATAGAGCCGGTTGCAGGCCCGAACTGGACCGCTTTGGAAGCGCGGTTGACGGCTCAATATGATGGCGGGAAGATAGTCGAGATTGCACCGCAAAACCGCATGTTCGCTGCCGCTCAGACCCAGACGAGCGAGGCGGCTTTGCTAACCCGCTGGAACGGGCAACTCTATGTCGTTCTGGGGGAAGGCGATGCACAGGGACGCTGGCAGGTTCGGGTGTGGTGGAAACCGTTTGTCACGCTGATCTGGTATGGCGGTATATTGGTTGCGCTTGGCGGCTTGCTGGCGCTGGTCGGGCGTTTGCGTCGCCGCTATGTGCAGCATAAACAGAAACTATATGCGGAAATGGTGTTATGAACCGTTGGCTTCTCTGGGTTCCGCTAGTGCTTTTCGGACTGTTTTTCGCGGTTTTCGCGGCTGGTTTGATAACTCCGAAAAACGATGTCATTACATCGAAAATGGTCGGGAAGCCGATGCCGGAGTTTTCACTGCCCGCCGCAGTTGAACAGCGGCCAGCCTTAAGCAGTAGCGACCTGAAGGATGGCAAGCCCAAGCTGCTCAATATATTTGCAAGCTGGTGTCTGCCCTGCATTGCGGAGGCTCCGCAGCTTCTCGCGCTACAGCAAGCGGGTGTTGATATCTACGCGATAGCCAGCCGGGATACGTCCGAAGATATTGCGAATTTCCTCAACCGCTGGGGCAATCCCTATAGCCGGATCGGGTCGGATACGACCAGTTCGGTGCAATTGGAACTCGGTTCGTCGGGCGTTCCCGAAACTTTTGTGATAGATGGCAATGGTATCATTGTTCACCAGCATATCGGCGATATTCGTGAGGAAGATGTGCCGGAATTGCTCGAGATATTACGGAAGGCGCAATGAGATATATTCTTGCCTTGATCCTTTTGGCCATTGGCTTGCCCGCCACGGCCCAAACCGGTTTGCCGCCCGCACCTTATGCCGACAAGCAACTGGCGGACCCGGCGAAAGAGGCAGCTGCGCGCGACTTGATGGAGGAACTGCGCTGTCTGAAATGCCAGAGCCAGTCTATTGCGGATAGCAATGCCCCAATGGCAGGCGATATGCGCAGCCAGGTGCGTGAGCGTATCATGGCAGGTGAAACGCCGGAGCAAATCCGTAACTGGTTGATCGAGCGCTATGGGAGTTGGGTGAGCTATGACCCGCCGGTAACGCCAACGACATGGCCCTTGTGGATCGCGCCGATATTATTGCTGGTCATGGCCTTGTTGATGGCAAGAGGCCGTTTCCGGCGCAAGAAGGATAAGAATTGATGGGCTGGTTAATCCTCCTTGGCTTTTTGCTGCTGGTATTTGGCGGTCTGGTCTGGCTCGGCAAGCTGCCGCGCGGCGCTTATGAACTGACCGGAGCGGGACTGTTGCTCGCTGTCGCGGGCTATGCCTGGCAAGGTCATCCGGGCGTGGCGGGCGTTTCGGTGGAGCCCAAGGAAAAGGCCAGCAGCTTTGACGAGAGCAAAATCGAATCCCGCGAAGAAATGGGCGAGCGTTTCGGCACTGCGCGCGAATGGCTGGTCTTTTCTGATGCCCTCAACCGCAGCGGAAAGCATGGAGCTGCGGCCAATTACTTGCGTAACGGCGTCAAAGAACATCCGAATGATCCTGACCTGTGGGTCGGGCTAGGCAATGCGCTGGTCGTTCATGCCGAGGGCATCATAACGCCAGCGGCCCAGTTCGCGTTCCAGAGAGCAGCCGATATATCGCCCGAACATCCTGGACCACCGTTTTTCCTGGGGCTGGCTTATGCCCAATCCGGCAAGATAGACCAGGCGCGGGCGATCTGGACGGAGCTTTTAGCACGCAGTCCGGAAGATGCGCCGTGGCGTGAAGATCTCGAGTCGCGATTGGAGGCAATGGAGCAGATACAGCCATCTCTCCCGACGGCTGAAATCCCGGCTATGGACAAGTAAAACCTCTATTTATCAATAAGATAATTGGCATAGTGGCCACCTTTGTTGCTATGCATGAAGGCCCATGCTAATCGCCCGCGCTCGTCACAGCGGCTGCGCCTGAAAATGGTCACTGCTCTGATACCATAGGGATACGGCCAGTACGGCAATGCATGTCTGAACCCGCATTGAATTCAATCAAAAAACGTAATCGCGCTATTCAACCGCATGGTTCTCGCCAAGAGGGTAGCGGTGTTACAAAGCTGGTCGCGGGTGCGATTGGTATTGTTTTCGGCGATATTGGTACCAGCCCCCTTTACGCATTTCGTGAGACGTTTGTTGGTGCTCATCCCCTGGAACTGGATCAGCTTCACATTCTGGGTGTTGTCAGCCTGATATTCTGGTCGATAATGCTGGTTGTTTCGATCCAGTATGTAACGATACTGATGCGCGCGGATAATAAAGGGCAGGGCGGCAGTCTGGCGCTGGTTGCATTATTGTCCGGTACTTTGCGCAGATCAAAACTGGGCTGGGTTGCGGTGCTGCTTGGCGTCTTTGCCACATCGCTATTTTATGGCGACAGCATGATTACGCCTGCCATTTCGGTTTTATCGGCTGTCGAAGGGTTTACGGTTGTCCATGCCGGGATGGCTCCGTGGGTGCTGCCCATTGCTGTTGGCCTGCTCATCTTCCTGTTCATGATACAATCGCGGGGAACGGCCAAAATCGGAGCATTTTTTGCACCGATCATGCTGATATATTTCTCGGTACTTGCGGTTTTGGGAATAAGCCACATTATCACTTATCCCGGCATATTGGCTGCGCTTAACCCTTGGTATGCGGTGCAATTTTTCATGACTGACGGGACCAAGGCATTTCTGGCTTTGGGGTCCGTGGTACTGGCGGTGACGGGATCGGAAGCCCTTTTTGCCGACATGGGGCATTTTGGTAAGAAACCGATGCGGATCGCATGGTTCGGTTTTGCGCTGCCAGCCTTGCTTTGCAATTATTTCGGGCAGGGAGCGATGATTCTTGCGCTTGATTCTGCGGGCGCAGCCGAAGCCATCCAGAATCCCTTCTTCATCCTTGCCCCTGAATTTCTGCGCTTGCCGCTTGTTATACTGGCGACAATGGCCACCTTCATCGCCAGTCAGGCGGTCATTTCCGGCGCATTTTCGGTAACCCATCAGGCCATCCAGCTAGGCTTTATTCCGCGCCTTACGATCAAGCATACCAGTGCGGCGGAATCGGGACAGATTTATATCCCCGTCGTCAACTGGACCATCATGATTGCGGTCATATTGCTGGTCCTGACGTTCCAGAACTCCAGCAATCTTGCCTCGGCTTATGGTATCGCCGTGACCGGCGCCATGTTCATCGACACCTGTTTGCTGGCGATCGTGATATTGACGCTCTGGAAATGGAAATGGTGGTATGCATTCCCGCTGATCGGCATTTTCTTCCTGGTCGATGGCGCCTATTTTGCAGCGAACCTTACCAAAGTTCCTGACGGCGGATGGTTCCCGCTTTTGGTCGGCGCATTTGCGTTCATATTACTGACGACTTGGGCCAAGGGACGGAAAATCATGCGGGATAAAATGGCAGAAGCGGCCATGCCCCTGGAAATTTTTGCCAAGTCAGCCAAGCAAAGCGCGATGCGGGTTCCCGGAACCGCCATATTCATGGCGTCATCCGCAGAAGGGGTCCCCTCGGCACTGCTGCATAATATCAAGCACAACAAGATCATTCACGAGCGTGTGGTAATCCTGACGGTCAATATTAAGGATGTGCCCAGCATCCCCTGGGATGAACGGGTTGAGGTTACCGATATGGGGAGCGGTTTCTATCGCCTGATCCTGAACTATGGGTTCATGCAGGAAACCGACGTGCCGGCGGCGCTTAAAAAGGTAAAAGAATGCGGCATGGAGTTTGACATGATGACGACCAGCTTCTTCTTGTCGCGCCAGACTTTATTGCCTTCCGAAAAGCCGGGAATGATGCTGTGGCGAGAGAAAATATTCGCGTGGATGTTGCGTAATGCCGCTACCGCGATGGAGTTTTTCAAGCTTCCCAGCAACCGCGTTGTCGAGCTTGGCAGCCAGATGGAAATTTGAGCACTTTTGCTCTTTCTCCGTTAGCATTGAGCCTGTCGAAGAGTGCTTGCACGGTTGCTTAGGACTATGAGAACGCTAAATGGCTCCCCGCTGCGATTTAATTGTCAGAAAAGCGCAATATTTTGTGGCCTAAGCCAAGCGGCTCCACTACATACCGCACCATCGATTCTCGTATAGATTGAAGGACTGATCCTCATGCGCGTCGCTATTGCTTCCGATCATGCTGCCATTGAAATGAAAGCCGCGTTGGTTCAGTGGCTTGTCGATGCCGGACATGTAGTGAATGACCTGGGTCCGATGACAACGGATAGTGTCGATTATCCCGATTATGGCTATAAGCTGGCCAATGCGATTGCATCAGGCGATGCTGATCGCGGAGTTGCTTTGTGCGGTTCGGGTATCGGTATATCCATTGCCGCCAACCGTAATCCGGCTTGCCGCTGTGCTCTGGTATCCGAAGGGCTGTCGGCAAAGCTGGCGCGTGAACATAATGATGCCAATGTCATCGCTATGGGTGCCCGGTTGATCGGGGTAGAGGTCGCAAAAGATTGTTTGAATATATTTATGAACACGGAATTTGGCGGCGACCGGCATCAACGCCGGGTCGATAAACTTTCCGCCCCCATAGTCGAAGGAGCAGCATGATGAGTAATGTCGCAGATATACAGACTATCCGGCCTACCGGGTTTTTTGATTTCTCTGTTGAGGAAACCGATCCGGCAGTGGCGGGTGCGATCAATGCCGAGTTGGTGCGTCAGCAAACACAGATCGAGCTGATTGCTTCTGAAAATATTGTATCCAAAGCTGTATTGCAGGCGCAAGGTTCTGTCTTCACCAACAAATATGCAGAAGGCTATCCGGGCCGCCGCTATTATCAGGGTTGCGGACCATCGGATGATGTCGAAACGCTGGCTATCGAACGGGCGAAAGAACTGTTCAACTGCGGCTTTGCCAATGTTCAGCCACATTCGGGCGCTCAGGCCAATGGTGCGGTGATGCTGGCGCTTACTACACCGGGCGATACTATCCTTGGCATGTCTCTGGATGCTGGCGGACATTTGACGCACGGCGCGAAACCCGCGCAATCGGGCAAATGGTTCAACGCGATCCAATATGGCGTGAACGAAGACGATCACCTGATCAACTTTGACGAGGTAGCGGCGCTTGCCAAAGAGCATAAGCCGAAACTCATCATCGCTGGTGGTTCCGCTTATCCGCGGCAGATTGATTTTGCGAAGTTCCGCGCGATTGCCGATGAGGTTGGAGCGCTGTTCATGGTCGACATGGCCCACTTCGCTGGTCTGGTCGCTACGGGCGATCATCCCAATCCGCTGGAATATGCCGATGTTGTCACCACCACGACGCACAAGACATTGCGCGGACCGCGTGGCGGCCTGATTTTGACCAATGACGAAGCCATTGCCAAAAAAATCAACTCCGCTGTGTTCCCTGGATTACAGGGCGGGCCATTGATGCACGTCATCGCCGCAAAAGCTGTTGCTTTCGGTGAGGCTTTGCGTCCCGAATTCAAAAACTATTCCGCAGCGGTCATCGAAAATGCCAAGGTTCTGGCTACACGCCTGAAAGAGCGCGGAGCCAATCTTGTCGCTGGCGGCACGGATACGCACGTTGCGCTTATCGACCTTTCGCCGCTGGGCATTACCGGCCGCGATGCTGATGAAGCGCTCGAACGTGCCGGCATTACCTGCAACAAGAACAGCATTCCGAACGACCCGCAGCCACCTATGAAGACCAGCGGTATTCGTGTCGGCTCTCCGGCAGGGACAACGCGCGGCTTTGGCCCTGCGGAGTTCGAGTTGATTGGCGACATGGTTGCCGATGTGCTGGACGGACTGCGCGAAAAAGGCGAGGCCGGTGATCCGGCAGTAGAAGCCAATGTTCGCGAGCGCGTTCTGGAGCTCTGCGCCCGTTTCCCGGTCTATCCGGAATAATCGGACCTCCCTATGCGCTGCCCCTTTTGTGCCTATGACGATAGCCAGGTAAAAGATAGCCGTCCGACGGAAGATGGAACGACTATCCGGCGGCGTCGGCAATGCGAAGGGTGCGGCGCGCGGTTCACGACCTTTGAGCGGATCCAGCTTCGTGAGATCAGCGTCGTGAAAAGCCAGGACCGGCGGGAAACTTTCGACCGGTCCAAGATTGATTTGTCGGTGGCGCTCGCCTGCCGCAAACGGGGCATCGCGCAGGAACAGATGGATCAGCTTGTATCGGGCATCCAGCGGCAATTGGAAACCAGCGGCGAAACCGAAATACCGTCCAAGCGCATTGGTGAAATGGTGATGGACGGTTTGAAAAATCTCGACTCGGTTGCCTATATCCGCTTCGCATCGGTTTATAAGGACTTTACCGAGGCCAAGGATTTCGAAGAATTCGCCGGTAGTGTGAAAGATATTGGCATCATCGATGTCATAAAGAAATGAGCACCGGCAAACCGATTATCGTTCTCGTTAAACCGCAGCTTGGCCAGAATATTGGCAAGGCGGCGCGGGCGATGCTGAACTTTGGCCTGACCGAAATGCGGATTGTGGACCCGCGGGATGGCTGGCCCAACCCGTCGGCTGGCCCGACAGCAGCAGGTGCCGATCAGGTCTTGGAAGAAGCGCAGGTTTTTAAAACAACCGCAGAAGCCGTGGCGGATTGCTCGCACATTTATGCGACCACGGTGCGGAAACGCGGGATGACCAAAGACGTTCTGACCCCGTCACAGGCAGCAGAGGATATGGCCTCGGCCAGCGGGAAATGCGCGATCTTGTTCGGTCCGGAGCGTTCCGGTCTGGAAGTTGTAGACGTTGAGCTTGCGCGCAAGATTATCACCGTGCCGATCAACCCGGAATTTGGCTCGCTCAACCTGGCGCAAGCGGTTATATTAGTCGCCTACGAGCTGTCCAAGATGGACCATTCAGGCACAGTGCAGCCCACCATTGAAAAGAAAAAGCGCGAACCGGCTCCGCAGATCGAACTGGACCGTTTCTTTGAACATCTGGAACGGGCGCTGGAAGGATCCGGCTATTTCTATCCGCCGGACCGTGCGGCCGCTACAAAGGTAACGCTCCGCAATATGGTCACCAAGCCCGCATGGACCAATGAAGAAGTGCAGACATGGCGCGGTATTATCAGCGCTCTGGAAAAGCCGTATATGAAGAAATAACGATCAGGGCGCTTACTTGTCCCTGATCTGGTCCCATTTCTGCAATTCATAGCTGATCGAAGTTTCTATCAGCATTTCCCAGATCGCGGCCATGGTCGGCACCGGAAGCGCGGCATCTCCGGCCAGTTGTTTCACATTGGCCAGAACCTGCGCCTTGCGCCCTTCGTCACGCACGGCGTTGCGGTCCTGTTTGATCCGCGCGGCGGCGTCCATACAGTCAAAGCGTTGCTTCATCAGGGCGATCAGCTCGCCATCAATCCGGTCCACTTGCACGCGGACATCAGCCATGGTTTCCATGGGCGGTAACGGGGTCGTTTTGGTCATGGCAGCGGCTTTAATCGCTGCGCCGCTTTAAGTCGAGCATACATGGCGTTTTTGGGCGCGATTTATTGCCCGGTAATAGCCCCATAGGCGCTTGACATTCATGCCCCGCATCGTCATAGGCGCGGCTTGCAATTGGCTCCGCACCCCGGTGAAGCGGTAGCCGCGATAATCCGCAAGGGTTTTCGGTGCACTCCGGGATCGTTTATTTAGCAAATTAGGAGTCATTAACATGACAAAACGTACCAGTTCCAAATATAAACTTGATCGCCGCATGGGTGAAAATATTTGGGGTCGTCCCAAATCACCTGTAAATCGCCGCGATTATGGCCCCGGTCAGCACGGTCAGCGCCGCAAAGGCAAGCTTTCCGACTACGGTATTCAGCTACGCGCCAAGCAAAAGCTGAAAGGCTACTACGGCGACGTAACCGAAAAACAGTTCAAGCGCGCTTATAAAGAAGCATCGAGCATGAAAGGCGACACCGGCCATAACCTGATCGGTCTGCTGGAGCAGCGGCTGGACATGGTCGTTTACCGCGCCAAGTTCACCCCAACGATTTTCGCTGCACGTCAGCTCGTCAGCCACGGACATATTCGTGTGAACGGTGTAAAATGTAACATCGCGTCACGCAAAGTGCAGCCCGGCGACATCATTTCGTTGAGCAACAAAGCCAAGGAAATGCTGCTGGTCATCGAAGCTCAGAGCCTTCCAGAGCGCGACATTCCTGAATATATCACGCCGGACGGAACCGACAAAGTAACCTATGTCCGCGTTCCTGCGCTGGACGAAGTGCCTTATCCGGTAACAATGGAACCAAATCTGGTCGTCGAATTCTATTCACGATAACCGGTTCAACGATATACAAAAAAGGGCGGCCCATTCGGAGCCGCCCTTTTTTTGTGCTATTTCGGCAGAAAATCTAATGATTTTTGCAGCATTTCAGCGCGCACCTCTGAGTCATGCAGGCTGTGTGCAAGCTTTGGATATTCGAAATATTGCACGGATTTGCCGTTATCTTTTAGCTTGTTTACCATCAACCGGCTTTGTTTTACATTTACGTTCTGGTCATAATCACCGTGAAAGAGCAAAACGGGCGCCTTGATGGTTGCCGCATTCTGGGCCGGGGAGCCTTCCTTTATATGGGGACCGGAACCGATAAAGTCCCGCGTGATAGCGCCGCTATAATATCTTCTCGACTCGGATTTGAGTAAAGCCAGATCGGTTACCGGAGCAATGGCAACGACGGCCTTGAACAGATCCGGTGCCAGAACGGCCGACTGCAACGCAGCATAACCCCCATAAGACCAACCGACAATCGAAAGTGCCGAAGGTTTTGCAATGCCCTGGGATACCAGCCAGCGACCGGCATCGCTCACGTCACCAATGGCTGTTTCCCATCCCTGGAAACCATTTTTATGATACCAGTCATCCCCATAGCCTGATGATCCGCGGAAGTTTGGCTGTATTACAGCAAAGCCCTGATTGGCGAAAAATTGCGCCATCCAGTCAAAACCCCATTCGTCACGCGCTGTCGGACCGCCATGGGGCATGACGATGGCGGGGATATTATTGTTCGAACCATCCGGCGGCAATGTCAGATAAGCAGGGATCATCGTGCCATCTGCGGCAGGATAGGATACAGGTTCGGATATCGCCAGCTTTTGCTTCTCGACCAGCGGGCGCACACCCAAGAGCGGCTTCATCTCCTTGCTATTTTTATCGAACAGGAAATATTGACCGGGATCTGTATCCGCCCCCGCCCAGATCAGTAATTTCGATTCATCCTGACTGGAATCAACGAAATTTATGGATTTCCCATCTCCCAAAGCATTTGAAAGCGCAGTGGCAAGTTTGGAAAGTTCTGTATCGAAATATACCGCTTGTCGCTTCTCCGTTG
>JADKLW010000081.1_pt1 | contig 14779 bp, 10 predicted proteins | sample 8641881 | NCBI WGS metagenome assembly JADKLW01 (sample SAMN16272185, study PRJNA661076) | feces metagenome | isolation source: fecal sample from diarrhoea affected cattle B | host: Bos taurus | place: South Africa: Lokaleng Village, Mahikeng | collected 2019-09 | reverse complement strand
CAGCCGGGGGAATTTGTCGAGAGCGTCACTGTGCCGACGCTGCCAGAAGGCGAGAAGTTCGCCACCTACAAGATTTCCAAGCGTCGCGAGGAAGACATTTCGGCCCTCTGCGGAGCGTTCCGGATTGCGGTGGCGGACGGCGTGGTGGCCAGTGCCCGCATCGCCTTTGGCGGCATGGCGGCGACACCCAAGCGTGCTGCGGCGGTGGAGGCCATACTGGTCGGGCAGCCATGGACGCAGTCCACTATCGATACGGCCATCGGCGCCTTTGCGAAGGACTACCAGCCTATTTCCGACATGCGGGCCAGCGCCGACTACCGGCTGCTGGCGGCGCAGAACCTGCTGCGGCGCTTCTTCCTCGAGACCACGGGGCAGGGCCAGCGGCTCAGGCGGGAGGTGGCATGAACAGGCACGAAGCGCCCATCGTCCTGAGTTCCCTGCACTCGGCGACCCGCCATGACAGCGGGCCCAAGCACGTTACCGGCACGGCCGAATATATCGACGACATGGTCGATCCCGCCGGCCTGATGCATGCCTATCTGGCGCTCTCGAAGCGCGCCCATGCCGAGATCGTTTCGATCGACTTCGATGCCGTGATGGCGGCGCCCGGTGTCATCGGCGTGCTGACAGCGGAGGACATTCCGGGTGAGAACGACGTCTCGCCCAGCCACAAGCATGACGAGCCGATCTTCGCCGTGGGCAAGGTGCAGTTCTGGGGGCAGCCGCTCTTTGCGGTGATTGCCGAGACGCGCGACCAGGCGCGGCGAGCGGCTCATCTGGCAAAGGTCGAGTATCGCGACCTGCCGCACCACACGAATGTGCGCGCTGCACAGGCTGCCGGAGGCAGGCTGGTGACCGAGCCGCTCAAGCTGGAGCGGGGCGAAGTCGCGGCCGGGCTGGCGGGAGCGCCAAGGCGGGTCAAGGGCAGCATCGCCATTGGCGGGCAGGACCACTTCTATCTCGAGGGACAGATTTCGCTCGCCGTGCCTGGCGAAGACGAGGACGTGACCGTTTTTGCCTCGACGCAGCATCCGAGCGAGGTGCAACTCATGGTGGCGCAGGTGCTGGCCATCAGGCAGCATGCGGTTACCATCAATGTGCGCCGCATGGGTGGCGGCTTCGGCGGCAAGGAAACGCAGGGGAACCTCTTTGCTGCGGTAGCGGCGCTGGCGGCCAAGAAATGGAACCGCGCCTGCAAGATCCGGCCGGACCGCGATGACGACATGACCGCAACCGGCAAGCGGCACGACTTCGTTGTCGACTACGACGTCGGCTATGACGAGAGCGGCAAGATCCACGCCGTGGATGCCGTCTATGCCGCCCGCGCCGGCTTCTCGTCGGATCTATCCGGCCCGGTGACGGATCGGGCACTTTTCCACGCTGACAACGCCTATTGGTACCCCGCCGTGCGGGTGCGCAGCGAACCGCTTTATACCAACACCGTGTCCAATACGGCCTTCCGGGGCTTTGGTGGTCCGCAGGGCATGCTGGCGGCCGAGCGCTGGATCGAGGACATCGCCTATGCGCTGGGCCGAGACCCACTGGAGATTCGCAAGGCCAATTTCTACGGGACCGACAGGGACAATGTGACGCCCTATCACCAAAGCGTGGAAGACAATGTCATCCATCGCGTGGTGGAAGAACTCGAAGCCAGCTCTGACTACCAGGCGCGCCGCGCCGCGATTCTCAAGTTCAACGAGACCAGCCCGTTCCTCAAAAAGGGTATCGCGCTGACGCCGGTCAAGTTCGGCATCTCGTTCACGGCCACCTGGTACAATCAGGGCGGCGCGCTGGTCCATGTCTACAAGGACGGCACGATCCAGCTCAACCACGGCGGCACCGAGATGGGGCAGGGGCTCTATGTCAAGGTGGCGCAGGTCGTCGCTGATGCGTTCGGGGTCGGCCTCGACACGATCAAGATCATGGCCACCTCGACAGGCAAGGTAGCCAATACCTCGGCGACGGCAGCATCGTCGGGCACCGACCTCAACGGCATGGCAGCCTATGATGCGGCGCGCCAGATCAAGGAGCGGCTCACACGGCATGCGGCGCGCCTGCATCAGGTCGCGGAGGCCGAGATCCAGTGGGTGCAGGGCGGCATCGAGGCGGGCGAAACCTTCGTGCCCTTTGCCGAGCTGGTGGCCTCGGCCTATCTGAACCGCGTGCATCTTTCGGCGGCGGGCTTCTACGAGACGCCCAAGATCCACTGGGACCGCGCCACGGGCCGCGGACACCCGTTCTATTACTTCGCCTATGGGGCATCGGTCAGCGAAGTGAGCATCGATACGCTCACGGGGGAATACCTGGTCGACCGCGTCGATATCCTCCATGACGTCGGCCGCTCGCTCAATCCGGCAATCGACCTCGGCCAGGTTGAAGGTGGCTTCATCCAGGGCATGGGCTGGCTCACCAGCGAAGAACTGGTCTGGGATGACAAGGGCCAATTGCGCACCAAGGCGCCCTCTACCTACAAGATCCCGCTGGCCAGCGACGTGCCGCCGATCTTCAACGTGAAGCTGGCCGAATGGTCAGTCAACAAGGAGCCGACCATCGGCCGCTCCAAGGCTGTCGGCGAGCCGCCGCTGATGCTGGCGATGAGCGTGGTCGAGGCATTGTCCATGGCGGTGGCGAGTGTGGCCGACTACAGGATCGCCCCCCGTCTCGATACCCCGGTTACGCCCGAGCGCGTGCTGATGGGCTGCGAGCGGCTGAAGCGGGAGGCGCGGGGGTGAGCAGGAACGCCGACATCGGTATCCCTGCCATGCCACGGGCCGCCGAGCTCACGGCCTTTCTCGCCGCCAATTCCGACGTCATAGTCTGCGAGCTCAGTGCCGTGCGCGGCTCCTCCCCGCGTGAACAGGGCACGTTCATGCTGGTGGCACCCACCGCCCTGTTCGGGACCATCGGCGGCGGTGCGCTTGAATACATGGTCATCGAGCATGCGCGGCGGCTGATCGCCAACGGACAGGCGAGCGAGGCCATGGATGTGCCGCTCGGGCCCGAGATCGGCCAGTGTTGCGGTGGGCGGGTCGGGGTCAGCCTCACCTATGCCGATGCCAAGAGGCGTGCCGAACTCGAGCGGCTGGTGGCCGCGGAAGAGGCGGCCCAGCCGCATGTCTATATATTCGGGGCCGGCCATGTCGGCCGGGCGCTGGCGCATATCCTGGCGATCCAGCCGGTGCAGCTCGAAGTCATCGACACCCGAAGCGAGGAGCTCGACCTGCTGCCCAGGGACATCCTCGCCCGCGCCGTGGCCATGCCCGAGGCGGTGGTTCGCTCGGCGCCGCAGGGCAGTTCCTATGTCATCGTGACCCACGACCATGCGCTCGACTTCCTGATTGCGCAGGAGGCGCTGGCGCGCCGTGACGCGCCCTATGTCGGTATGGTGGGCAGCGCCACCAAGCGGGCGCGCTTTGCGTCCTGGTTCAAGGGGGAGGGGGGTGACCCGAGCGCAATGGAGCGGCTGGTTTTACCCATTGGTCAACAAGGCCTTGGGGATAAACGGCCCGCCGTGATCGCAGCACTGGCGGCGGCTGAAATTATGGTTCACATTGGGCAACGGGAAGCTGAGATTGCGCGGGCACGCGCCCCCAAGAGATCGGGGGTGGTGATTGGACGCTAGTATGCCGTATCGGCTTGAATTGACCGGTATTACCAAGAGTTTCCCTGGCGTCCTCGCCAACGACAACATCACCTTTGCGGTTCGTCCGGGTGAGATCCACGCATTGCTGGGCGAGAACGGGGCGGGCAAGTCCACCCTGGTCAAGATGATCTACGGCGTGATGCAGCCCGATGCCGGCGAAATCCGCTGGAATGGCGAGCCGGTCGTGGTGCCCAACCCGAAGGCCGCCCGCAGGCTGGGCATCGGCATGGTATTCCAGCACTTCTCGCTCTTCGAGGCGCTGACAGTGCTTGAGAATATCGCGCTCGGCATGGACGCCAAAATTCCCTCCCGCGAGCTTGAATCGCGCATCCGCGAGATCATGACCCGGTATGATCTGCTGCTCGATCCGCATCGCACCGTGGCGACGCTGTCGGTCGGCGAGCGGCAGCGGATCGAGATCGTCCGGGCATTGCTGCTCGATCCTGCGCTGCTGATCATGGACGAGCCCACTTCGGTGCTCACCCCGCAGGAAGTCGAGCAATTGTTCGACGTGCTGCGCAAGCTGGCTGCGCAGGGCTGTTCCATTCTCTACATTTCGCACAAGCTGCATGAGATCAAAGCGCTGTGCGACACGGCGACGATCCTGCGGGGTGGCAAGCTGGTCGACACCTGCGATCCGAGGCAGGAAACCAGCCGTTCCATGGCCGAAAAGATGATCGGCGCGGGCCTCAAGGATATCGTGCGTGCCGAGGGGCGGACGCTGGGTGAGCCCAAGCTCGTGGTTTCGCGGCTCAGCACGGCCAAGGTCGGTCACTTCGATGTCCCGGTCGACGATGTGAGTTTCACCGTCCGGGCCGGAGAAATCTTCGGTATCGCCGGTGTCGCCGGCAATGGACAGAACGAGTTGCTTGATGCGCTGAGCGGGGAAATCCGCAGCGAAGACAAGGAGGCGGTCAGCATCGACGGTTTCCCGCTGGGCCAGGCCGATACGACCGGCCGGCGCAAGCGGGGGCTTTGCGCCGTGCCCGAGGAGCGCAATGGCCATGCCGCGGTGGGCGATTTCTCGCTGTCGGACAATTCGGTCCTGACCGCTCGGGATCGCCTGGGCATGGTGATGATGGGGCTGATCAATTCCGGTGCTGCCCACACCTATACCGGCAAGGTGATCGCGGACTTTGCGGTCAAGGCGCTTGGACCCGCCTCGATGGCCGGCTCGCTCTCGGGCGGCAACCTGCAGAAATACATCATGGGCCGCGAAATCCTGCAGAAGCCGAGCGTGCTGGTGGTGAGCCAGCCGACATGGGGTGTCGATGCGGGCGCCGCGGCTGCGATCCACCAGGCGCTGGTCGACCTGGCTGCGGCAGGATCCGCCATCGTGGTCATCAGCCAGGACCTCGATGAACTGCGCGCACTTTGCGACACGCTGGCGGTGATCAATATGGGCCGCCTGTCGCAGGCGCGGCCGACCGACGCGATCAGCATAGAGGAAATAGGTTTGTTGATGGGCGGCGTACACGGCACGGAGGCGCGCGATGCAGTTCCGGCTTGAAAAGCGGCGCGAGCCTTCGCAGGTCATGATCTATGCAGCCCCCGTGGCTGCGGTGGCCCTGACCATGATCGTGGGCGCGATCATTTTCTCGCTGATCGGCTATGACGGTGTCGGCGCAGTGCGTGAGATATTTCTCACCCCACTGACCAATTCCTACAAATGGCAGGATCTCGGCATCAAGGCGGCGCCGCTGATCATTATCGGCGTGGGGCTCTCCATCGCCTATCGGGCCAATGTCTGGAATATCGGCGCCGAAGGCCAGTATGTGATCGGCGGCCTCGCCGGCACCAGCGTGGCGCTGCTCACCTGGGGCATGACCGGCTGGTGGATCCTGCCGCTGATGGTGCTTGCGGGCGTGTTGGGGGGAATGGCCTATGCCGGGATCCCCGCCCTGCTCAAGACCCGGCTCAACGTCAACGAAATTCTCACCAGCCTGATGCTGACCTATGCGTCGGTGCAACTGATCTACTATCTCATCCGCGCCCCCTGGAAAGATCCCATGGGCATGGGCTTTCCCCAGACGCGGCTGTTTTCCGAGGCGGCCCGCCTGCCCACCATCATTCCGGGGACAATCGTGCATCTGGGCGTGCCCATAGCCGTCCTCGTGGGGCTGGTGGCCTGGTTCATCATGTCCCGTTCGGTCTTCGGCTACCGCATGCGGGTGGTGGGTGCCGCACCAAGTGCCGCGCGCTATGGCGGCTTTTCCGAGCACAAGACGATCTGGCTGGCCATGCTGGTCAGCGGTGGCCTTGCCGGTCTTGCCGGCGTGCTCGAAGTGGCCGGGCCGTTCCAGCGAATGGTGCCGGGCTTTCCCACCAATTACGGCTTCACGGCCATCATCGTGGCCTTTCTCGGCCGTCTCAATCCGCTGGGCGTGATCGTTGCGGGCGTTGTGCTGGCCATCACCTTTGTGGGCGGGGAAGTGGCGCAGACGACGATCGGCCTGCCCAATGCGGCGACCGGCATTTTCCAGGCGATGATGCTGTTCTTCCTTCTGGCCGGCGATATCCTGATCAAGTACCGGATCCGGCGCGTGTCGCCGCAGCCGTCGGTGGAGGCCATCTGATGGACCTGATGCTAGCCATCATCGTCACCGTGGTGGGTGCTTCGACGCCCATCCTGATCGCTGCCCTGGGCGAACTCGTGGTGGAGCGCTCTGGCGTGCTCAACCTGGGCGTGGAAGGCATGATGCTGATTGGCGCGGTGGCCGGCTTCATCGTGCAGTTCCACACCGGCAGCCCATACCTGGCACTGTTGTGCGGGGCGGCAGCGGGATTGGCCTCGTCGCTGATCTTTGGCTTCCTCACCCTGTCGCTGTCCGCGAACCAGACCGCGACCGGCCTGGCGCTGACCATTTTCGGCACCGGCTTTTCCGCCTTGGCCGGCTCGTCCTATTCGGCGCGGCCGGTTGCCTTGATGGATTCGCTGTTTCCCGCCGCCATTGCCGATCATCCGATTGGCAAGGTGGTGTTCGGCTATTCCTTTCCGGTCTACTTCTCCTTCCTGATGGTCGTGGCCATCTGGTACTTCCTGCACCGGACCCGCGCCGGGCTGATCCTGCGTGCGGTCGGCGAGAACGACCACTCGGCCCATTCGATCGGCTATTCGGTCATCGGCGTGCGCTATCTGGCGGTGATGTTCGGCGGCGCCATGGCGGGCCTTGCCGGCGCCTGCTTCCCGCTGCTGCTGACGCCGCAATGGGCCGAGCGCATGACCGCAGGCCGCGGCTGGATCGCGGTGGCGCTGGTGGTCTTTGCGTCCTGGAAGCCCTTCCGCCTGCTGGCGGGTGCCTATCTCTTTGGTCTGGTCATGACCATGGAGCTTTATGCCAAGGCCGGAGGCGGCGTGCTGTCGCTCATCCCGTCCGAACTGTGGGCGGCCTTGCCCTATCTCGCTACCATAGTCGTGCTGGTGCTGATCTCGATCCGGCGCGATGCTTCAACCAATGCTCCGGCCTGCCTCGGCAAGCCGTTCATGCCCGGCAATTGAGGCGGCACCCAATGACCGTCTCAATAACGACAAATCGTCAAACAGGAGAAATCGCACCATGACTCTGTCCCGTCGCAGTTTTGTTAAGGTGGGCGGCGCCGCCCTCGCCCTGCCGCTTCTCGGCAGCACCGCCTTCGGCCAGGCCGAGAAGCTCAAGATCGGCTTCATCTATGTCGGTTCGATCAACGACAATGGCTACAACTATGCCCACAATCAGGGCCGCATCTATGTCCAGGAACAGCTCGGCGACGCGGTCGAGACCGTCTATGTCGAAAACGTGCCGGAAGGCCCGGACTGCGAACGCGTGCTGCGCGAACTGGCCCAGCAGGGCTGCAAGCTGATCTTCGCCACCAGCTTCGGCTTCGGCGACTCGGTGATCAAGGTTGCCTCGCAGTTCCCCGACGTCGCTTTCGAACATGCCACCGGCTACATGAAGGCCGACAATGTGGGCCTCTACAATGCCCGCTTCTATGAAGGCCGCGCCGTCTGCGGCACCATTGCCGGCCATATGTCCGAAACCGGCAAGGCCGGCTATATCGGCTCCTTCCCGATCCCCGAAGTCGTCATGGGCATCAATGCCCTGGCCCTGAGCGGTCGCCGCATCAATCCCGACTTCACCGTCAAGCCGGTCTACATCTCGACCTGGAATGACCCGGCCAAGGAAGCCGACGCTGCCCGTGCCATGATCGACCAGGGTATCGACGTGATTGCCCAGCATACCGACGGTCCTGCCGCCCTGCAGGTTGCCGCCGAGCGCGGTATCGTGGGTGGCTTCGGCCAGGGCGCTGACATGAGCGCCTTTGCTCCCGAAACCCAGCTCACCGCCATCATCGACAACTGGGGCCCGCACTACCTGGCTTCGGCCCAGGCTGTGCTGGATGGCACCTGGACCCCGGGCGATACCTGGGAAGGTCTCAAGGAGAATGTCGTCGAGATGGGTCCCTATGGCGCCAAGGTGCCCGAGGATGTCGTTGCCGCGGCAGAGGAAGTGCGCAAGGGCCAGATCGATGGTTCGTTCCACATCTTCACCGGCCCGATCAAGGACAATACCGGTGTGGAACGCGTCGCTGCCGGCGTGGTGATGACTGATGCCGAACTGCTCAGCATGGACTGGTATGTGGAAGGCGTCGAACAGCCGGCCTAAGCTGCTGGTCTGAATATTGGGGGGCGGGCTGCGTCCGCCCCCTTTTTCACGGCTCCATCCTCCCGGCTGGATGATGGAGCGTGGATGCGGGGGAGACGGGACAATGCCCGATTATGCGATTGCCTATGAATGGCTGATGTTTGCCGTGCGCTGGCTGCACGTCATCACCGCCATCGCCTGGATCGGCTCGTCCTTCTATTTCATCGCGCTCGACCTCGGCCTGCGCAAGACGCCGAGCCTGCCGCCGCTGGCGCACGGCGAGGAGTGGCAGGTGCATGGCGGGGGCTTCTACCACATCCAGAAATACCTGGTGGCGCCCGACTTCCTGCCCGAACACCTGACCTGGTTCAAATGGGAAAGCTACTGGACCTGGATGAGCGGCGTCATGCTGATGGCGCTGATCTATTATGTCGGGGCCGATCTCTATCTCATCGACCGGAACGTGCTCGACCTGCCGGCGTGGCAGGCCATCGGGCTGTCGCTCGCCTCGATCGTGCTGGGCTGGGTGCTATACGACACCCTCTGCAAGTCGCCGATCGGCAATTCCACCACCGGCCTCATGCTGGTGCTGTTCGCCATCCTCGTGGCGATGAGCTGGGGTTATACCCAAGTCTTCACCGGCCGTGCGGCCCTGCTGCATATGGGCGCGTTCACCGCGACCATCATGGCGGCCAATGTGGCGATGATCATCATCCCCAACCAGAAGATCGTGGTGGGTGACCTCAAGGCCGGCAGGGTGCCCGACGCCAAGTATGGCAAGATCGCCAAGCAGCGGAGCCTGCACAACAACTACCTGACGCTGCCCGTCATCTTCTTCATGCTCTCTTCCCACTACCCGCTGGCGTTTGCCACGCAGTGGAACTGGGTCATCGCCTCGCTGATCTTCCTGGTCGGCGTGGTGATCCGGCACTATTTCAACACCCGCCATGCGCGGAAGGGCAATCCGCACTGGACCTGGCCGGTCGCCATCATGCTGTTCATCATCATGGCCTGGCTGTCATCCGGTCCCAAGCTGCCGGGTTCGGCGGGAGAGGCGGTGGCGTCGCGTGCGGCCGAGCCGTTTCTTGCGGCAGAGCGCTTCGCTGCCGCCAGCCTGACCGTGCAGACCCGCTGCGCCATGTGCCATACGGCCGAACCCGCCTGGCCCGGCGTGTTCGAGCCGCCCAGGAACGTGATCCTCGACAATGACATTGCCATTGCCAATCATGCCCGCGACATCGCCATGCAGGCCGGCTATGCCCATGCCATGCCGCCCGGCAATGTCAGCGAGATGACGCCGGATGAACGGGCTTTGCTAGTGGCCTGGTTCCGCGAAGGATCGGGGCAATGAGCCGAACCATCCTGCGTGGCCGCGTGCTCAGCTTTCGCAGCGAGCCGCAGGCCATCGAGGATACGGACAGCTTTTCCTATCTCGAGGATGGCGCGATCACGATCGAGGATGGCAGGATCGTCGCCGTGGGCGCGTTTGCCGCCGACGAGAATGCCGAGGTGATCGACCATCGCCCACACCTCATCCTGCCCGGCTTCATCGATACGCACCTGCACTATGTGCAGAGCCAGATCCTTGCCTCCTATGCCGGCTCGCTGCTGGAATGGCTCAACACCTACACCTTCGTCGAGGAACAGAAATTCAGCCAGCAGGGCCATGCCGGTGCCATTGCCGCGGCCTTCTATGACGAACTGGTCCGCAATGGCACCACGACCGCCGTCGCCTATTGCTCGAGCCACCCCCAGAGCGTCGACGCCTTCTTCGCCGAGGCCGAGAAGCGCAACATGCTGATGGTCGGCGGCAAGGTGATGATGGATCGCAATGCCCCCGCAGGGCTCTGCGATACGGCCCAGTCGAGCTATGACGATACCAGGATGCTGATCGAGCGCTGGCATGGTCGGGGCCGGGGTCTCTATGCCATCTCGCCGCGCTTCGCCATCACCTCGACCCCCGAACAGCTGGACGCCGCCCGGGCGCTCGTCGGCGAGTATCCGGATTGCTACGTGCAGACCCATCTCAGCGAGAACGACGCCGAGATCACCTACTCGATGGAGCTCTATCCCGGTTCACCGGATTATGCCGGCATCTACGAGGATTATGGGCTGCTGGGTCCCAAAACCCTGCTCGGCCACTGCATCCATCTCAATCACCGCGAGACGGGCGTGTTGGCAGAGACCGGTTCGGTGGCAGTATTCTGCCCCACCTCCAACCTCTTTCTCGGCTCGGGCCTGTTCGATCGCGCGCGCCTGGCAAAGCATGGCGTACGCATCGGCATTGCTACCGATATCGGCGGTGGCACCAGCTTTTCCATGCTGCGCACGCTGGACGAAGGCTACAAGGTGCTGCAGCTGCGCGGAGAGCGGCTCAATCCCTTTGCGTCCTTCTATATGGCGACGCTGGGCAATGCCCGGGCGCTGTCGCTCGAGGGTACGATAGGGGCCATAGCGCCGGGCAATGCCGCCGATCTCGTCGTGCTCGATGCGGCCGCGACCCCGGCCATGGCCCTGCGCATGGCGACCGCGTCAACGCTGGCAGAGGAACTGTTCCTGCTCCAGACCATGGGCGATGATCGCGCCATTACCGAAGTCTATGTGGCTGGCGCAAGGGCGAAGTCGACTTTAGGCGGGTTGTGACAAAAGGGTCCCTGTCCTAGGTTGCGGCGCCGTCCCCATGGCGCGACAAGAAGAAGGTTCAGCTATGACCACCTACCAGACGAAGTCCGGCCTTTCGGTTCACCCCCTGCTGGTCGATTTTGTCGAGAAGGAAGCGCTGCCGGGAACGCCGGTAACGGCGGCGCAGTTCTGGGATGGCTTTGCTGCGCTGGTGGCCGAGCATGCGCCGACCAATGCGGCGCTGCTCGACAAGCGCGATCAGATGCAGAGCCAGATCGACGACTGGCATCGCAAATATGGTCCGGTGGCCAATAACCCGCAGGGTTACGAGTTCTTCCTCAAGGACATCGGCTACCTGGTGCCGGAGCCCGACGATTTCACCATCGAGACCACGGGGCTCGATCCCGAGATCACGACGCTCTGCGGCCCGCAACTGGTCGTGCCGGTCTCTAATGCCCGCTATGCGCTCAATGCCGCCAATGCGCGCTGGGGTAGTCTCTACGATGCCTATTACGGCACCGACGTCATCGAGCGTAGCGGAGAGCTGGCGCCGGGGCAGGGGTATAATGCAACTCGCGGGGCAGCGGTGGTCGCGAAAGCGGCAGGGTTTCTCGATGCCTATTTCCCGCTCGCTTCGGGCACGCATGGGGATGTCATCGGCTACCACGTGGTCAAGGATGGCGAAGTGCGTCGGCTCGAGGTGGATACGCCCGCCGGCCGAACCGGCCTGCGCGACCCCTCGGCCTTTGTCGGCTATGGCGGCAGTGAGGCCAGTGGGGAGATCGTGCTGCGCCACAATGGCCTCCATGTCATCCTGGTCATCGAGCCGGGCAGTGTCATTGGTGGTGCGCACAGGGCCGGTCTCAGCGATGTCATCGTCGAGGCGGCGCTGACAACGATCCAGGACTGCGAGGATTCCGTTGCCGCCGTCGACGCCGAGGACAAGGTCGGCGTCTATCGCAACTGGCTGGGCCTGATGAATGGGACGCTGGAGGACACGTTCGAAAAGGGCGGTCGTGCGGTTACCCGCAAGCTCAAGGCCGACCGGGTCTACAAGGATGTCGAGGGGCAGCCCCTGGCGCTCAAGGGGCGTTCGCTGCTGCTGGTGCGCAATGTCGGCCACCTGATGACGACGGATGCCGTGCTGTACGACGGCAAGCCCATCGGTGAGGGCCTGATGGATGCTGCGCTCACTGTGCTCTGCGCCATGCATGACAAGCTCAACAGCAGGACGGGGGCCATCTATATCGTCAAGCCCAAGATGCACGGGCCCGAGGAAGTTGCGTTTGCCTGCGCCATCTTCAGCTCAGTCGAACAGATGCTGGGCCTGGCGCCAAACACGATCAAGATCGGCATCATGGACGAGGAGCGCCGCACCTCGGCCAATCTCAAGGCCGCCATCTACGAGGCGCGCCAGCGGATATTCTTCATCAATACCGGCTTCCTCGACCGCACCGGCGACGAAATCCATACCTCCATGGAAGCGGGCGCCGTGCTGCGCAAGGACGAGATCAAGTCCGAACGCTGGATTGCCGCTTATGAGGATCGCAACGTGCTGATCGGACTGGCCTGTGGCCTCTCCGGCCGGGCGCAGATCGGCAAGGGCATGTGGGCGCGCCCCGATGACATGGCCGCGATGATGGACAGCAAGGCCGGTCATCCCCAGGCTGGTGCCAATACGGCCTGGGTGCCGTCACCCACTGCGGCGACCCTGCATGCGCTGCACTATCACGAGGTCGATGTGTTCGCGGCACAGCAGCGGCGCCACAACCAGCCGGTGCCGCCACTGTCCGACCTGTTCTCCATGCCGGTACAGGCGCCCTATTCGCTGAGCCGCGAAGAGATCACCCGCGAGCTCGAGAACAATGCGCAGGGGATCCTCGGCTATGTCGTGCGGTGGGTGCAGCAGGGCGTGGGCTGTTCCAAGGTGCCCGACATCAACAATGTCGGGCTGATGGAAGACCGGGCCACCTGCCGTATCTCGTCGCAGGCCGTTGCCAACTGGCTGCGCCATGGCCTGGTCAGTCGGGACGAGGTGACCTCGGTGTTCGAGCGCATGGCCGCGGTGGTCGACCAGCAGAATGCCGGTGATCCGCTCTACCGGCCGATGGCGGAGAATTTCCAGTCGGTGGCCTTCCAGGCGGCATTGGATCTGGCGCTGCACGGGGCCGAGCAGCCCGGCGGCTATACCGAGCCGCTGCTGCATGCGGCGCGGCGCAAGGTCAAGGCGCGCAACGCGAAGTAAGCGGCGGTCCTCAGTCCACGAAGTCGAACTTGTCGACGTCGAACAGGCCCCGGTCGGTCATCTTTAGGTGGGGGATGACCGGCAAAGCCAGGAAAGCCACCTGCAGGAAAGGCTCGGGCAGCACGCAGTCGAGCGCATAGGCGGCGTCGCGCAGCGCATGCAGGTCATGGGTGACATCCTCGAAGGTTTTCGGGCTCATCAGGCCGGCGATGGGCAGTGCCAGTTCGGCGGTGACCCTGCCGCCATCGGAGACGACGAAACCGCCCTTGAGTTCAATCAGGCGATTGACGGCTACGGCCATGTCCTCGTCCGTGGCGCCGATCACGGTAATGTTGTGGCTGTCATGGCCGACCGAGGACGCGATGGCGCCGCGCTTGAGCCCGAAGCCCTTGACGAAGCCGCGCCCGATATTGCCGTTCTTGCCATGGCGCTCGATGACCGTGACCTTGAGGATGTCATTGGCGAGATCGGGCATCGTGCCGCGGTCGCCACTGGCGAGGGTGGCGCTTTCGCGGAAGGTCAGGATCAGGCCCGGCTTGACGCCGATGACCGGGGTCTGGTTGCGGTCGGATCGCACCGGCACGATGAAGTCATCGGGGGTGACCGGCTTGGCTTTCATCGAGGTGAGGCCGACAGCTGCGACCGGGCTGCGGGCGGCGAACAGGTCCGGTCCGACCAGCCTGCCAGCGGCCACGACATCGCTGACGCGGCAATCCTCGAGACTATCGAGCAGGGCGATATCGGCACGCCAGCCTGGTGCGATGAGGCCGCGGTCGGTGAGGCCGAAGATGCGGGCGGCCGAATGGCTGGCGGCACGATAGACGTGGTGCAGCGGGCGCCCCATGGCGATCAGCCGCCGGATGGAGCTATCGAGATGGCCTTCCTCGGCAATATCGAGCGGATTGCGGTCGTCGGTGCATAGAGCCACGAAGCTCGACGTGTTCTCGTCCAGGATTTCGGCCAGCGCCTTGAGATCCTTGGAGACCGAGCCTTCACGGATGAGGATGGCCATGCCCTTGGCCAGTTTCTCGCGCGCCTCGGCCGCGCTGGTGGCCTCGTGGTCAGTGCGGATGGCGGCGGCGAGATAACCGTTGAGCGCGGTGCCCAACAGCAGGGGCGCATGGCCATCGATATGGCCGCCCTGGAAGGCCACGAGCTTGGCGATGATGCCCGGATCGGCATTGAGCACGCCGGGAAAGTTCATCATCTCGGCCAGGCCGATGACCTTGGGGTGGCTGCGGAACGGCTCGAGATCGCCGATTTCCAGCGCTGCGCCCGAGGTTTCGAAACCCGTGGCCGGCACGCAGGAGGAGAGATTGACGCGCACATCCATCACGGTCTGCTCGGCGCAGTCGAGGAAGTAGCGGATACCCTCCGCGCCCAGCACATTGGCGATTTCATGCGGGTCGCAGATGACCGTGGTCACGCCATGTGGCAGCACGCAGCGGTCGAATTCGAGCGGGGTGACCAGCGAGGATTCGATGTGGAGATGGGTGTCGATGAAGCCTGGCACGGCGAAGCGGCCCTTGCCGTCGATCACCTGCCTGCCCTCGTAGCTGGCATGGGTGCCGACGACCCGGTCGCCGACGATGGCAATGTCGGTCTCGGTCACTGAGCCGGTAATGACGTCGAGCAGACGCACATTCT
>JADKLW010000540.1_pt1 | contig 14796 bp, 7 predicted proteins | sample 8641881 | NCBI WGS metagenome assembly JADKLW01 (sample SAMN16272185, study PRJNA661076) | feces metagenome | isolation source: fecal sample from diarrhoea affected cattle B | host: Bos taurus | place: South Africa: Lokaleng Village, Mahikeng | collected 2019-09 | reverse complement strand
CGGGGATACGGTCTTTTGCGATGTAGAAACCGCCTACGCCCAAGGGCGCTCCGATCCATTTATGCAGGTTAAACCCGACAAAACTGGCACCAAGAGCGGGCAGTTTGAAATCAAGCTGGCCCACGCTGTGCGCCGCATCGACAATAGCATCAACCCCGCGCGCCGCCGCCATTTCGGTGATCTCGCGGATGGGAAGCACCAGTCCGCTACGATGACCCAGATGAGTGAGGAGGATGAGCCGGACACGCGGATTGGCATCAAGCGCCTGTGCATAGGCGTCGATCATCCCTTGCCATGTCGCTGGTTCGGGCAGTTTGATGCGTATGACATCAACCCCGCGCCGGGTGCGAAGCCAATCCATAGCCGATTGCATGGCCGAATAATCGTGATCGACATAAAGAACCGCGTCACCGGCCTTGAGCTTGTTATAGCCGCCGATCAGACATTGCAGCGCCTCTGTCGCGTTGCGCGTCAGTGCTATTTCATCTGGTCTGACGCCGAGCATATCAGCAACGCGCTTACGAACAGCGACCCATTCGGGCCCGAACTCGCGCCTTGTATAATAAGAGCTTTCGCGGTTCACTTTGCGCTGGTTGCGGAAATAAGCGTCGAGAACCGGCTTTGACATCACGCCCCAGTTGCCATTTTCCAACTGGGTAATGCCTTGCGGCAATTCATATTGCGAAGCGACCTGCCGCCAATAGGTTTCGTCTCTCGCCAGCTTTGCGGGTGACAGGGCAGGTTTCGCCGCGAGGCTCCCCGCTTCCAGCATGGCCGGAAGCAGGGCAGCGCCCGCAATAAATTGTCGCCGGGCAATCATTCTAGAATTCCACTCCAACGCGAACATAATATTGGCCGCCATCCGTGTCATACGGAGCGTTGCGCGAGTAGATGAGGCCGCGAACCGCCTGGTTCGTTGCTTCGTCCGGATAAGTGTTGAAGATATTCTCCGCACCCACGCGCAGGTTGATATTCCGTGTCATCTTGTAATCAAGCGACAGGTCAAACAGTGCGATGCTGCCAAAGTCCTGGAAAATCTGGCCAGTCGCATTGCCTGAAGAGTCGGTCCATTTTCCATAATAACGCGCGCGCGCCATCATTTTGAAATCGCCGAGTTCATAGCCGATGGAACCGGTTGCGTTATGCTTTGGACGTGCGCCTTCGAATATGCGTTTTTGATCTTCCGTTCTGTCGGCAACCGAACCGGCGGCTGCTTTGGTCTGGTTGTAATTATACGCCCCCGAAAGGTCGAGCGTACCCGGTCCGACCCGGCCATTCCATGCCAGCACCACATCGATACCGCGGGTGCGCGTGTCATAGTCGTTGGTGAAATAAGAGACTGACGTATAGCCCATCGGATTGTCGAACTCATCAGGCACAACGAAGCTCTCTGAAGTCCCAAACCGGTCTTCCACTTTGATCTGGTAGAGATCGACTGTCGCAGTAAGCCCGCCAGTCCGGAACGAGAGGCCGCCAGCGATAGAGCGGGATTTTTCAGGTTTGAGCGGCTTTGCACCAAGAGCGATGGCGATCGGATCGTTAAGTGGCAGACGTCCCGATGTGAAGATTTGCAGGTTCGTGGTATCAAGTCCCTGCGACGTGCGGCTGGTGAAGGTCTGTGCCGGTGAAGGCGCACGGAAGCCGGTGGAATAGCTACCACGCAGCGCCAGCGCATCGGTCAGTTCAACGCGGCTGGACGCTTTGAAGTTCAGCGTGTCGCCAAATTCGGAATAATCCTCATAACGTAGCGCGCCGCCGACGGTCCATCCCGCGAGTGGCTGGGTTTCCAGATCAAGATAACCGGCATAGCTTTCCTGATCCCATTTGCCTGCCTGATCCGCGCTATAGCCCGGGAAGCCGTTGGAATTGGCAGCAAGCCCGGTTTCTGCGCCTGGCCCCACGGTAAAGGATGCCTCATCGCCTGCTCCAACCTTATAAGTCTCTACGCGGCGCTCTGCACCAAAGGCAATGTTAAGCGGGGATGCCATTCCCAAATCGGCGCGATAGACGAAGTCGGCATTGAGGTTGAATTCCTGCTGGGTCAGTTTGCCCAGATAGAAATAGGTCGGGCTCAATGGTCCCATTGATGCGTTGATCGTTTCGTCGATGGTGTAATCAATGACGTTTTCACCATGTGACGCGCTGAAATCATAGCTAAAGCTTTCGGACAAATCGCCTCGAACACCGCCTACAAGCTGGTGATCTGTCCAATCGGTCCCGAAACGGGGGGTAAAGCCTGCCGGATAGAGCGACAATACATTCCAGTCGGGGAATACTGTGCTCGGGTTATAGACATTGGCAGTGCCATCCGGGTTGCGCCAGTTAAAGTCGGTCACGCCGTCGCCCCAGCTAAATGTGCCGAACGCATAGGGCTCAAACGCTTCCGAGATCGGCATAGCGGTATTGAAAGCCGCACGCAGAGTGTTAACGTCCGGCTGTCCCCAGCGCTGAACCGGATTGGGCACGTCGATACCGGGATTTTCTTCCTGATATTTGATCGCATCGGGACGCTGACGCGTTCGCGAGGTGGCTTCGGCTTCGGAATATTCAGCCGTTACCGTCAGGTAGCCGCCATCGCCAAAGTTTACACCGGTGCGGATGCCTGTCTGATATTGGGTGCCATCACCTTCATAATATTCGGAAAATTTGCCATAGGCGGAAAATCCGGCATCATCGTCAAGGATGACATTGACGACGCCTGCGATAGCGTCCGAGCCATATTGAGCGGCAGCACCATCACGCAGCACTTCGATCCGCTTGACCGCGAAGGTCGGGATCTGGGCGAAGTCCACTGCTTGCGCGGTAGAAAGCAATGCCGAACGGTGGAAGCGGCGGCCATTGACCAGCACGAGCGTATGATCTGGCGACAGGTTGCGAAGACGCACGGGCCGCACGAATGCCAGTCCGTCATTGGCCGGCAGGCGCTGCACGTTAAATGATGGCGCAAGCTGTGCCAGCGTGTCGGACAGATCGTCGGATACGCTATTTTGAATGGAATCGCCTGAAACAACGTCAACAGGAGCCATGGTGTCGAACTGGGTGCGGCTGGCATCGCGGGTTCCGGTTACGACAATGTCGTCATACATTTCGTCATCAGCAACAGTATTGGCGAATGCAGGTTGGGCAGTAAGTGCTGCGAACGCAACGGACAGCAGTAAGGGTTGGCGCATGAGTGCTCCTGGAGAGATTATCAGATGTAATATGAGTAGGTTAGCTTGAAGCTGAGTGCGCCCTAGCTGTGAGTGATGACGTTATTATGACGGGATATGGTCTGATGCGACAAGGGGCTGCGCGCTGACGGAATCGTGCGCCGCCGAGCAAAAAAGAAGCCGATGCCGTGACTGTCGTTTGACGGATGGATGAATTATCCCGTCCGATCTCCTGTCATTATGTCAGGCTTTTTCGCGATTCTCCCGTCGGGCGCATCAGGCTTTCCTGTGTGACGGTTGCTATCATTCGTCCGTCTTGTGTAAAAAAATGCCCGCGATTAAGCCCGCGTGCTCCGCCGGCCCAGGGGCTTTCCATCAGAAACAGATGCCATTGATCGAAATCCGGCGTGTCATGAAACCAGATTGCATGATCGAGACTGGCGGTCTGTAACTCGCGCCGGCTGGATTCCTGAACGTGGGGCAATATGGCATTGCGGAGAAGCAGCATGTCGGATGCATAGGAAAGCAGGGCGCGATTCATCCGGGGGCCAGCCTGTGCTGGCTCGCGCATTCGCATCCACGCACCCGAATTCGCTTCATGTGCGGCGCTTCCCATTAACACGGATGCATCAAGAGGTATGATCTCGATCGGACGCTTGGAGATACGGTCGATCACGGGACGGATTGGCGAATCGCTGTGCTGATCCAGCCAGTTTTTCAGGTTGGCAGATGCTTGTTCGACGGTTGGAACGTCGCGCGCTGCGTCCTGATGTGTAAAGCCGGTTTCGGGATGCTGAAACGATGCGATCATCGAGAATATCACGACCTCATCCTGAAGGGCCTCTACTCGCCGGATCGAGAAGCTCCGTCCGCTGGTCAGGTGGGTTACGCGATAATCAACCGGTTCTTCGGCATTGCCCGGCTTGAGAAAGTAACAATGAAGCGAGTGGGCCAGGCGCTCGCTCCCTTCTTCGAGAGAGGCAGCCATTAATCCCTGCGCTATGGCTTGCCCACCGAACAGGCGCGGGCCGACGGCTGGGCCGGGCTGGCCGGTATAATGTCCATCATCGGACAGAACAGGTTCTAATAGATTTGCAAGTGTGATGATTTTGGACCTTTATCTAGTGTCTGCCTGCGTAAAGCACAGGGGATATAAAGTGGGAACAAAGAAAATGCCCAGCGTTTTTCAGCGCGGGGCATCATCGTTTCCTTGTTTGAAGTGGGCTTTAGAATTTCACTTTCGCACCCAATCTGACTGTGCGGCCAAGCGGGTTTCCGATGAACGGGTTATAGCCAAGCTCGAACCGTGCTGCCGGTGGATCTTCGTCGAAAATATTTTCAACAGACGCCTGCAACTGGATGGCCGCAAAGTTGAGCGGCAGGTCATAAAGCATGGTTATGTCATGCTGCGTGAGTGCCGGGATTTTGCGTCCAAAATCTGTCTCTGTCGTCGGATCGCCAAAGCTTGTGCCATAGGTTGACGTAAAGCACGGCGCATTATCGGGACAACGATCGTCCTTCACTCCGCTGGCATAACGGAACACATAGCGCAGGTTGAGATTGTTGAGATTGAGATTGGCAAAAGCGTTACCTTTTAACTCGGAAATCGTACCCGGTGAGCGGTCGAAGTTTGCAAATCCGACAGCATCATAAGCGTCGGAAATCTGCACGCCCAGAACGTTCTGCGGATCGACATCATAGTTGAGGGTCCATGTCGCAGAGCCGCCCACCGTTAATGCAGCTTCACCGAACAGGAACGTGTAATCGGCCTGCACGTCGATACCGTCCGTTTTTACAGGTGCGCTGTTGACGATGAAAGTCTGGATGCGGGCAAGATCGGCACCGGTTGTCACGCCCTGCACACAGCCGCCCGAGAATGTCAGGCGGGCTGCAAGCGGGTTGCTACAATCGGCCAGACTACCGGATGTCGGGATGACGGACGATGCAATGGCATTTTCATCCTGCGTCGCGATCGCGTCTTCGAAGTCATAGCTCCAATAGTCGATCGAGGCGCTAAATCCGCCCGTCTGAACCACTGCGCCGACATTATAGGTGAACGCGCTTTCCGGCTTTAGGGTGGGATCTCCGGTGATATCTACTGAGAGGAAACCGCCGCCTGCGGCGTCAATGGCTTGCAATGCTGTGACAGTCGATGGCGAGATGTTGCTTGGCAGCGGACCACGGAAGGTGGTGCTGACGGAACCGCGTAGTACCAGCCATGGCGTTGCTTCGAAACGGAAGCTGGCTTTGGGGTCCAGCGTGGACCCGGTCTGCCCGCCATAATCTTCGTAACGGAGCGCCAGGTTGACCTCCAGATTGTCAAGGATCGGAACTTGCACCTCGCCGAAGACCGCGTAGACATCACCTTCCAGAGCGACATTGCGCGATTGCCCAAGGAACGCGAACGGTCCGGTGCGAACCGCACAAGTCGTATCGCCAAGGATCGGGCAGGGGTTACGGGTCGAATCGTTCAGAAACAGCCCTTCGTCATTGCGGCCCGATGTTTTGAAATTGGTGGTGCGATATTGCGCGCCGATGCCAAATGCGACCGGACCTGCGCCAAAATCCAGTCCGCCAAGTTCACCGCTTACCAACGCATCAATAACAGCCTGCCGCTCCTGCTGGTTGGTGCCCGTATTGCCGAACATCCAGTCGATCAGCGCCGGATCATTTGAATTCATCTGGCCTGGTGCGCCCGTGTAATTGGGGTTGGTCTGACCGGTGACGGGATTAAGCGCAATCGCGTTCGAGAACGGATTATAAAACATGCAGCCGCTCTGACCGGGTGTGCCTGTGGCAACATCGCAGTCAGGACCGCCCAGACCGTCCAGAGCATTTTGCAAACGAACCGGCATATAATCAGGAACCAGTGATTCCGAACTGGCCTGAATATAGGTACCCTGCAACGAAGCCGTCAGCGTTGGCGAAACGTCAAATTCAAAGCCAGCCGAAGCGCGCCAGCTATTATTCTTGCTGAAACTTTCATTGCCATAAGGTTCGCCGGCTAGCGGATTACCGCCGAGCGAGAATGGGCGATAAACCAGAATGGCAGCACCCGGCGTAAACGGCCCGACAGCAGCAGGAAAACCTGTTTGAGCAGCAAAGTCCGCAAAGCCCGGATTGGTGCTTGGAACGAAATAGTTAAACTGCGTTCCGGGGCCAGCAGGGGCAGTTGTCGAAGGATAGGATGGTGACAATACGGTCTTCGTTACGCTCCGCGCCCACAAAACATCGGCATTGAAGCGCACCGCATCCGACAGATCGACATTCATCTGGACAAATGCCTGATAGAAGTCCTGCTCCTCGACCAGATTGTTATAGTCGGTGAACTGGTAAGCGCATAAAGGGGCCGCTCCGCCTGAAAAAAGCTGTGTCCCGCCAAGATCGTTACAGCCTGCATCCTGAAATGGCGTGCCGGAAATCAGCGTGGGCCGGACTGCCGCCGCTGGATTATCGCGGATCGGGCCAGCGGGCCTGATCGCCGGGAAATAAGTCGCCGGATTGCTGACGACCGAATAGCCGGCCGGGTTGGTTTCGTAATCGAGATTGGCATAGTCGCGATCAATGGCAGCGAGCGGTGAACGATGGCGGTAGCCGAATCCCGCCAGAATATTCACATCGGGGCCGAAATTCTTGCCCGCCAGGATGCTGGCGGTATAATCTCCGTCGCTGTCACTGATGAAGCGATAGTCGCCCTGAAGCTCGATACCTTCAAAATTCTTGCGGGTAATAAAGTTTGCAACACCCGCAACAGCGTCGGAGCCATAGGTAACCGCAGCGCCGTCTTTCAGCAGTTCCACCCGCTCAAGCGCGAACATCGGCAGCAGGTTCGTGTCAACCAAACCATCACCTGGCGAGATAATCGTGCGATGGCCATTCAGCAACACCAGCGTGCGCGTAGGACCAAGATTGCGAAGGTTTAGCGTCCCGACGCCTCCAAGACCCTGCGCCGAAGATGAGAACTGGTTGGAGTCACCGAGCACCGACCCAACCGCCGGAATATCTTTGATAAAATCGAGCGGCGAAGTCACACCTTCGCGGGCAATATTTTCGGTCGAGAAAACATCTACCGGCAGCGCGCTATCTTCCGGAGTGCCGCGGATCAGTGATCCGGTGACAACTATAGTACGGTTTTCAACCTCGTCTGCGGAGCCTTCATCATTTGCCTGTGCTGACGCCGCGCCGGGTGTCATTGCAACCATGCCAATTGCCAAAGCGGACATGGCGCACGTGTGCCGTCGGATTCGTTTGATCATATTCCTCTCCTCTAGCGGCTGCGCACTTTTGTGTGGCATACCGTGACTTCTAATTGAGTAAAATTGAGGCGATGTGTCAAGCCATTTCACACAAACACAATATTTGGTTTGGTAAGCTATGAATTGGGGACAGTATTATGTAGGGTGTTTATCAATGTAATATCACTGAAATATGTCGTAGTTAATGCCTGTTTAGATTAGGCGAGCCATAAATAGCCAGCTTAGAGGGGTGCTGATATTCGAATATGTGGTTTTGTCTAAATGCTAACATTTGTTTCATACCCTATATTCAATATCTAAGCGTAAGAAACTGATCTTAGCCTACAAGACGCGTCTAATTCAGGCACGAAATGAAAAAGGGGAGGCCGAAACCTGGCCTCCCCTAAAAGTTCACAGATAGATTTTCGCAAACTATCAGCGTGTGAATTTTTCGCCTGCTTCCGCCTTTTTACGCAAGTAATCGCTGACCGGCAGTTTGTGCTTTTCAAGACCGGCAACAATATTATCCAGTCCCACCGTGTCCGCCCAGAACATCGGACCGCCAGTGTAAAGCGGCCAGCCATAGCCGTTGATCCACACGACATCGATATCGCTGGCTCGCTGTGCCATTTTTTCGTCGAGGATCTTTGCGCCCTCATTGACCATGGGATAAAGCAGCCGCTCCTTGATCTCTTCTTTGGAAATATCGCGCTGTTTATGACCTTCCTTTTCAGCGAAATCGGAGATTATTTTTTTCACCTCGTCCGACGGCGTGCGGTTACGGGCTTCATCATAGTCATAAAAACCCTTACCCGCTTTCTGGCCAAAACGACCGACAGAGCATAGTGCCTCGCGCACCGTCGTGACTTTTGACGGATCGCGGTGCCAGCCAATGTCGATACCGGCAAGGTCGCCCATCTGGAACGGACCCATGGGGAAACCGAAGTCAAGCAGGACATCGTCCACATCCCAGTAATTCGCGCCTTCCATGATGAGCAGGTTAGCCTGTTGCTGGCGCGGGGAAAGCATGCGGTTACCGATAAAGCCGGGACAGACACCGGATACTGCAGCAATTTTTCCGATTCTCTTGGCCAGTTTCATTGATGTCGCAAGAACATCGTCCCGCGTCTTATCGCCGCGCACGATTTCCAGCAGCTTCATGATATTTGCGGGGCTAAAGAAATGCAGGCCCAGAACATATTCCGGGCGTTTGGTCGCTGTCGCAATCTCGTCTATGTTCAGATAGCTTGTGTTGGACGCCAGTATCGCGCCTTGTTTTACCACGCTGTCGAGCTTGGCGAAAACTTCCTTCTTCACGTCCATATTCTCGTAAACAGCTTCGATCACCAGATCGCAATCGGCCAGATCGGCATAGTCGAGCGTGCCCGAAAGAAGACCCATCGCGTCTTCAACCTGCTCGGTGGTCATGCGGCCGCGCTTTGCAGTGTTTTCGTAGTTTTTGCGGATGACGCCCAGACCGCGGTCCAGCGCTTCCTGCTTCATTTCCAGAATGACGGTTTTGATTCCAGCGGACAGGAAGTTCATGGCGATTCCGCCGCCCATGGTTCCGGCGCCAATAATGCCAACAGTCTTGATGGGGATGAGCGGCGTGTCCGCTGGTACGTCGTCGATCTTGTTTGCGGCTCGCTCGGCAAAGAAATAATGCCGCATGGCTGCGCTCTGCGTGCCTGTCATCAGCTTGGTAAACAGCTCGCGCTCTTTCTTTACGCCGTCTTCGAATGACATTTCGCCTGCTGCCTTAACGGCTTCGATGGCTGCGTTCGGGGCGTCGAAACCGCGTAGCTTGCGCCCGTTTTTGGCGCGGAAATTGTCAAAAATCTGCGGGTCTTTCACGCCGTCTTCATTGGCGGTACCGTGTGAAGTGCGCGGTACCGGCTGGCCGATTTTCCTCTTTACGAATTCCACCGCATCTTCCGCCAGGCTGTTTTCGCCAACAAGCTTGTCGAGCAGGCCGATGTGCTCCGCTTTCTTGGCGCTAATCGGATCGCCTATAACAACGATGGGCAGAGCAGCCTCAGCGCCGACAAGGCGAGGGAGGCGTTGTGTCCCCGCAGCACCGGGGATCAAGCCCAACTTCACTTCCGGCAGTCCTATTTTGGCGGAGGGAACCGCAACACGGTAATGACAGGCCAGTGCAACCTCGCAGCCGCCGCCAAGCGCCGTGCCGTGGATCGCGGCAACGACAGGTTTGTCGCTGGCTTCGATTGCATCGCAAACTTCGGGTAGGCTTGGCCCCTTTGGTGCCTTGCCAAATTCGGTAATGTCGGCTCCGGCAAAGAAGGTTCGGCCTTCGCAGCGTATCACGATGGCTTCGATGCTATCATCGCTCGCTGCTTCTTCGATACCCTTTTGCAATCCTTCTCGCACGGCCTGACCCAGCGCGTTAACCGGCGGATTGTCCGATACGATGATCAGGACATTGCCCTGACGTTCGGTTGAAATGGCAGAATTCATTGTCTCACTCTCCTTTTATCAAAGACAGGTTTGGCCGGCTTTTTGCCGGAAACGATGCTCAATCCCTGTCTTTTGCCCTTTTGATTTCGGGCATACCTATAGTTCAAAGTAACTTCAATAAGTTAGTTTAAGTGTGAACTAAGCTCAAACCATATTTTCAAAAAACTGAATCATTCCTTGCCTTTTGTGATTTGTTCTGACTAAATCGCGGCAAATAAATAAGAGAGGAAATTGCTGAAATGCGTAATGCCGTTATCGTGTCCACTGCCCGTACTCCGTTGTCGAAATCTATGCGGGGGGCTTTTAACGCTACGCATCCGGTGGAATTAGGCTCTTGGTCGGTTAAGGCTGCGGTCGAGCGTGCTGGGCTCGACGGTGCAGAAATTGATGACGTGGTTATCGGGGCCGCCAACCAGAGTGGAGCGCAAAGCTCTAATATGGGGCGGCAGATCGCGCTTCGTGCCGGATTGCCAGTTGATGTGGCGGCAATGACCATGGACCGCCAATGTTCATCCGGATTGATGGCGATTGCGACTGCAGCAAAACAGATCATCGTTGATCGTATGGATATTTGCGTAGCAGGCGGTGTCGAGTCGATCTCGGCCATCCGTTCGGGCGGAAGCAAGCCGGAGCGTGACGAAGAACTGCTCAAGATGCATCCTGATATATTCATGCCGATGATCGGAACGGCTGAAACCGTGGCCAAGCGCTATGGTATCAGCCGCGAAGAGCAGGACGAATATTCACTCGAATCGCAGAAACGCACTGCCGCGGCGCAGGAGGCTGGCAAGTTCAGCGACGAGATACTCGAAATATCCACGACCATGAACGTGAAGGACAAGGAAACCGGAGAAGTCAGCAAGAAAGACGTGACGATTGCGATGGATGACTGCAACCGTCCGACAACAACGCTGGAAGGTCTGGCGAAACTCGAACCCGTCATGGGCGAGGGCTATTGCATCACCGCAGGCAACGCTTCCCAGCTTGCGGATGGTTCGGCGGCTTCGGTGCTGATGGAGGAAGGGATTGCTGAGCAACGCGGTCTGAGCCCGCTCGGTCGTTATGTTGGCATGGCGGTTGCCGGTACCAAGCCAGATGAAATGGGCATCGGCCCGGTTTTTGCCATTCCCAAGCTGCTCAAACGCTTTGATCTGACGATTGGTGATATTGGTCTGTGGGAACTGAACGAAGCTTTTGCGGTGCAAGTGCTGTACTGCCGGGACCGGCTTGGTATTCCGGATGACAGGCTTAACGTGAACGGGGGATCAGTCTCTATCGGGCATCCATTCGGTATGACGGGTGCGCGCTGTGTCGGTCATGCTTTGATTGAGGGCAAGCGCCGCGGCGAAAAATATGTTGTTGTCACCATGTGTGTCGGCGGCGGCATGGGCGCAGCCGGTCTGTTTGAAGTACTCTGACCATGGCGAGTAAAGTGCAAACGAAAAGCCTAGCATCGGCAATCGGTTGGGAAGCCCCCGCTGGATGGCCGGTTATCAGCCGCGAAGAATGTATGGCGCTTTTGACCGCGCCCGGTGCCAAGTTCGAGATGGAAACCGTCGATATTAACGGCGTTCCTACCCGCACCTGGAAAAATGCTCCACCAAATCTGCGCGCCATTGCGATGGCGGGACAATCGCATGGGGACCGTGTGTTCACGATCTACGAGGACGAGCGCGTCTCCTATGATGCGTGGTTCAAAGCGGTCTGCCGCTTGGCCGCAGAATTGCAGGCACGCGGTGTGAAAAAGGGGGACCGCGTCGCGGTGGCGATGCGTAACCTTCCCGAATGGCCGGTCGCGTTTTTTGCCGGCGCAGTGATTGGCGCAATTGTCGTGCCGCTTAACGCGTGGTGGACCGGCTCGGAACTTGCTTATGGTCTTGATAATTCAGGAACCAAGGTTCTGATCTGTGATGACGAGCGCTGGGACCGTATCCAGCCACATCTTTCTGAGATTCCGGCTTTGGAAACGATATTCGTATCGCGCAGTGAAGTCGCGCTGGAAGGGGCGGAAACGCTGGAATCCATCATTGGCAGGCCAGGCCAATATGCCGATCTGCCCGCCGGGACGCTGCCTGCCGTAGAAATCTTGCCAGATGATGATGCGACGATCTTCTATACTAGCGGTACGACCGGCAATCCGAAAGGTGCGCTTGGCACGCATCGCAACCTTTGTACCAACATCATGACCAGCGCTTATAGCGGTGCCTGCACAGTGCTTCGGCGCGGTGATGCCTTGCCGGACCCGGTCCAGAAAGTTGGCTTGACCGTTATACCCCTTTTCCACGTTACCGCATGTTCGGCTGGTCTGATGGGGAGCATAGCTGCAGGAAATACGCTGATTTTCATGCACAGATGGGACCCTGTTCAGGCGTTCCAGATCATCGAGCGCGAAAAGGTCAATTCGACCGGAGGTGTGCCCACGATAGCCTGGCAATTGCTTGAACATCCGGAGCGCAAGAATTACGATCTCTCCAGCCTTGAAGCGATAGCCTATGGCGGCGCTCCTGCAGCGCCCGAACTGGTTCGCAAGATCCGCGAGGAATTTGGCGCGCTGCCCGGCAATGGCTGGGGGATGACCGAAACCATGGCGACGGTCACTAGCCATTCAAGCGAAGACTATCTGAACCGGCCCGACAGTTGCGGCCCTCCCGTCGCGGTTGCCGATCTGAAAATCATGAACGAGGACGGCACACAGGAAAAAGCCACAGGTGAAGTTGGCGAACTATGGGCGCGCGGACCGATGGTGGTGAAAGGCTATTGGAACAATCCGCAAGCCACGGCAGAAACATTCATAGACGGCTGGGTGCGAACTGGTGATCTTGCGCGGCTGGACGAAGAGGGATGGTGCTATATTGTCGACCGGGCAAAGGACATGATCCTGCGCGGCGGCGAGAATATCTACTCTTCCGAAGTCGAAAATGTGCTCTACGATCATCCGGCTGTTACCGATGTTGCCTTGATTGGCTTGCCGCACAAACAGCTTGGTGAAGAGCCTGCTGCCGTCGTGCATCTGGCACCGGGTGAAAGTGCGAGCGAACAGGAATTACAGCTATGGGTCGCGGCGCGTCTGGCCAAGTTCAAAGTGCCGGTTCGCATCGTGTTTGTGCAAGATGTTTTGCCGCGCAATGCGAACGGCAAGATTCTTAAAAAGGACCTGCACAGCTTGTTCTGACAGGATTTGTCTGACATGAAAATCAGATGCATGTGATGAGTAGGTGTTACATGCAGTGGGGGTACCGATGGCGACGAATAACAAGGCTACTGAGAGGTTCGACAAGAAGCGGGACTCCATCATCAAGGCCGCCTCCGTTCTAATCAACACGCAAGGCGTGCAGGCGACTACGCTGGCTTCTGTTGCGAAAGCGATCGGGCTCAATGCAACGAGCATCACCTATTATTTCTCCCGCAAGGAGAAGCTCGTCGTTGCCGTCTATGATGCCACGCTTGACCTGATGGAACAAATGGCGCGGGATTCCCGCGCACAGGAAAATCCGGCCGCCCGGCTCCGCTATTATCTTGCCGAACATGTGGCTTTACGCAAACGCATCAGGCAGGGCGAAACCGGCCTGTTGACGGCACTTTCCGAAATACGAACTCTGGACGAGGATACACAAAGGCCACTTCTCAACCGCTATCGGTCCATCGTGAACATTGTCCGCGAATTTTTTGGCAAACCGACTAATGACGCGCAAAAGGCACTCTATACTGTGCGGGCGCATGTGTTGCTGGAAGCGATGATGTGGTGGCCCGCATGGTCAACGCGCTATTCTGTTCTGGATTTCGACCGTGTTCAGGAACGTCTTTTCGATGTTCTGGCTTATGGCGTTGCTGCTCCCGGTAGCGACTGGAACCCGCAAACGCTGGACGGAGAACTCTGGCGCACGGACATAGGCGAGGCGCCCAGCCAGAACGCCGAGTTTTTACGCGCCGCAACCGTCACGATTAACGAGCGCGGCTATCATGGTGCTTCGGTCAACCGGATCGCCAAGATCCTCAATGTCACAAAGGGCAGCTTCTATCATCATCACGAGGCCAAGGATGATCTGGTCCTTGCCTGTTTCCAGCAAAGCTATGACCGGCTTTCGGCGGCGCAGATGGCCGGCTTAAATTTTGACGGCAATTACTGGACGCGTTTGTCGAGTGTCATGGCCGAGCTTATCGACCTGCAATTTTATGACACAACGCCCCTGCTTCGCACGACCGCTCTTCAGGCGCTCGAAAGCAATGACCGCTTCAATGTTGTGACGCGATCTAACCGGCTGGCCCGGCGTTTTGCGGGGATGCTGATTGATGGCATCGCCGATGGGTCTGTTCGGCCTATCGATCCCCTCGTCGCCAGTCAGGTGTTCATGTCTACCCTTAACGGAGCTTATGAAGGGCGGCGATGGGCACGGCGTTTCACAGATCCGAACGAGGCCATCCGGGTCTATGCATCAACCCTTTACGAAGGCATGATTGATACTTAAGGCGGGAAGGCAGGGATGAAGGACAGGCTTACCAGCTGAAATCCCGTGGTTCCCGCACGGTGAAGAATATCAAAGCCACCGCAACAGTGAGCGCGATCAGCACCGTGGCAAAAAACGGTTCGAAGCCCACAAGTGCTATTGCTACCCCGGCCAAAACAGGTCCGATGGCGGCGATTATGCCTTCCACCGTGGTTACCAGACCGAGGCGCATGGGAATGTCTTCCTGACTTCCGAATTCCAGCACCATCGTGCTTGCTGCCAGCATCCAGCCGGACGTGCCAAATCCCAAGAGGATGAATGACGCGTAAATCGGAGTGGCAGTGCCCGCCATCATCAACGTGACGACGCCTGCTATCGAACATAGCAGCGAACCAATATAGACGATGCGAAATCCTAATCGGTCGCCCATTGGCCCCCAGATGATGTTCGCCACGGTATCGGAACCGAGAAACACGAAACTGAGGCCGCCGA
>JADKLW010000538.1_pt1 | contig 14810 bp, 19 predicted proteins | sample 8641881 | NCBI WGS metagenome assembly JADKLW01 (sample SAMN16272185, study PRJNA661076) | feces metagenome | isolation source: fecal sample from diarrhoea affected cattle B | host: Bos taurus | place: South Africa: Lokaleng Village, Mahikeng | collected 2019-09 | reverse complement strand
CGCGCTGGGACGAGGCGCGCTATGAAAAGGCCTTCGAGCGGGTCAAGGCCCTGATCTCGGCCGGCGACACCTATCAGGTGAACCTCACCTTCAAGGCCGATTTCCACCTGGACGGTGATCCCGCCGCCCTCTATCGCGCGCTGACGCGCCAGCAGCGGGTTGCCTATGGGGCGCTGATCAATACGGGCAGCCACTGGATCCTGTCCCGCTCGCCCGAACTTTTCGTGGCCAGCCGGGGCGACACGATCTCGGCCCGGCCGATGAAGGGCACGCGCAAGCGCGGGCGCACGCTCGCCGAGGACGAGGCCGCACGGCTGGCCCTTGCCGCTGACGAGAAGAACCGTGCCGAAAACCTGATGATCGTCGACCTGCTGCGCAACGATCTCGGCCGCATTGCCGAGATCGGCTCGGTCAGGGTCACCGATCTCTTTACCGTCGAAACCTATTCCACGCTCCACACCATGACCTCGGGCATCACGGCGCGGCGCCGCGGCGGTGTCACCACCAGCGATGTGCTTGCCAGGCTTTTTCCCTGCGGATCGATTACCGGCGCCCCTAAACTCCGCGCCATGGAGATCATCCAGGAGGTCGAGGCGGGACCCCGCGGGCTTTATACCGGCGCCATCGGCCATTTTGCGCCCAGTGGCGACCTGACCCTCAACGTGGCCATCCGCACCGCCGTGATCGACAATGACGGCAAGGGCGAGATCGGCATCGGTGGCGGCATCGTCGCCGACAGCGTCGCTGGTGACGAATATCGCGAGGCCCTGCTCAAGATGGCATTTCTCACCAGGCCCGTGCCGGATGTGACCCTGATCGAAACCCTGCTCTGGACGCCGAAGGACGGCTTCTGGCTGCTTGACCGGCACCTGCAACGGCTCGAGCAATCGGCAGGCTATTTTGGATTGAATTTCGAACCAGACGCCATCAAGGCCCTGCTCGCGGCGCAGGCGTTCCCCGAACAGCGCATGCGGGTGCGCTTGACGCTCGATGCCAGTGGCCCGGCCGTTACCGCCGTGGCCCTGCCGCCCAATCCGGCACTCTTCCGCTTTGCCATTGCAGCCGACCGACTGGACTCGCAGAGCCTCTGGCTCTTGCACAAGACCACCAATCGCGCCTTTTACGATGAACCCCGCCAGCGCGCCCACGCTGCTCTCGGGGTCGATGAAGTGCTGTTTCTCAACGAGCGCGGTGAATTGACCGAAGGCTCGATCACCAACCTCTTCATCGAACGCGGCGGCATGCTGCTGACCCCACCGGTTTCGGCCGGATTGCTGCCGGGCACGCTGCGCGCCGAACTGATCGCCACAGGAAAGGCGCGGGAAGAGCGCCTGACGCTGGCCGATCTCGAGAGCGCCGAGGCCGTCTGGCTGGGCAATTCCGTGCGCGGTCTCCTGCCGGCACAATGGATCAAGGAGTGACCATGACCATCAAGATCAATGCAGCCGACACGCTGGTCGTTGTCGATATGCAGTATGATTTCCTGCCTGGTGGCAGCCTTGCCGTTGCCGGCGGCGATGAAATCGTGCCGCTGGTCAATACGTTGGCCAAAGGGTTCACCAATGTGGTGCTGACCCAGGATTGGCATTCGGCCGATCACATCTCCTTTGCCAGCCAGCATGCGGGGAAGTCGCCCTTCGATACGGTGGAACTGGCCTATGGCACGCAGGTTCTCTGGCCCGATCACTGCATCTGGAACAGCCATGGGGCCGCGCTCTCGGCGGACGTCGACATTCCCCACGCCCAGCTGATCATCCGCAAGGGCTATAACCGCGCGATCGATTCCTATTCCGGCTTCCAGGAAGCCGATCGGCAGACGCTGACGGGGCTGGCCGGTTATCTCAACGAGCGGGAAGCCGGTCGGCTCTACATCGTGGGCCTTGCCACCGATTTCTGTGTGGCCTGGACCGCCATCGACGCCGCCGCGGGCGGGTTCGACGTCACCGTCATCGAAGATGCCACGCGCCCCATCAATGCCGATGGCAGCCTGGACAGGGCCTGGGCCGACATGACGGCAGCGGGCGTCGAGCGGGTGATGAGCAGGGATATTCTGGGCTAGGAGCGCGGACGGCCGGCCGGAAACAAAAATCCCCGCTTGCGCGGGGATTCACGTGAAACTTCGAAGCGGCGGCTCCACCGTAAAATCCTTCCTGCGGATGGATTTTAGCTCAGAAGGCCAAGAGGCCTACGGCCGAATGGCAGTCCTTGAGCCCTACGCGCTCTTGTCGACGGCTTCGTCGGTGGGTGCCTGGCTCGGGCCACCCTTGGCCACGCCGACCATGGCCGGGCGCAACACGCGGTCGCCGATGGCAAAGCCGGCCTGCACCACCTGCACGATCGTCCCTTCCGGGGTCGAGGGATCCGGCACCTCGAACATGGCCTGATGCTTGTGCGGATCAAATTTCTGGCCATTGGCCTCGATCGGGACAACGCCATGCTTGGCCAGCAGGCGCTGCATTTCGCGCTCGGTCATCTCGATGCCCTCGATCAGGCTCTTGACCGTGGGGTCTTCGGATTCACGCGCTTCGGGCGGCAGCATGACGAGTGCGCGCGACAGGGCATCTGTGGCGCTCAGCATGTCGCGGGCAAAACCGGCAATGGCGTAGCTGCGTGTATCGTTGACGTCGCGCTCCGTGCGTTTGCGCAGATTTTCCATCTCGGCAATGGTGCGCAGCACGCGATCCTTGAGCTCGGCATTTTCGGCGCGCAGGGCCTCGACCGGATCGACTTCGGCCTCAGGCTCGATCTCGATTTCGACTTCAGGCGTCTCGCCCTGGGCGGCGTTCTCGTCGCTCATCATTGTTCTGTTCCGCAAAGATTACTGGATTGCCCCGCATATCGGCCAAACGGGCGGCCTTTTCAAGTCCGGCGCGGTACTCGGGCAGTGCTCACCGCTTCCGCGCCATCATGGCGCTGATCACATTTGCGGTATAGTCCACCACCGGCACGATCCGCGCATAGTTGAGCCTTGTCGGGCCGATCACGCCCAGTACGCCGACCACCTTGTCATTGGCATCCTTGTAGGGACTGAGGATGACCGAGGAGCCCGATAGCGAGAACAGCTTGTTCTCCGAGCCGATGAAGATGCGTACGCCCTCGGCCTTTTCGGCATCACCGAGCAGCTCCAGCAAGCCGTCCTTGCTTTCCAGTTCGTCGAACAGCTGACGCATGCGCAGCAATTCGTCGCTCGCCATGGCGTCGTTGATCAGGTTGGCACGGCCACGCACGATCACCGTCGGCTGGCTGGCAGGGGCCGACTGGCCCAGCGTCGCGATCCCGGCATCCACCAGCTTTTGCGTCAGCTCATCCAGTTCGGCACGTTGTTCGTTGCGTTGCTCGGCCAATGCCTTGCGCGCTTCCGGAATGGTCCGGCCCACCACGTAGCGCGCCAGGTAGTTGCCGGCTTGCGCCAATGCCGAGGCGGTGAGGCCGGGTGGCACTTCCATGATGCGGTTTTCCACCTGCCCGTCCTGGCCCACCAGGATTGCCATGGCCCGGGTCGCATCGAGCCGCACGAACTCGATATGCCGCAGCACCATGTCGGCCTTGGTGGCAATGACGACACCCGCGCCCTGGCTGAGACCGCTGAGCAGCTGGCTGGCTTCGGTGAGTACATCCTCGACCTGACCGCTATGCTGGCCCTGGATGGACTTGGCGATCTGGCTGCGCTCGTTCTCGTTGACGGCGCCCACTTCGAGCATGGCGTCGACGAAAAAGCGCAGGCCCTCCTGCGTCGGGGCGCGTCCGGCCGAGGTGTGGGGCGCGGCAATTAGGCCGAGATCTTCAAGATCGGCCATGACATTGCGCACCGAGGCGGGCGACAGCCCCGTCTGCAGCATGCGGCTGAGATCGCGCGAACCGACCGGCGAGCCGGTTTCGAGGTAGCGCTCGACGATCTTGCGAAAGATGTCCTGGCTGCGGGCGTTGAGGACGCTCAGAAAGTCTTCGGGCGGTTTGATCATGACTGTTCGATAAAATCGTCCGCTTTAACCTTGCCCCTTCATTTAAGCGCATTGCAGCCTCCCGCCAAGCGTCCGTGGCTTGTGAGGCGGCCCGCGTAGGGTTAAGAGGCGGTTAACGATACTGTTGCAGTGGATTTTTGATGCGCCCTTCCGGACGTGAGCCCAATCAAATGCGCGCCGTGGCGATCGAGCGCCATGTCGCCCAGAAGGCCGAAGGCTCCTGCCTGGTCTCGTTCGGCAATACCAAGGTGCTGGTCACCGCCTCGGTCGAAACCAGCCTGCCCGGCTGGCTGCGCGGCAAGGGTCAGGGCTGGGTCACCGCCGAATACGGCATGCTGCCGCGTGCCACCGGCAGCCGCACCCGCCGCGAGGCGACCGCCGGCAAGCAGACCGGTCGCACCCAGGAAATCCAGCGCCTGATCGGCCGCTCGCTGCGCGCCGTGGTCGATATGCAGCTGCTGGGTGAAAACCAGATCACCGTCGATTGCGACGTGCTCGAAGCCGATGGCGGCACCCGCACCGCCTCGATCACCGGTGCCTATGTGGCGCTCGCCGATGCCATTGCCTGGATGGACGAGCGCAAGCTGACCAAGGGCAAGGCGCTGCGCGATTCAGTCGCGGCCGTCTCCTGCGGCATCTATCGCGGTACCCCGGTGCTCGACCTCGACTATCTCGAGGATGTCGAAGCCCATACCGACGCCAATTTCGTCATGACCGGCTCGGGCAAGTTCGTCGAAATCCAGGGCACGGCCGAGCAGGCGCCCTTCAGTCGCGACGAGCTCAATTCCCTGATGGCCCTGGCTGAAGAGGGCATTGGCGAACTGACCCTGCTCCAGCAGACGGCGCTTACAGCATGATCGGCGCCTTGCTGAAAAAACTCGCCTCCGGTGGAGCGCCACGCGAGGAGAACGCACCCCGCGCCACCTCCCCCGCCCCCGATTGCGCCATCTGGAACGACATCGCCCGCGCCCTGGATGCCAAGCCACGGAGCACCAAATGAGTATCCCGCGTCTCCGGGCAGGCGACCGCCTGGTGCTGGCTACGCATAATGCGGGCAAGCTCAAGGAATTCCAGGAGTTGTTCGCGCCCTTCGGGCTCGAGCTGGTTTCGGCCGGGGAACTCGGCCTGCCCGAGCCGGAAGAGACCGGCACCACCTTTGCCGAGAATGCCCGGCTCAAGGCTCACGCCGCGGCGCAGGCTTCCGGCATGCTGGCGCTGAGCGATGATAGCGGGCTCTGCGTCGATGCGCTCAATGGTGATCCGGGTGTCTATACCGCCGACTGGGCCGGCGTCCCGCGTAATTTCAACTACGCCATGAAGCGGGTCGAAGATGCGCTCCAGGCCGCCAACGCCACCTCGCCTGCCCAGCGCAAGGGGTCTTTCAACGCCACGCTGTGCCTCGCCCATCCCGATGGCCGCGACGTGATCTATCATGGCCAGTGCTTCGGCACGCTGGTCTGGCCGCCACGCGGCGACCAGGGCCACGGCTATGATCCGGTTTTCATGCCGGATGGCCATGACATCACCTTCGGGCAGATGTCGCCCGAGATGAAGCACTCCTGGGCCCCCGGACAAGAGGGCCTCTCCCACCGTGCCCGGTCCTTTGCCAAGTTCGTGGAGAACCAGATTGACCAGGCGTGACCCCGACAAGTGGCCGCCGGTTTTCGGACGAGTTCACGCAAAATGAGCAACCCCAACGACATGTTCGGGGTTTACGTGCACTGGCCGTTCTGCGCGGCCAAGTGCCCCTATTGCGATTTCAATTCCCATGTCCATCGCGGGCCGTTCGACGAGATCGACTATATCGCGGCCTATGAGCGCGAAATCGCCACCGCCGCCGAACTGGCGCCGGGCCGGCGCGTGCAGTCGATCTTCTTCGGCGGCGGCACGCCCTCGCTGATGAATCCGCAATCCACCGGGCGCATTCTCGATGCGATCGCCAAGCACTGGACGATGGACGCCAATGCCGAGATCACCCTGGAAGCCAATCCGACCAGCGTCGAGGTCGACCGCTTCAAGGGTTATCGCGCCGCTGGGGTCAACCGCGTCTCGCTCGGCGTGCAGTCCTTGCGCGAGGGTCCCCTGGCGGAACTGGGCCGCCGTCATACGGTGGAGGAAGCCATTGCGGCCGTGCGTATCGCCCAGTCCGTGTTCGAGCGTTCGAGCTTCGACCTGATCTATGGTCGTCCGCGACAGACGCTCGATGATTGGGAAGACGAGCTCAAGGAAGGCCTGTGGCTCGCCCAGGGCCATATCAGCCTCTACATGCTCACTATCGAGCAGGGCACGCGCTATTTCGACCTGCAGCAGGCCGGCAAGTTGACCCTGCCCAACGAGGATCTTGCCGCCGATTTCTATGAGCTGACCCAGGAACTGACGGCATCGGCTGGCCTGCCGGCCTATGAGATTTCCAACCATGCCCGGCCCGGTCAGGAGAGCCGCCACAACATGCTCTACTGGCGCTATGGCGAATATGCCGGCATCGGACCGGGCGCCCATGGAAGGCTGATGATCAACAACCAGCGCCATGCCACCGCCGCTGAAAAACTGCCCTTCGACTGGCAGAAAAAGGTGCAGGCGCAGGGCCATGGCATGGTGGTCGACGATGTGCTGACCTGGGAGGAGCAGGGCGACGAGTTCCTCGTCATGGGCCTGCGCCTCAAGGAGGGGATTTCCCCGGCGCGGTTCACCGCCATTTCCGGCCGCCAGATTTCCGCTCGCCAGATCGAGGCGCTCAAGGGCTATGGTTTCGTCGAGTCCCTGCCCAACGGCAATCTGCGGGTTACGGACAAGGGCTTCCCGGTGCTGGATGCCGTGGTGGCCGATCTCGCGGCCTAAAGCTTGGCGCCCTCGAGAATCTGCGGCCCGCCTGGGGCTAACCGCTTGATTGCCAGTGCATATTCGCTGCGACCATTGCCCAGGAAGCGGAACACGCCGTCGCGCCCGTTAAAGCCGGTCGGATTGGTCAGCAGGGTCGGGTTGTAGGGCGGGGTGGCCAAGGAGAGGGTGTTCACATTGGCCAGGATCGTCGCGGTATAGGCGATGGTGGCCAGGGCATGCGGCTGGGTGCCGAACTGGCGCTGGTAGTCGGCGCTGATGGCGGCCATGCCGGCCGAGTCCACTGCGGGATAAATCGCGCCGCTGAGCTGGGCGGCGCCGGCGATGACGGGATCGCCCTCCCAATCGGCCGAGCCGACGATCTGCACCATGTCCGGACTTATCCCCGCCTGGGCCAGCAGCACGCCGAAGCTTGGTGCTGTCGCCCGATCGGGCAGGAACAGCGTGTCGATCATGCCCTTCTGGATCTGCGGCAACGCCTGGTTGACGATCTGCTGCGCCTCCTCGACGCTTGAAAACGTATAGATCGCCTGCGGCGCAAAGCCCGCGGTGACGGCCTGTTGGCGGAAGGCAAGCTCCTGCGCCTGGCCGAATTCGGTGGCCGGAAACACCCCGGCAATGCCGCGGCGACCCTGCGCCATCAGCCAGCCCATCGAGCGCTTCATCTCCATATCCGGCAGCACGCTCAGCAGGTAAACCCCGGGACCCGCGGCGGCGGGATTGTTGGAAAAGCCGATCAGCGGCAGGCCGGCCGATCGTGCCACGGCGCCAGCCGCCGTCACCTGGTCGGCGCGCAGGGGCCCGAGGATAAGCCTCGCACCCTCGCCCACGGCGGCGCTGGCGGCGGCGGTTGCGCCCTGCACCGTGCTGCCGGTGTCGCGCAGGCTGATGGTGATGTTCTGCGCAATATTGGGATGGGCTTCGATGAACTGGATGGCCAGCCGGCTGGCATTGGCCAGCGACTGGCCCACACTGGCGAGGCCACTATCCCCGCTGAGCGGCAGCAGCAGAGCCACCTTGACCGGGCCGCGCCCGAAGCTCTGGGCGGGGGCGACTGGCATCATGGTCTGGGAGGGGATAGCCTGCGCCGGCGGGCCGCCGAAATCGAGGGTGCGCGAACCCAGCTGGATGGGCGCGCAGGCGGAAAGCGCCAGCAGCGCCACGACGCCGAAGGTCTGTGCTATGCCATGCCATGGCAGTCGATACCCAGTCACGCTTGCCCCGAATTCGCTAGCAGACTGTTAACATCTAGAACCGCATTGCTTAACCAATTCTCAACTGAGCGGACCCCTGGCGCATGACGGATACCAAATCGGGCTACTTCATCGCCGGCACCGCCTTCCCGGCGCCTCCGCTTGCCCCCGGTCTCTATGTCGTGGCGACCCCGATCGGCAATCTGCGCGACATCACCATCCGCGCGCTCGAAACGCTGGCCGCTGCCTCGGTCATCCTGTGCGAGGACACGCGCCAGTCCGCCCGCCTGCTCGATCACTATGGCATCCGGGGAAGGCGCATTGCCCTGCATGAACATAATGAGCGGGCCAAGGCCGACGACATCGTGCGGCGCGTCCAAGCCGGCGATGCCATTGCGCTGATCTCCGATGCGGGAACGCCGCTGCTCTCCGATCCCGGCTTTCCGCTGATCCGCGCGCTGGCCGAGGCAGGCCAGCCGGTCTTCCCCATTCCGGGCGCGTCCGCCCTGCTCTCTGCGCTGGTGATTGCGGGCCTGCCCACCGACGCCTTTGCCTTTCACGGCTTCCTGCCCCCAAAGGCCGGCGCGCGGGCCAATGCGCTCAAGGCGCTGCGCGATTCACGTGAAACTCTGGTCTTCTACGAAAGCCCGCGCCGGCTGGACGATACGCTTGCCGCCATGGCCGAGGCCTGGGGCGAGCGGCAGGCTGCCGTGGCGCTGGAGCTGACCAAGCGCTTCGAGCGGGTGCATCGCGGCACGCTGCCGGAGCTTGCTGCCGAATTTGCCGATGCCGAAACCCGGGGCGAAGCGGTGATCGTGGTGGCAGGAGCCGCCGAGCCAGCAGCGCCCGATGCGGCCGACTGGCAGGCGGCGCTTGCCGAGGCAATGGCCGGCCAGCCATTGCGGGCAGCGGTGGATGAGGTTGCCACCCGTTTCGGGCTCAAGCGCAAGGAGGTCTATGATGCCGCCCTCGCCATCAAAGCCCAAGAGTAGCGCCCGCATTGCCGCCTATCGCGGTGGCCATCGCGGCGAGGCGCTGGCGGCCTGGCTGCTGCGGCTCCAGTTCTACCGCATCCTGGCGCGGCGCTACAAAACCCCGCTTGGCGAGATCGACCTCATCGCCGAGCGCTTCGGCACCGTGGTCTTTGTCGAGGTGAAGGCGCGCAGCCGCGCGGCCAGCGAGCTGGAGACGCTGGAGAGCGTCAATCGCGCGCGCATCGTCCGCGCCGCGCAATACTGGCTGGCCCGCCATCCAAGGAGCGCGGCAGCCAATCTGCGCTTCGACGTGATTTTCCTTGCGCGCGGACATTGGCCGCGCCATGTCATCAACGCCTTCGATGCAAGTTGAGAACCGCTATGTCGCTCAAAGTCGCGGTCCAGATGGACCATGTCGCCACCATCAATCCGCGCGGCGATTCCACCTTCGCCCTGATGCTGGAGGCGCAGGCGCGCGGCCATGAGCTGCTGCACTATACGCCCGATACGCTCGCCCTGCGCGACGGCGTGGTGAGTGCGCTCGCGGCCCCCATCGAGGTCTTCGACAAGCCCAGGGGCGAGCATTTCGCGCTGGGCGCGGAGCAGCGGGTCGATCTGTCGACCCAGGACGTGATCCATATGCGCCAGGATCCGCCCTTCGACATGAACTATATCACCCTCACCCACCTGCTCGAGCGGCTGCATCCCAAGACGCTGGTGGTCAATCCACCCGCAGCGGTCCGCAATGCGCCGGAAAAGATCCTCGTCACCGAATTTCCCGAACTGATGCCGCCCACGCTGGTGACGCGTGACCGCCAGATGATCCACGACTTCCGCAAGGAGCATGGCAACATCATCGTCAAGCCGCTCTACGGCAATGGCGGGGCCGGGGTATTCTTCATCCAGGAGGGCGACCATAACCTGGTCAGCCTGCTCGAACTCTTCGAGAACAATTACCGCGAACCCTTCATGATCCAGAAATACCTGCCCGACGTCAGGAAGGGCGACAAGCGGATCATCATCGTCGATGGCGAGCCGGTGGCCGGGCTCAACCGCATCCCCGCCGATGGCGAGGCCCGCTCCAACATGCATGTGGGTGGCCGGCCGGAGCTGAGCGAACTCACGGCAAGGGAACGTGAGATCTGCGCGGCCATCGCCCCGGCGCTCAAGGCGCGCGACATGATCTTTGTCGGCATCGACGTGATCGGGGACTATCTCACCGAGATCAACGTCACCTCCCCCACCGGCATCCGCGAAATCAAGCGTTTCGGCGGGCCCGATATTGCCGTCATGATCTGGGACGCCATCGAAAAGCGTCGCGCCTGATGTGGCTGCTGGTCGCGGCGGTCCTTGCCAGCCTGTTCTGGTTCCTGTTCCGCCGCTGGCGCCGGAGCCTGGCCGTCGACAAGCGGCTGACCCTGCCCTATTGGCGCAATTCGGTCCTCGTGGTGGGCGCCTATCTGCTGGTGATCCTGCTTGGCGCCGGCGTCACGCGCGTCATGGTCGGCTTCAACCGCTCCGGCTGGGCCGACCTGCTGATGGTCGCCTTCTTTGCCGTCTGGGTCGGCTATGGCGCGGTCTGGCTGGTGCGCTTCCTGCCCACGACCAGGGCGCTGCCGGACTGGCTGACGCGCTCGCGTGGGTGGATCGACGGCCTGGCGCTGCTGGCGCTTGCAGGGTTGGCGACCGGGGCGCGAATGCTCTGAAGCACGGGCAGCAACACAATTGGTGAAGACAGACCATTGATACGTCATGAGTGCCTGAGGCGGACCAGGGACTAAAATGGCAAAGCCGATCGTGTTCACCAACCATGCACTGGTTGCCATGGCGCAGCGACAGCTTGCGCCGGAATGGATCGTGCGGTCGATTGAAGCGCCCCAGTGGCTGGAGCCCGATCCTGCCGACCCCGAGGTGAGGCGCGCCTTTGTGAGCGTGCCGGAACGCGGTGGCCGCTATCTGCGCGTTGCCTATGTGGAAACTGCCAGCGAAATCCGTATACTGTCGGCGTTCCTTGATCGCCGCGCGAGGCCAAAGTGAAGCCGACCGTTACCTACGACCCGGAAGCCAACGCCGCCTATATTCGCTTCTCTCCCGAACCGGTCGAGGAAAGCGAGGAAGTGTCGGCCGGGATCGTACTGGACTACGACGCCGACGGCCGGATCGTTGGCATGGAAGTCCTTGATGCGAGGGCTCACCTGTCCCCCGACCTACTTGACAAGGTGGCGTAACGCCGAAGACTGGGCAAGTGGCGCCGAAACCGCTAGCACTATCGACAATTGCAGGGACCAGCGTCATGCCCACCACGACTTTTCTCGTCGCCTTCGCGACCCTGTTTGCTACGGTCGGCGTGGCCGACATCGCCTTCATCTTTGCAGCGCTGACCAAGCATAACACCGCCAAGCAGCGCTTTGCCTTCGCCACGCGCGGCGTGATCATTGCGGGGCTGATCCTGCTGCTGTTTGGCGTCTTGGGCAATCCGATCCTCGAAGTGTTCGGCATCACCATTCCGGCCCTGCGCACCGCCGGCGGCCTCCTGCTGTTCCTGATCGCCATCGACATGGTTTTCGCCCGCCATTCCGGCGGCACCGACATTACCGACCAGGAAGAGATCGAGGCCCGTTCGCGCGACGACATCGCCGTCTTCCCCCTCGCCATGCCGCTGCTGGCTGGCCCCGGGGCCATCAGTGCGGTGATCCTGCTCACCACCGGCACCAGGACCGACCTCGAATTCTGGGCCGTGCTGCTGGCGGTGGTGGTGATCCTGTTCATTGCCTGGCTGACCCTTCTGGTCGCCATTCCGATCCAGCGGCTGCTGGGGGTGACGGGCCTCGCCGTGGTGTCGCGCGTGGTCGGCATCCTGCTGGCGGCCCTGGCCGTGCAGTTCGTCTTCGACGGCATCCGCACCAGCGGCCTGCTCAACGGCGCAGCCTGACCAAAAGGGCGGCCGACATGTGCCGACCGCCCCAAGTTCTCGCGGATAGACAAGCCTACTTCTTGGCTGTGTTGCCGGTGCTGCCGGCACCCAGCCCCGTCACCGCCTTCGCAGCGGCGACCTTGTCCTTTTTCGGCTTCTTGGCTTCCTTGTTGCTGCGCATCTGACCTTTGGCCATTCCCGTTCTCCTCGGTCGGGCCCCTGCCCGGATGATTACCACGCCACGCTAGACCTGCCCCGAATCGCTGGCAAGCCGGCGCCCATGTCACAGGTGCAGGATTTGACTTTCCGGGGCGTTCTGCTTTGATAGCGGCATGCGCGCTATTCCTTTCGACAGTCGCCAGCAGCACCGGTTGCGCCTCCTCCGAGGCGTCTGACCTGGTTCGGCCACCTGCCTGAGCGCAAGGGCCGGGCCAGGACGATTTCCCTTTCCCATTGACCTGATGCGCCCGCTCGACGGGCCGCCTGCCATTGTCCGCAGGCCGCAGCCCTTCGGCGCGGTGGCGGCAATGCGCCTGTTTGGAACCATGCCATGACGTTCAAATATGCCCTCACCCTGCCCATCAGCGGCAGCCACAAGCTCAGCCGGTTCACCGACTGGGCCGAGACCAAGCTACCGGGCCTGCAATATCGCCTGCCGCCGCAGACCCCGATCAAGACCGAGACCATGACCATTCGCCTGCGCGAACTGGATGACCGGCAACGGGTGCTGACGGCGCTCGCCGACAGCAAGCCCTGACCCCGGGCGTTGCCTATGCGCCGCGACACCGGTGTCGCGGCGCCCCTCCATCGTTCAACCGCCATGCCATGGAGCATAAAATGTCGGGCTCAGCCCAGTTCGTCATGACCGATCGGGATTATGCCATCCTGCGCGGCATTGCCATGGCGCGACCCTCGGGGGAGCGCGGCTATTTCGACCTGCTGCGGCACAAGCTGGTGCATACCGAAATCGTGCCGGCTGACGCCATCGATCCGGAGTTCGTCACCATGAACAGCCAGGTGCGCTACCGCGTTGGGGATGGCCGCTGGCTCGAGCATCGCCTGGTGCTGGGCGCCGCGCGCGAGGTGATCGGCCAGACGGTGTCGCTGCGCTCGCTGCACGGGCTGGCGCTGCTGGGCATGCGCGACGAGCAGATGCTGGACTATGCGCCCGACCAGGGCACGGTGACGGTCAATGCCGTGCTCTACCAGCCCGAAGCCGATGCCGAAGTGGTCGACTATGGCCGCGCCCGCATGTGGCGCGGCCGCTGAGGCCTATTTGGCCGACTGGCACCGTCCGGTGGGCCCGAGCGAGGCGATCGCCCGCGGGTCGCAGCCGGTCAACAGGAAGGTGATCCAGTCGTTCTGGTTCCCATAGAAGGCATTGCGGTCCACTTCGCCGCGCACACCGGGTACGACGCCGGTCTGCGTCCACTGCCAGAACGTCCAGGCGCGGTTGCCATAGCGCTCATGTGGTTCGGCAGCGGTCGAGCGGAGCCAGAAGGCGTTGGGGAAATATTCCCCGTTCAGCACGTCGCGATGGAAGTTCATGTCGGTATAGATGATGGGAAGCTTGCCGGTATGGCGCTCCATCGCATCGAGCATGACGCGGATCTTTTCCAGCGCATCGGCGCGGCTGGGCTTGTTCTTGCAGCTTGAATGGTTGTTCCATTCCAGGTCGAGCACCGGCGGCAGCGCATCGGGATCGTTGGGCACCTGCGAGACGAACCAGGCCGCCTGTTCGGAAGCCAGCGAGCACCAGGTCATGAAATGATAGGCGCCGCGCGGCATGCCGGCATCGCGCGCCCGCACCCAGTTGGTGCGGAAATTGGGGTCGAGATAGTCCTTGCCCTCGGTCGCCTTCATGAAGACGAAGTGGATCCCGCTCTGGAAAGCGCGGCGGAAATCGACATTCTCCTGGTAGCGGGCCACGTCGATCCCCTGGATCGGCATGGTGCGCGCCCGATCCACCCCGCGATGGGGGCGATTGTCGCCCTGGATGGGACCATAGAGGCCGCCACCTGAAGAACAGGCCACCAGCACCGCAGCCAGAATGGCTGAAATCGTGCCCTTTGCGATCGTGGAAAACGAGGGAAAAGGCCTTCGGACGGGCATCGGCAGCAACTCACGCAGAACAAACTTGCCTTTGATTCAACATGGGCAGGTTAATGGCCTGTTAGGTTTACTTGTGTGGCAAGGGACATGGTTAATACTCCATGTTCTGTTCGCTTTACGTTCTTGTTAGCGTGACGCGGCTTTGCTAGATTGGTCCTGCACTTGGGGAACAGGGCATGGGCACGCGGGTCGCGACGGTGGCGTTTCAGGGCATCGAGGCGGTGCCCGTCGATGTGCAGGTGCAGATCACGCCGGGCCTGCCGCGCATTGTCCTGGTCGGGCTGCCCGACAAGGCGGTCAATGAATCGGGCGAGCGGGTGCGCGGCGCGCTGATCGCCTCGGGCCTTGGCATCCCGCCCAAGCGCATCATCGTCAATCTCGCGCCGGCCGACCTGCCCAAGGAAGGCAGCCACTACGACCTGCCTATCGCCCTGGGCATCATGGCGGCCATCGGCGCCATCCCGCAGGACGCGCTGGACGGCTACCTGGCGCTGGGCGAGCTGGGGCTGGACGGACGGCTGGCCCATACCGGCGGCATGCTGCCCGCGGCGATCGCCGCCCAGAGCCGCGAACTGGGCCTGATCTGCCCGCAGGCGTCCGGCCCCGAGGCCGCCTGGGCGGGCGAAGAGCTCGAAATCGTCGCTGCGGAAAGCCTGCTGGCGCTCTGCAATCACCTGACCGGGCATCAACTGGCCAACCGGCCAGTGGCGCGGCGGCACCTGCCCGCGACGGCCCTGCCGGACCTCAGCGAAGTGCGTGGCCAGCTGGTGGCGCGCCGCGCGCTCGAAGTGGCGGCGGCCGGCGGCCACAACATGCT
>JADKLW010000537.1_pt1 | contig 14812 bp, 12 predicted proteins | sample 8641881 | NCBI WGS metagenome assembly JADKLW01 (sample SAMN16272185, study PRJNA661076) | feces metagenome | isolation source: fecal sample from diarrhoea affected cattle B | host: Bos taurus | place: South Africa: Lokaleng Village, Mahikeng | collected 2019-09 | reverse complement strand
AACGGGCGCTGCGCGTCTGATTGCCAATGTCATTGCCGCCTATCTGCCAACTAGCGAGCCGCTGCTGGTCGTGCTCTCGGTTCTGGCGCTTGCTGTCGCGATAACGCCTTTCATAGACAATGTGTCGACCGCCGTGGTGCTCAGCCCCATTGCCGCTGGACTTGCCACCCGCACAGGAACCCCGGTCGAACCGTTACTGATCGCTGTGGCAATTGGCGCATCGATGGATTTTCTAACCCCCTTTGGACATCACAATAATGCGGTGGTTATGGGAGCGGGCGGTTATCGCTTTCTGGACTTCACCCGGTTGGGATTCCCGCTGACCGTGCTCTGCATTATCTGCGCGACAATGGTGTTTTGGTTGATGCTCGCCACCTAATGCTTGCAAAAAATACTATCAGCCACTAAATACCAACTTACTCAATAGGGAAACCAAGATGATCTCCAATAAAGCCAAATATGCTTTCAGAGCTTTGTTGGCGATTGCTGCCGAACCCGATGGCGAAGCCATAACCAGTGCCGAAATTTCGCGTCGTTACAATATCTCGCACAAGTTTCTTGAGCAGATCCTGCTCGACTTGAAAAAGGCTGGCATCCTCGACAGCCGGCGGGGTAAAAGTGGCGGATATGTTATGTTAAGGCCAGCTGATACGATCAGCTTTGGCGAAGTGTTGAGAATTTTCCAGGGTGCCCTGGCCCCTCTTCCCTGCCTTTCCCGACAATTTTACCGGCGCTGCGAAGATTGTGTCAGTGAAGCCAATTGCGAGATCCGCCGTGAGTTCGCACGCTCTTATGACGCGAGCCGTAAAGTGCTCGATAGCCGGACGATTGGTGATGCATTGACTAACTCGCCAATGGAGCAACCAATCCCGTCCGAGGAGCGCCGCGCGGGCTAGTATATTTTCCTTATTGCCATTCCCTATCTAAGTGATAGGAATAGTAGGGCATTGATTCGACGACCTGGGAGTCGTCGTGTGCCTAAAGGAGAATATATAAATGAAACGAAGTTCAAAATGGCGCAGCCTGATAGTCGGAACAGCTCTGACTGTGTCGGCATTCGCGTTGGCATCCTGCTCTAATGATGGATCAAATGCCGGTAAGGACGATAGTGGTAAGACAGTTGAGCTTCTCAACGTCTCCTACGACCCTACCCGCGAGCTATATGCCGAGATAAATCCGAAATTCGCTGCATTCTGGAAGGCAGAGACGGGGCAAGATGTCAAAATCAACATGAGCCACGGCGGCGCAGGTAAACAGGCCCGCGCAGTTATCGACGGCCTTGATGGGGATGTCGTCACGCTGGCCCTTGCCTATGATATTGACGAGATTGCTGCCAAAACCGAGGCATTGAGTGACGGGTGGCAGAAAAAGCTTCCTATCAACAGCTCCCCATATACATCGACGATCGTTTTCCTCGTCCGGGATGGCAATCCAAAGGGCATTAAGGACTGGGATGACCTTATCAAACCGGGTGTCCAGGTCATCACGCCCAATCCCAAAACCAGCGGCGGCGCACGGTGGAATTTCCTCGCTGCATGGGCGTATGCCAAGGAGAAATATGGCTCTGAAGCGGCTGCAGAAGATTATGTGAGAAAACTGTTTGCCAATGTTCCTGTGCTGGACAGCGGCGCACGCGGTTCCACGACCACCTTCTCCGAACGAGGGATTGGTGATGTGCTGCTCGCCTGGGAGAATGAGGCATTTCTGGCCGAGAAAGAGCTGGGCGCAGACAAGTTCGATATTATCGTTCCGTCCATCTCTATACTCGCGGAACCGCCTGTTGCAGTGCTTGACGGCAACGCAAAGCGGCGCGGAACATCTGAGGTTGCCGAAGCTTACTTGCGCTACCTCTACACCCCCGAAGCGCAGGACATCATTGGCAAAAATTTCTACCGCCCAACAGATGCAGAAGCACAAGCCAAATATGCTTCTACCTTCCCGGATGCAAATCTGGTGACGATTGACGGCTTCTTTGGTGGCTGGCAGGTCGCGCAGAAGCGCTTCTTCAACGACGGCGGTGTCTTTGACAAGATTTTCACCGCGAGCAAGAAATAAGCTCCATGGAAAAAGCATTGAGCGGTCCACTGCAGATGCCGTCTCTTCTCAAGAGGCACAAGCCTGCCAAACGCAATTCAATCATTCCCGGCTTTGGAATGACCATGGGGATAACACTTATCTGGCTATCCCTGGTCGTCCTTATCCCGCTGAGCACTGTCTTCATCAAGGCAGCGGGCATGGGAGTTCAGGACTTTGTCGCGGTCGGATTTTCTGATCGCGCCATGGCCGCCTACAAGGTCAGCTTTGGAACAGCGCTAATTGCGGCAATCATTAATGCGGTTTTCGGGATCATCATCGCCTGGGTATTTGTTCGTTATCAATTCCCTGGAAAGCGTGTTCTCGATGCCCTGATCGACTTGCCCTTTGCATTGCCGACAGCCGTTGCGGGTATCGCGCTTACAGCGATTTATGCCGGCAATGGCTGGGTAGGTCAGTTCCTTGAACCGCTCGGCATCAAGATCGCGTATAATCCGGTCGGCATAACGGTTGCGCTGATATTCATCGGCCTGCCCTTCATTGTCCGGTCGGTGGAGCCTGTTCTTTCTGATATCAGTTCGGAACTCGAAGAAGCCGCGCTGTCCCTTGGGGCCACGCCATTTCAGGTGTTTTTCCGGATCATTTTACCCGCAGTGCTTCCCGCATTGCTGACCGGTTTTGCACTCGCCCTAGCCCGCGGTATCGGTGAATATGGATCGGTTATCTTCATTGCAGGCAACATGCCGTTTGAATCCGAAATCGCGCCGCTTTTGATCGTCACCCAGCTTGAGCAATTTGACTATGCCGGTGCAACCGCAATCGCCGTTGTCATGCTGCTCATATCCTTTGCGATGCTCCTTTTCATCAATCTTATTCAGGCGTGGAGCCGCAGAAGGGTAAGTATATGACAAACTCTCATACCAAAAGCCGGGCATCCATCGGCCTGATCTTTACCGCGCTGGCCTTCCTGTTCATATTTCTGCTCCTGCCGCTTGTGACAGTATTTGTCGAAGCGCTTTCAAAGGGGCTGGATGTTTATGTGACGGCGCTCCGGGAACCGGATGCTGTTTCTGCGATAAAGCTCACTCTGACCGTCGCTGCGATCAGCGTTCCTCTCAACATCGCTTTTGGCATTGCTGCGGCCTGGTCAATCGCCAAGTTTGATTTTCCGGGGAAGAGCCTGCTCATAACTTTTATCGACCTGCCCTTTTCTGTTTCGCCGGTCGTTGCGGGTCTTGTCTATGTGCTTCTGTTTGGCATGCAGGGCTGGTTCGGCCCCTGGCTTCGTGAGCATGATATCCAGATACTTTTTGCAGTTCCGGGAATCGTTCTTGCAACCATCTTCGTGACTTTTCCATTTGTCGCTCGTGAACTGATCCCGCTGATGCAGGAACAGGGGCGCGATGACGAGGAAGCGGCACTCTCGCTAGGTGCAAGCGGTTTCCAGACCTTCATCTTCGTGACGCTGCCCAATATCCGCTGGGGTCTGCTCTATGGCGTATTGCTTTGCAACGCGCGCGCTATGGGAGAATTCGGCGCGGTATCCGTCGTCTCTGGCCACCTGCGCGGACTGACCAACACCATGCCGCTACATGTAGAGATACTCTACAATGAATATAACTTCACCGCCGCCTTCGCTGTCGCCTCGCTGCTCGCTCTGCTTGCGCTTGTGACACTGGTTCTGAAATCCATCCTAGAATGGCGGATCGGCTATCAACACGGGAGTGCAAGACATTGATTACGCTCGCTAATATATCGAAAAACTTTGGCACCTTCGAGGCGCTGAAAAATGTCAATCTGGAAGTGCAGGACGGTGAGTTTCTGGCCCTGCTGGGTCCATCGGGATCAGGCAAGACAAGCTTGCTGCGTATCATTGCAGGTCTGGCTTTTCCTGACGCCGGACAAGTGTCATTCAATCATGAGGATGTGACCAATCTTAAAGTCGCGGAACGAAAAGTCGGCTTCGTGTTCCAGCATTATGCCTTGTTCAAACATATGAGCATCACTGACAATGTCGGGTTCGGGCTATCTGTCCGTCCCCGGTCACAGCGATCGAGCAAGGCCCAGATCCGCGCCCGTGCAGATGAACTGCTCGAACTGGTGCAGCTTGGCGGCCTTGGCAATCGCTTTCCGGAGCAATTATCGGGGGGCCAGCGCCAGCGCGTAGCCCTTGCCCGTGCGCTGGCTGTCGAACCGCAGCTTTTGCTACTCGACGAGCCTTTTGGCGCGCTTGATGCCAAGGTCCGCAAAGAATTGCGCCGCTGGCTGCGGCAGCTCCACAAACAAATGGGGCTAACCACGATTTTTGTGACCCATGACCAGGAGGAAGCGCTTGAACTCGCGGACCGTGTCGTGGTGATGGACCACGGAACGATAGAGCAGGTCGGAACGCCGGAAGAAATCTACATGACCCCGAAAACCGGCTTTGTTTCGGGCTTTGTCGGCGACACGAACAGCATCCCTGTCACCATATCAGACGGCGTGGCAAAGTTCCACGACCGGCCCATTAATATCGAGCTGGCTGAACGGACAAGCGGTTCAGCGAGACTGGACTTCAGACCGCATGACGTCACCTTGTCGGAAAATCGTGCCGGTTCTCTGCCCTTGATCGTGACGGCTGTTTACCGTCGAGGCGGAGAATGGCGGGTCGAAGGCAGCATTTCCGGACTATCGCGTGTTGTGGAAATCGACCTTGATGCAAACCAGCCAGCGCCTGCGCTGGGCCAGCGGCTTGAACTTCACATCACCCGGTCGCGGATTTTTACTGAAAGTGGAGCGGACCTATGACCAATGACCAGCATGTCACCGTTGCTATTCCCGATACTATAGCCGCTCCCGAAAAGTGCAGGCATATCGAAAGCAGCCTTTCCAGTATCGGGGAGGCCCTGCTTGGCCTGCGCTATGGTTCTGTCATGATAACGGTCCACGAGGACCGCGTCGTCCAGATTGATGTGACCGAGAAAAAGCGCCTGAACACAGGCCATTAGATTCGGGAACCAACCCAAACACCAACCAGATATTTGATGCTGACCGGTCCACCGGAGGCGTCGCAATCACATGAAAGGAAATATAATGATTGCACGTCTTTTAACAGGAACCGCCACGGCCCTTGTCTTGTCGTCGGCATCACCGCTGCTGGCCCGGACGGATGACGCAAGCACCTCTTCTTCTTCCAGAGAAGTCGAGCTGTTGCGTGCCGAGTTGGAAGCATTACGCGCTCGCCTGGAAGCGGTGCAGAATGAGGTCAATGCATCGCAAACCGAAATAAAAAACGTCGCCGCCACGTCGGACCGTGCGCTTAAGTCTGCGGAAGCTGTCCAGAAAGCTTCGGGTGGAACAAAGACAGCCTGGAAGGGCGCGCCGGAATTTGCGTCAGAAGACGGCTGGACATTCAAGCCGCGCGGGCGTCTGCAATATGATTTCGGCTCGGTCTATGCTCCGGATGGCATCGTCAATGACGGCCTTGGTTTCTCCAACGAATTGCGCCGCGTCCGTCTGGGGGCAGAGGGCAGCATCCCCGGTGGTTTCGGTTATCGATTCGAGCTGGAGTTCGCTGGCGGTGATGCCCAGCTTTGGGACGGGTATATCACTTACAAGGATGGCGGTCTGACGCTGACAGCCGGGCAACATAACAATTTCCAGTCGCTCGAGGAGCTGGCCAGCGCGGATGACACGGTGCTGGTCGAACGCGCCGCGTTTACCGACGCCTTCGGGTTTGAGCGGCGGCTAGGCCTGTCTGCCCAATATGCCAGCGGCCCCGTTCTGCTTCAGGGCGGTGTCTTTACCGACAATGTGGGGGATCTGGCCGATGACGGAAATAATTCGATCGGTGTTGACGGAAGAGCGGTTTTTGCGCCGAAACTGGGATCAACCCAGTTGCATCTGGCTGCGTCTGCCCATTGGCGTGATCTTGGCGACACGATCGACAGCACGCGCTATCGCCAGCGCCCGCTCATTCACAGCACCGATATCCGCTTCATCGACACAGGCAATATTCAGGACGCCAAGAGCGAAAAAAGTTACGGTCTTGAAGCCCTAGCCATCGCCGGGCGCTTCCATATCACGGGGGAAGCACATTGGCTCAAGCTTTCACGCGGTCTTGCTCCGAACCCCGGGTTCTTCGGGGCTTATGGCGAAGTCGGATATTTCCTCACCGATGACAGCTATGGCTATCGCTCCGGCACTTTACGGAAGCCCAAGCTGTCCAAACCTGTCGGAAAAGGCGGCATAGGCGCGGTCGCATTGTCGCTGCGTTATGATTATCTGGACCTCACAGATCAATCGGCGGGCATTATCGGGGGCAAGCAAAATGGCATCATCGCCGGTGTTTCATGGTGGCCAGTCGAAAACCTGCGCTTCCTGCTCAACTATGCCCATCTCGAATATGATGATGCCAGCATAGCTGCCGGAACGGGCCGCAACTATTCGGTAGATTCGATTGGAGGCCGCTTTCAGGTCAGCTTTTAACAGACACGCAGAAGGTTGAACTTACCCTCACGAGTTCACAACCTCACTCGCGTCGGGCACCGCATGGCACATGAAGCACGCGCACACAGATATCCCCTTTGGTAACTGAAGCGTCTGCTATTCCTGCTATGTGGTGCTCATCGCGTGATGCGTCCGAAAAGACGCACGACAAACGGCTTCTACAGAACCATCTGTAAAAACCGAAATATCCGCCATTGTATGAAAATGGTCGGGGAGACAGGATTCGAACCTGCGACCCCCTGGTCCCAAACCAGGTGCGCTACCAGCCTGCGCCACTCCCCGACGCGCGCTTCCCCTAAGCCGTGGGCTCAGGAAAAGCAAAGAGTTTTTACGTCTTTTTTAGCTTAACCGGAAAAGCGCGGGTAATGGCACCTTTTCGGAAAACTATGGTGGGCCCGGAGGGACTCGAACCCCCGACCTAGCCGTTATGAGCGGCCAGCTCTAACCAACTGAGCTACAGGCCCCGAAACACCCGCATTTTATGAAAAATACGGATATTCAAGGACCGACCCGATAGCGGATAGGCGGCTCGGTTGGCAAGCAACTAAACGAAAAAAATCCCGCTGCCGGAAGCCGTGCCCAAAACTACGTGAATTATTTGCCGTTCAGGCCCGCTGCAGCCATCAACTGATCGACACTGATGGGTGAGACTCCGCACTCTTGTAGATGATCGAGTATATCCCGCCACCAGTCATAGAAACGGTCCAGATCCGCATCCGTCTGGACATAAGGCGTGTGCCCCGCTGAAAGCGACGGAGAATGGAAGGAAAATACGAGTAGCTGAAGCATATCATCCAACGCCATGTCGATCGCCTCTTTGGCTTCACGGGCGGATACTCCTTCAGGCGTCAGGGGAATGCGTTCCAGCATCTTGGATTTCGACAAAAATGCGTTCGCGATGTTCGATCGGTTGAACAACCCCGCCAACTGACCGCCCTGTTTGCGGAAAGGTCCGGAAAATACAGTGGTCAGCGGCACTTCCAAAAGGCGTTCTTGCTGGTCCAGCCAGAAAGGTTCCGGACCGATATGTGAAAAATCCGGTCCATTTTCATGCCCGTAATCAAATCGCGAGCGCACGCTGCTGTCGATGATGAAGCCATGTTTGGACAGCAGTTCAATGCTGTTGGGTCCGACGCCGTAGCGCCCTGCCCTGTATATTGTCGGCTGTTTGCCGGTCTTGACCGCTATGACATCTCGCAAGGCGACCAGCTTCGCTTCCTCCAGTTCCTTGGGAAGATTGCCCGCGAAGCTGTTGCGGGTAGTGGTTTCTTCCTCGAATGGCGGATTGATCCACGGGTGCAGATGAACCCCCACGGTCGCGCTATCGTCATCGGTTACGGATTTCAGGAAGTCAGCCGATTCCTCATTCTCGACAATGGAATAATCAACGAAATAGACCGGCTTTACACCATAAGCCTCGATGAAAGACTGGAACCGTTGCAGCTTGCCCACCGACAGGTTTGTGTGCCCTGTCCGGCTGAAAGGAGCGTCCCAGTCAAATTCTTCCTCTGTATCGACGGTAATAAGAAAGCGGCGGCCAAAATCCGCCGGATATTCCAAGCGATGTTCGGGGGCTGGTTTCAGTTTAGAAAACATGATGGCCCATATATCACCTTTTACTTCATCCTATTCGGATTCCGTTTCTCTATCGGTTTCTTCGCTATAGGCGGCCGCTGGCATGGTCAATAGGATCTTGTCATCCGAAATGCTGAGCAAACCGTTCGAGGATTTGGCCAGATTGCGCACCAGACGGAGCGAGAAGCCCAGCCCCAATAGCGGCGCATCCTGCACATCGCCGTCAATGCCATAGGACGGATCGAGAAGTTTTTCTTCCGGAATCCCGCGAAGAAGCGACGGGCGGGTCATGCTGAAATAATTGGTCGGAGTTGCCCCGAACTGCGTATATAAATCCGCTTCCAGATGCTCGCCATGTTCGCAGCCAATGATAGCAGCCGACATTAATCTGGCGAAAATCCGCTCAACCGATTCACTGTCATGGGCAAAGGACATGATTGGCTGCTTCACGTTGATACGCACATCCACGGACCTGCTTTCGGTCAGGCTTTGCAGCCGCTGGGTCAGGCGAGTTACCAGCCAGTCAGGGTCCGTCAGTCCTGACAGGCTTTCAATCTGCCCCGCATCAATTTTCGCTGCAATGTCCAGATCCTCGAACCCCGTCAGCAATCGGCGCGCTTCTTCCGTGATATTGCTGGAAAGCTTGCGATATTCAGAGGATGCAGGGCCGAAAAGCTGTTGCTCGATAATCTCGCTAAACCCGATGATGGCGTTGAGCGGCGTCCGCAGTTCGTGGATGAGTTGCTGTAACTGCTCACGCCGTTCGACATCCAGGCTGTTCTGGGCCACATCCTCGGCAGCATTGGGGCGCCTCATGATGCCGCGATAACCCCTGAAACGGCCGGTTTCCTCACCAAAATAAGGGAGTGCAGTCATACGCCAGTTACCGACGATAATCGGCGCGCCGCACAATCGCATCCGAGCATTGTCAAACGGCATTCTTTGACGGAACGCAGCCGAGCCATAAGCATCCGGACCAGGGCCATCGTCAAATGCAGGCTCCGCAATACTCACGCCGACAATCGCACCTTGTGGCGGACCTTCTGCCCAGATAATCGTGCCGCTATCGTCGGTTTCAAAGTCGATCCTGTCGATGATTTCGGAAATCTCGCTGCGATCATCCGGAATCGACATTTGCGTATCGCGATTACGTTTATAATCCTCGATTTTGGAAACCAGACTGCTGATCTGGGATATTTCCAGCACTTCCGGTTCCGGCAGATCTCTTTCTGCCGGAGTTTCAGTAATAGTTTCAGGAACAGTTTTCGGGATTTCCGGAGAATCGGTTTCCCCAACTTCAGCTTTGACCTCGATCTCGATTTCAGCCTCGGTTGCAGGCGCGTCATCATTGGCCGATATGAGGATTAGAGGCAACTCAATCCGCGCCGGTGCGTGTGCTTTCAAGGCATCTTGCGTTAATGCCCCCAGATCATCACGCTCCGCTAAGCGGCTGCGCCCCTGAAGCGATAGAAAGGGAATAACGTCCCGCCATCCCCAATCTGAGAGATCAGCCGCATCAATAGCGGCATCACAAACCGGATCGCTGTCAGCACAAAGATAGGTCAGCAGCTTTGCCGAGCGCAAACGGCCATTCAAAGCCTCTACCGCCGCAATCCGGTCGACTTCTGATACGCGATCATGCAGTTCGCTTAGCCGCTCTAAGCCAGCCTCAACATCTTCAACGAGCATATATTCCGGCTTTTGCGCCAGAAGGTCGACGACTTGACGCCACTGGGACGCAGCGGCCCCTCCTTCCGGAAGCGAACCTTTCAATGCTGTTTTCAGGCGGTCATCGTAGCGCAAAGTCAATTTCCGGTGTGAAGGGTTGGAAATGGTTATTAAGAAATTGATAACCGTGAAACCCCGATACCGTAAGTCCTGATTATCCTACGTCACAATGTGGGACAATTGAGCAGCTATTGCTTGCGGCGCTAATTATATTATAAAGAGACATTGATTCTCGAACGGATATTGCAATTCATGGCTGACATAAATTTGGATAGGATTGATCTACAGATTCTGGACAGGCTCCAGAACGAAGGGCGCGTGACCAATGTGGAATTGGCGAACAGCGTCGGATTGACCGCTCCGCCCTGCTTGCGGCGTATGCGCGCGTTGGAGGATAGCGGGGTTATCACCGCTTATCATGCCGCGATTGACCCGGCAAAAATGGGCTATACCATCACGGTATTTGCTATGGTCAGCCTGAAAAGCCAGGCGGAAACCGATTTGCAGGCGTTCGAGGAATATGTCGATCAACTTCCCGAAGTGCGCGAATGTTATATGCTGAACGGTGAAATTGATTTCATGCTGAAAATCGTCGCGAAGGATCTTCAGGAGTTCCAGAGCTTTTTGACCCGCAAACTAACCTCCGCCCCCAATGTCGGCAGTATCAAGACATCGCTGACAATACGTTCAGCCAAAAACCTGCCGGGCGTGCCGATACTTTAGTCTCCCAAGCCTTTCACTCACCGCAAAAAAAGGGCGCCAGAAGCGCCCTTTTCGTATCATTTTGAGAATAGTTTATTCGTCGCCAGTCTCTGCTGCCGCCGGAGCTTCTGTGGCCGGTGCGGTTGCAGCAGCCGTTTCAGCCGTAGAACCGCCCGCTTTCTGGTTGATCCAAAGCGTCCAGAAGTCGGCAATGTTCTTGCGGCTACCGGTTACGCTGGCAAAGGCTTGCTTTGCTGCATCCCAGTTTGACAGGTTGGCATTGGCAATACCAAGGCCCATCTGCGCGCGCGGTGTATCAACGCCGCCCTTGGTGATCGCGGTCTGATAGAGATCAGCCGCTTTGCTGTTTTCACCATAGCTGAGCAGCGCATCAGCGGTTGCCAAGGCGATTTTGCCGTTGGCAGCGCTTTTTGCATCACGCTCGGAAGCGGGCAAGCTGGCTTTATCGGCAGGAACCGCGCTACGGGCAGCAGCCAGTGCTTCCGTCACATAAGTGCTGGATGATGGAACGTCGCCTTTGGCAAGCCCTTCTTCCAGAAGCGAAACGACTTCACCCGGCAATCTGCGCGGATCGGCAGCGTCGGCATATTCGAAATAATCCCGTTCGCTTTCCATCGCATCGGCTTTGCGCATCAGACGCATCAGCTCAAGGTTTTCCTGATTCGACAGCTTGGGATTGGCTGAATCGCGGTAAACCGACAAAGCAGCACGCCAGTTTTCACCTGTCGGATAAGCCTCGACCAGTTTATAGGTCCATTTTGCAGCCGCACCGTTGGCATTATGCTGCATCGCTACACCTGCGCCGCGGCGATACCAGTTTTCCTCGGCTTTCGCGCCTGTGGATTCCTGATGCTCGATCGCACGTTCCAGAGCAGCCAGCCCTTCGGGGAACTTGTTCAGCTTGAAATTGGCTTCGGCAATCAGTGCGCCAACGCCATTTTCGGTATAGCCGGCATCAAAAGCCTGCTGCAATTTCTGGGCAGCTTCTTCATAGCGGCCAGCGCCATAAGCAAAGTTACCGGAATAGAAGAGGAAAGCAGGCATCTGCTCGGCGGGCGTTTTGCCGCTGGCGAGGGAAGCGTTAATGCCTTTTTCCTGAAGAGCGGTGTCTTTCAGGCTTGAACCAAGCTGGATTGCCAGCTGTCCCGCGATATACTGGTCATCGCCGGCCAATGGTTCTGCCAAAAGCGCTTCGACTAGGGGCTTTGCCGAAGCCGGTGTATCACTACCCATGGCTTTTTGAATTTCGGCAATTTTGGGTTTAATTTCGTTACTAATGTCAAGCTTGGGCGCCTTGGCCTTTTTCTGGGCATGTGCATCCTGCGGAGCAACTGAAACCGCCAGGGTTCCCGCTGCGGCAAGTGCGATAGCCATAGAAAAATGAGATAGAAAACGCATATATATCCTCCGGTTAGTCATGCTATTTAAGGTCCAACAGCGCTACTAACGTCACTGGCCCGAATATGGTTGCACCATAAAGCGTCTTGGCCCTAATACCAAGTTTGATACGCTTTTGTAGGGTAAATCCGCTGAATGAACGTTGAACGAAGTTTCATGTAAGTTTCAACCCCGGCATGAAAATTAATGCAATAGCTTTGTTGTAACAGAATATGAGGTTGGTTTTTCGTGATTGCAATTATCTCCCCCGCAAAGTCCTTGGATTTCGACAGTCCCCTACCCGCACACACCCCGTCAGATAACCGCTTTCCGGAAGAAACGTCACGGCTGGCAGGGGCGATTTCAAATCTCTCCAAGAAAAAACTGAAAGACATCATGCCGGTGTCGGACAAGTTGATTGACCTGAACCACGGGCGTTACAGCGAATTTTTCGATCAACCCGAACGCCCCGCGATATTTGCCTATAATGGCGATGTCTACACGGGGTTCGAGGCGCATAGCCTGTCACAAGAAGCGCTGGACTTTGCCCAGCGGCATTTGCGTATCCTCTCCGGCCTCTACGGATTGCTCAGACCATTTGACCCGATCCGCCCGCATCGCCTTGAAATGGGGACGAAATGGGCACCGCGTTACAAGAAGCTGACCGATTTCTGGAAAGACAAAATCGCCAGCGAACTTGCCAGCGATCTGGACGAAAATCTGGATGACAAGGACGAGCGCATCATCGTCAATCTCGCCAGCAACGAATATTGGGCAGCGGTAAAGCCCCATGCCGACAAATTGAACGCCCGCATCATCGAGGTTGATTTCCGCAAGGACGGACCCGATGGCCCCAAGTTCATCAGCTTTGAAGCCAAACGCGCACGCGGAATGATGGCGCGCTATATATGCGAAAACCACCTGAACGACGTGGAATCGCTCAAGGCTTTTGACAGTGACGGCTATCAATTTGATCCGGAATCAAGCACGGCAGACAGCCTGCATTTCATACGTTCCTGACCAAAAGCCGGAGAATGAAATCCGCTGCGGAATATTTCCGGATTATTAATGCATATCAGGTCCGAAAAGCTGGCTTTTTTTTGCCGCTTGTCCTAGAAGAACCGCAATCAAAAACCCCATGAAAAAGGCCAGTTTGTGAACGAACAAACCACTGCACCCAAACCGTCTGGTATTGAATCGATTGATATCGTCGATGAAATGAAATCGAGCTACATGGACTATGCCATGTCGGTCATCGTCAGCCGCGCATTACCCGATGTTCGCGATGGCCTGAAACCGGTTCACCGGCGGATATTGTTCGCGTCCCAGGAAGGCGGTTTTGTCTTCGGACGGCCTTATCGTAAATCCGCAAAGATTGTCGGCGACGTGATGGGCAATTATCACCCTCACGGCGACAGCGCGATCTACATGGCTCTGGCGCGTATGACGCAGGACTGGTCCATGCGCGTGCCTTTGATCGACGGTCAGGGCAATTTCGGCTCCATGGACCCCGATATGCCTGCTTCCATGCGGTATACCGAAGCGCGGCTGCACAAGGTTGCGAACAGCCTGCTCAACGATCTCGACAAGGATACCGTCGATTTTGTCGATAACTATGATGGCAGCCGCTCTGAACCATCGGTTCTGCCTGCGCGCTTCCCCAACCTTCTGGTCAATGGCGCTGGCGGTATTGCTGTCGGCATGGCGACCAATATTCCGCCGCATAACCTTGGCGAAGTCATCAATGCCTGCCTTGCTTACATAGAAAATACGGCGATCACGATTGATGAACTGATAGAGATTATTCCCGGCCCCGACTTCCCCACCGCCCCTCTGATCCTGGGGCAATCGGGTGCGAAATCGGCCTATAAAGAAGGTCGCGGCTCTATCATGATGCGCGCCCGGCACGAGATTGAGGAAGGGCGCGGCGATAAACGCTCCATCGTGCTGACCTCCATTCCTTTCCAGGTCGGCAAATCCGGTCTGGTCGAGAAAATTGCCGAAGCGGCGAAGGACAAGCGGATTGAGGGTGTGTCCGACATTCGCGACGAATCAAGCCGCGCCGGTGTGCGCGTCGTCATCGACCTGAAACGCGATGCGACCGCAGACGTGGTGCTGAACCAGATCTGGCGCTTCACCCCTGCCCAATCGAGCTTCCCTGCCAATATGCTGGCTATTCGCGGCGGGCGGCCTGAAGTGCTGAACCTGCGCGATATTATCGAATCGTTCGTTACGTTCCGCGAAGAAGTCATTACCCGGCGCACGAAATTTGAACTCAACAAGGCACGCGAACGCGCGCATATATTGCTCGGTCTGGTTGTCGCTGTCACCAATATGGATGAAGTCGTTCGCATCATCCGCGGGTCTTCAACCCCCGCACAGGCACGCGAAGCGCTTCTGGCCCGCGAATGGCCGATTGCCGAAATCGCTGGCTATATCCGGCTTGTCGAGGCCATCGAGACCGAAGTGGAGGGCGATATTTACAAGCTCTCCACCATTCAGGTGAAGGCGATACTGGACCTGCGTCTGCAAAAACTGACCGCTCTTGGCCGCGAGGAAATTGGCGACGAGTTGAAAGAACTTGCCACCGCTATCGAGGAATATCTCGCGATCCTCGCTGACCGCGTGAAACTCTATGCCGTGATGCGCGAAGAACTGGAAGCGGTGCGCGATGAATTCGCCACGCCGCGGGTCAGCGAAATCACCGCCGCATGGGACGGACTGGAAGACGAAGACCTGATGGAACGCTCCGAAATGGTCGTGACCGTCACACATGGCGGCTATATCAAACGGACTCCGCTCGATACGTTCCGCGCACAAAGGCGCGGCGGCAAAGGCCGGGCCGGCATGGCGACCAAGGAAGAAGATGCGATCACCGCCCTGTTCG
>JADKLW010000536.1_pt1 | contig 14816 bp, 15 predicted proteins | sample 8641881 | NCBI WGS metagenome assembly JADKLW01 (sample SAMN16272185, study PRJNA661076) | feces metagenome | isolation source: fecal sample from diarrhoea affected cattle B | host: Bos taurus | place: South Africa: Lokaleng Village, Mahikeng | collected 2019-09 | reverse complement strand
GCTTCACGAAAACCGCAGCACAGGCGGCGCTTCGGCTTGCCTACGGCATAGGCAGGGTCACCCGCCGGTCGATCATCAACGTGATGGCGATCACCACGAAGGCGAACGCCACCATGCCGAGGGCGATCACATTCGCCTCACCCCATTGCAGCCGCTCGACGTAATCGTAGAGCGCAATGGCAACGACCTTGGTCTGGCCCGGAATATTGCCGCCAATCATCAGCACGACGCCGAACTCGCCCACCGTATGGGCAAAACTCATCACCGCCCCGGTGATATAGCCCGGCCGCGCCAGCGGCACCACCACGCGCCAGAAGCTCTGCCGCTTCGATGCCCCCAGCGTTGCCGCGGCCTCCAGCGGATCATTGCCGATGGCGGCAAAACCATTGCGCAGCGGCTGCACCATGAAGGGCAGCGAATAGAAGAACGAGCCGATGACCAGCCCCGTGAAGGAAAACGCCAGCGTCCGCCCGCCCCACAGCGAGGCGATCCAGCCACCCGGTCCATAGGGTCCCAGGGCGATCAGGAGATAGAAGCCCAGCACCGTGGGCGGCAGGACCAGCGGCATGGCCACCAGCGCGCCCATCAGTTCGCGATACCGGCTCCGGCTGCGCGCCAGCCACCAAGCGATCGGGGTGCCCAGCACCAGCAGGATGAGCACATTGATGGTGGCGAGGCTCAGCGACAGGCTGACCGGCGTCCAGATATCGGCAAGGCTCATCCGGCGATCCGTTATTCGACGAGGTATCCGCCCGCTTCTATCACGGCCACGGCGGCATCGCTCCTGAGGAATTCCATGAAGGCCCGCGCCGCCGGGTTGTTCTCCCCGTTCCGCAGCAGGACGGCATCCTGTTCGATCGGCTCATATAGCGCTGCCGGCACCATCCAGGCATTTGGCTTGCCCACCACCTGGCTGGCCGCCACGAAGCCCAGTTCGGTATTGCCGGTCTCGACAAATTGCAGCGTCTGGGAAACGTTCTCCCCGGTGACCAATCCGGGTGTAAGCTCGTCGAGCAGGCCCAGGGCAGCCAGTGCCTGCACGGCAGCGCGGCCATAGGGGGCAGTCCCAGGATCGGCAATGGCAAGTTTCTCAAACCCGCCTTCTTTCAGCACTGCCGCCCCGTCACTCAGGTCAAGCGAGGTCGAGTAAAGCGCCAGCGCCCCCACCGCATAGGTGAAGACCGTGCCAGCGACGCCGGTCCCCTCCGCCACCGCCAGCTCGGGCCGGATATCGTCGGCGGCAATAAACACCTCGAAGGGCGCGCCCTGGCTGATCTGGGCATGAAGCAGGCCGGTCGCGCCGAAACTATAGGTCACGGCATGGCCGGTTTTGGCCCGGAAGATCGGCGCAAGTTCCTCGGCCACCGCCGTGAAATTAGCGGCAACGGCAACGCTCACCGTCTCGGCTCGTGCCGTGCCGGCCAGCAACAGGCCCGCCAGCAGCGCTCCGAACACGGCGCGCCGCATTCCCTGTTACCCGCGCAGCGCGCTGGCCTCGCTCGCCAGTGCCTGGATGCGGGCCCAGTCATTGGCCGCCAGCGCATCGGCCGGCATGATCCAGCTGCCGCCCACGCAGATCACATTGGGCAGGCCCAGATAGACCTTGGCCTTGGCCGGGTCGATCCCGCCCGTGGGGCAGAAGGTGATGTCGGGCAGCGGCGACGCAAAAGCCTTGAGCACCGGCGCCCCGCCGTTGGCTTCGGCCGGGAAGAACTTGAGGAAGCTGTAGCCGCGCTCGGCCGCCGTCATCGCTTCGCTGGGCGTCGCAATGCCGGGCAGCAGCGGAATGCCGATGTCGTCGGCAGCATCGAGAATGCGCGGGGAAATGCCCGGCGACACCATGAACCGGCAACCGGCATCGACCGATTGCTTCATATGCAGCGCCGTCCGCACCGTACCCGACCCGACAATGGCCCCGGTCACCTTGGCCATTTCCTCCATCACCTTGAGCGCATTGGGCGTGCGCAGCGTGACTTCGAGGATCGGCAATCCACCCGCTACCAGTGCCTCGGCCAGCGGCCGCGCCTGCGACACGTCATCAAGGATGATCACCGGAATAACCGGCGCCAGCGAGAGGATGGAGCGGATGGCGGCGGCATCTTGCGGCATGGTTCAGTCCTCATCGAAATGGGTCGGGCAAGGGTTAGGACCCCGGCAGATTTCCCGCAACCCCGTTCATTGAAAAGCCGGCAAATAATCCCTAGGTTCCGCCGCGACTCGGGGAGGATGTCGATAATGCAGACAATCAATGCGATTACGCCTCTTGACGAGGCGCGCGCTATTTTGTCCCAACACTTCGACCTCAAGTTCTCGAGGTCCGTGCAACGGGCCACCGAAACTGTGTTCGAGCGGGTCCGCGACAAGATCCCCGAGATCGAATGGGCCTTCCATGCGCCGCTGATCTTCCAGATCAACCGGCTCAAGCGGGAGAAGGACGCGGTCATCCTGGCCCACAACTACCAGACGCCGCAGATCTATCACGGCGTTGCCGATATCGTGGGCGACAGCCTGCAACTGGCCGTCGAGGCCACCAGGGTCAACCAGTCGGTCATCGTGCAATGCGGCGTGCATTTCATGGCCGAGACCTCCAAGCTGCTCAACCCCGACAAGACCGTTCTCATCCCCGACAGCCGCGCCGGCTGTTCCCTCGCCTCCTCCATCACCGCCGCGGACGTGCTGATGATGAAGGCGAAATATCCCGGCGTTCCGGTCGTGACCTATGTGAACACCTCGGCAGCGGTGAAGGCTGTGACCGACGTCTGCTGCACCTCGTCCAACGCGCTCGATATCGTCAATCGCGTCGAGGGCGATACCGTCATCATGATCCCCGACCAGTATCTGGCGCAGAATACCGCCAAGAGAACCGGCAAGAAGATCATCACCTGGGCCGGCGCCTGTGAAGTGCACGAGACCTTCACCGCCGAAGACATTTCCGAGCTGCGCCACGCCTACCCCACCGCCAGGATCATCGCCCATCCCGAATGCCCGCCCGAGGTGATCGACGCGGTCGACTTCGCCGGCTCCACGGCGGCCATGATCGATTGGGTAAAGACCGAAAAGCCCGCCCGCGTGGTCATGGTCACCGAGTGCTCGATGTCGGACAATGTCGCCAGCGAAACCACCGGGGTCGACTTCCTGCGCGGCTGCAACATCTGCCCGCACATGAAGCGCATCAACCTCGAAAACGTGCTGTGGAGCCTGCATACCATGACCGAGGAAGTCACAGTGCCGTCCGAGATCATCCCGCCGGCCCGCCTGGCCGTCGAGCGCATGATCGAAATGAGCCGGAGGGGTGACTAGCGCCCGAGCGCGTAGCGACGGTGATGCGTCAGGTATTCGGGTGCAGGCCGCAGCACCGGGTCGTCGGGTACAAGCAGGCTGACCCGCAACGCAGTCAGGACCTGACGGTCGAGCAGCTCTGGATGCGGCACGAGGATCCGATAGTTGTCCTCGATGGTAATCAGTCCCGCTGTAAAGGGGCGACGCAACGAGCTCAGCAGGGGCAGACAGTTGGCAATCGACAGCGGCCCGCTCTGGTCCAGGGGTTTTATGACCACGACGTCGAGATCGGGATGCAGATGCAGCTTCGGCGGTCCGAACTGAGCCCCCGTGAGAGCGCATCGATAGCCATAGCTCAGCAGGACCAGGGCCTGCAGGTTGGTATAGGCATCGATGGAGTGGTCGGCAGCAAAACCGCGCTGCGGCTCTTCCCCCAGCCCGTCCATCTCGGTCCCGGCCACCCTGGCTTCTCCACTCTCGTAAGGACAAGACCTTACGTGGAACTACGGCGCTTGCAAGCGGGATGGGGCGAACCAGCATGAACAGCTTCGACAATACTCTCGACGCCGACGGAGCACTGGTCGTGGGGGCGGGCCTCGCCGGGCTCTTCACCGCGCTCAAGCTCGCCCCCCGCCCGGTGACAGTCCTGTCTCCCAAGCCGCTGGGCACCGGCGCCTCCTCGGCCTGGGCCCAGGGCGGCGTGGCCGCGGCATTGGGCCGGGACGACAGCAGCCACGCCCATGCACTCGACACCGAAATGGCTGGCGCCGGCATTGTCGATCACGGCACCGCTGAAAGCGTCACCGCCGAAGCGGCGGCCCGCATCGAGGACCTCGCGCGCTGGAACACGCCCTTCGATCGTGATGACTTCGGCAATTTCGAGCTTGGCCGCGAAGCGGCCCATTCGGCCAACCGCATCGTCAAGGTCGAAGGCGACCGCGCCGGTTGGGCCATCATGCAGGCCATCATTGCCCAGGTGCGGCGCACTCCTTCGATCCGCGTGGTCGAAGGCATCACCGTGCTGAGCCTTGCCCGCGAGAACGGCCGTATCGTCGGCATCTACGGTCGCCGGCTGGGTGACCGCTTCTCCGACCCCATCTTCGTCCGCGCCCGTGCCACCGTGCTGGCCGCAGGCGGACTGGGCGGGCTCTATGCGGTTACCACCAATCCGCCTGGCGTGCGCGGCCATGCCATGGGAATGGCGGCACGGGCGGGCGCCGTAATTGCCGACCCCGAATTCGTGCAGTTCCATCCCACCGCCATTGCCACGGGCGCGGACCCGGCGCCCCTCGCCACCGAGGCTCTTCGCGGCGAGGGGGCGATCCTGGTCAATGATCTGGGGGAGCGCTTCATGCCCGCTATTCACCCCGATGCAGAACTCGCTCCGCGTGACGTGGTCGCCCGCGCCAGCTTTCGCCAACTCCAGGCAGGTCGCAAGGTTTTCCTCGACACACGACAGGTGCTCGGTGAAGCCATCCTCACCCGCTTTCCCACCGTCTCCCGCTATTGCCTCGATGCCGGCATCGATCCAGTTACGTCGATGATTCCGGTGACTCCGGCGGCCCATTTCCACATGGGCGGCGTCAAGGTCGACGAGCGTGGCCGCTCTTCATTGCCCGGCCTTTGGGTCTGCGGCGAAGCCAGTTGCACCGGCCTGCATGGTGCCAACCGGCTCGCCTCTAATTCGCTGCTCGAAGCCATGGTCTACGGCGCCCGCATTGCCGACGACATCGGAGGCCTGGAGCCGGCCGGCGAGCTTGCCCCCTTCCGCGGGATCGAATGGAACAACGCGGAGGGCGAAAGGGCCGAGCAGGTGTTGCGCGACCTGCCTGCCGTGCAGAGCCTGCGGCGCATGATGACCGAACTGGTCGGTGTCGAACGCGATGCGGCGGGCCTCAGGCAGGCGTTGCGCGGCATTGCCCACCTGGAAGCCAATGCCGAGCAGGTGACCGGCGCCTACCGCAACATGACCACCTCGGCTACGCTTGTGGCCGCCGCCGCCCTCAGGCGCACCGAAAGTCGCGGTGGCCACTTCCGAACGGACTACCCCGCCCTTGATCCCGCCTGGGAACACCACACCACCATGACGCTGGACGAAGCCCTCGCCATTCGCGCCGATGCCTGATCACTCCGCCATCAGAAATTCAGCGACTGCGGCACGGTCTGCATCGGTCCATTGCGCCGTGGAGTCGCGGATCACTTCGCCCATCGCCCCGCCCAGCACGTCAAAGCCCGGCGTGAACCCGTCCAGCAGCGTCTGCGCCAAGGTCTGCTCATCATAGCCCTCGTCCAGCAGGGCCTGTCGAGTCAGCGCTGGTGCGCGCCCGCCAGTGCCGCCGGGCGAGCCGGCAAGGGCCTGCCCCCAGTCCAGCGCCCCAAGGGCGTTGCGCGGCGTGTGGCAAGCCACGCAATGGGCGGGTCCATAGGCCAGGTACTTGCCACGATTATAGCTTTCCGATTGCCCCGCTTCCGGGACGAAGCGGGCAGGCGAGAAGAACAGGTTCTGCCACCCAGCCATGGCGAGGCGGATATTGAAGGGGAAAGGAATGGCACTGTCCGGTGCCGGCTCGCTCACCGGCTCGGTAGCCATCAGCGCTGCATAGAGATCGACGATCTCCTGATCGCTCATCAGCGTATAATTCTCGTAGGGAAAAGCGGGATAGAGATGTCCCTGCGGCCCCATGCCATTGCTCATGGCGTCCGAGAACTGCGCCAGCGTCCAGCCACCAATACCGAACTCTGGATCGGCGGTGATATTGGGCGGCACGAAGGTGCCGAAGGGCGTCGCCAGTCCGGCTCCCCCGGACAGGAACGCCCGCCCATTGGCGCTGTCGGTATGGCAGGCAACGCACCCTCCCAACCGGATCAGGTAATTGCCGCGCTCCACATCGCCGACCAGCGTCAGGTCGCGAGCGGGACCCGAAACGGGCCTGAGCAGATAGACGCCAGCCCCCAGGCCGATGACTGCGAGCACACCCAGAACCACCAGCCAGCGACGCATCGGCTACCCCCTGTTGCTTCGCAGCCAACTGACCAGAGCCGGAAGGTTCTGACAACTAACGGAAATGTTAGTCCGGAGCCGGGATTATTTCCCGAGCACCGCGTCGACTTCGGCGCGGGTGGGCGGCTTGCAACCCTTGCGACTGCAGTTGATGCCCGCAACCACGGCCCCAAAACGAAGCATGTCGCTCAGTGCCCCATCGCCCAGCTCGTCCAGCTTGCCCGGCTTGAGCAGCCAGCGCTCCTGCAGCCAGGAGAGAATTCCGGCCATCAGGCTATCGCCCGCACCCACCGTGTCGCCAAAAACGGGCGGTGCATAGATCGCAGCCTGCGCCTGTCCACCGCGGGTGAAGGCGCGCGACCCCTGGTCGCCCAGCGTCACCACCACCAGTTCGCAATTGGGGCGCGAAAGCAGGTCCGCCGCATGCTGCTCGATGCTTTTGCCATGGTCCAGTGCCTCGAGATCCTCTTCGGAAACCTTGACCACATGGGCGAGGTCGAGAAAGTCCGAAAGCCTGCTCTTGTAGCCGGCAAAATCATGGACCAGGCTCGGGCGTACATTGGGGTCGATGGAAATCGTGGCACCCCGGGCAATGGCCGCCTGCACAATCTCGAGCCAGATGGCCGCCTCTTCTGGCTGGATCGGGCAGAAGCCGCCGATCTGGTAGAGCTCGAGCTTTTCCGGAAGCGCTGCAATGGCCTTCGCGGCGTCGATGGCGCCGTCGGCGGAGCGATAGAAGCCATAGCGGGCATTGTGGCGGTCATCGAAATTGACCACCGCCAGCGTTGTGTATTCGGCCACGCGCTCGCTCAGCAGCGGCACGACCCCGGCCTCGCCCAGCGGGCCAAGCAGGTAGTCCCCGAATGCGTCGGCCGAGATGGGGCACAGGAACCCGGTGGGATTTCCCAGCTTGGCCAGTGCTATGGCGCAATTATAGGGCGAGCCGCCGGGATGGGCCGTCATCACGATCTGGTTCTCGCCATCCCGCCCCACCACGCTCCCACTCGGCAGGACCACTTCCGCCTTGAGATCGATCAGGCTCTCACCACCAACGACAAACATGAAAGTGCCTCCCAGCGCAGCCGCCAGCGACATAGCATCTTTGTCGCCGGTGTCACCAGCGCCTGCCTGCAGAGACGGCCAATCAACGGTTTTGTGCGGCCTGCACCTCTGCGCTCTGTTGACCTCGCCGTGATATCCTGTTCAATCCGAAGCCCGCAGCATGGACGATACCGGCGCGGAAACGGGAGGAATGAGCTTGCAACTACTTGCCCTGTTGGTCAGAGCCATCAGCGCCCTCAACCGCGCGGTGGGCGAGGTGCTTTGCTGGCTTGCACTGGTCTGTGTCCTGGTCTGCTTCACGGTCGTGGTGCAGCGCTACTTCTTCAACACCAGCATGCTGTGGGTTCAGGACCTCTATGTCTGGGTCAGCGGCGCCATGTTTACCGGGGTCGCCGGCTTCGCGCTGATGCGCGATGACCATGTCCGGGTCGACATCTTCTATCGTCCCGCCTCGCTGCGGCGGAAGGCCATGGCCGACATATTCGGCGTCGTCTTCTTCCTGCTCCCCTTCATGTATGTCGTCGTCCAATACTGCTATCCCGCCGTGGCGCGGTCATGGGGCTACCATGAAGGCTCGGCCAATATCGGCGGCATGCCGGGGCTTTTCATCCTGAAGAGCTTCATCATCGTGTTCGCCATCCTCGTGGCCCTGCAGGGCATTGCCATGGCGGCCCGCGCATTTCTGGTTCTGGCTGACCGCCAGGAACTTCTACCACCAGGCCTCCGCTACAAGGCCGACGACGTAAGGGAAGCGCATTGATGGATCCCGTCCTTATTGGCGAGATCCTCGCCGGCCTCATGTTCCTGGGGGTCATCGGCGTTCTCATGCTCGGCTTCCCGGTCGCCTTCTCGCTGGCCGGCACCGCGATCATCTTCGGGCTCGTGGGCTGGCTGCTTGGCGTCTACGACCCGTCCAACTACGGCTCGCTCGCCGGTCGTTATATCGGCCTGATGACCAATGAAGTCCTGGTCGCCGTGCCGCTCTTCGTCTTCATGGGCGTGATGCTGGAGCGAAGCGGCATTGCCGAGCAGCTGCTGCTGACCATGGGCAAGCTCTTCGGCAACCTGCGGGGCGGACTCGCCCTTTCGGTCATCGTCGTGGGCGCCCTGCTGGCCGCCTCGACCGGCGTGGTCGGCGCCACCGTGGTCACCATGGGCCTGATCTCCCTGCCTGCCATGATGCGGGCCGGCTATGATCCCAAGCTGGCCACAGGGGTCATCTGCGCCTCCGGCACGCTGGGGCAGATCATCCCGCCCTCGACCGTGCTCATCTTCATGGGCGATATGCTTTCGGGCATCAACGCCCAGGTACAGATGGAAAAGGGCAACTTCGCCCCCGAGCCGGTTTCGGTCGGCGCGCTCTTCGCCGGCGCCCTCATTCCCGGCCTGCTGCTCGTCGCCATCTATGCTGGCTACGTGATCGTCAAGGCGATCATCGACCCGAAATCCGCCCCCGCAACGCCGGTGCCTGAGGCCGAGAAGGCCCATCTCTGGCGCGAGGTTGTCGTTGCCCTTGTTCCCCCTCTCCTGCTGATTGTCGCGGTGCTCGGCTCTATCCTGGGCGGCATAGCCACACCAACCGAAGCCGCATCCGTCGGTTCGGTCGGTGCGCTCCTTTTGGCATTGCTGCGCGGCAAGCTCACCTTGCCGATCCTGCGCCAGGTGGTGATCTCGGCGGCGACCATCACCTCCATGGTCTTCATCATCCTGTTCGGCGCAGCGGTATTCTCCGTTGTCTTCCGCATGATGGGCGGCGACAACCTGGTGCACGAATTCCTCTCGTCCATGCCGGGTGGCGCTGTGGGCGCCATCATCATCGTCATGTTCGTGATGTTCCTGCTCGGGTTCATCCTCGACACGTTCGAGATCATCTTCATCGTCATCCCGATCACCGCCCCGGTGCTCCTGGCCCTCGATGTCGACCCGATCTGGCTCGGCGTCATGGTCGGCGTGAACCTGCAGACCAGCTTCCTCACCCCACCCTTCGGCTTCGCCTTGTTCTACCTGCGCGGCGTCGCGCCTTCGTGGATTTCGACCGGCATGATCTACAAGGGCGTCATTCCCTTCGTCATCCTGCAGATCCTGGCGGTGATCACGCTGTTCTTCTTCCCACAGCTCATCACTTGGCTGCCCAACCTGCTGTACTGAGTTCGTTACTGGAAGGTGTCGCAGCAAACAGAAAAGCCCGGGCCAAGACCCGGGCTTTCCTTTGACTCTATGCGTCTCGCTCAGTCGAAGGTGATGTACTTCTCGCGGGCTGCCAGATAGGCCATGTCCGTGTCCTTGGTGCGTGTGCGCAGCAGGTTGAATGCCGCCACGAAGCTCTCCGCGGTTTCCTTGGTCAGCGCGTCGCCGCCTTCGCGGATTTCCGCCATCAGTTCCATCGATGCCTTGGCGCCGGCTTCCACGATTTCCTCGGGGAACTGGCGGACCTGCACGCCATGCTCGCTGACCAGCGCATTGAGGGCGCGCGGATCGTTGGCATACATGTCGGACGACACCTGATCGTAGGCCGACTGGGCGCAAACCCGCACGATCTCCTGCAGGTCTTCCGGCAGTTCGGCGAACTTGGCCTTGTCGACTACCAGTTCGGTGGCAAGGCCCGGCTCGACGAAGCTGGGGAAATAGTAGTTCTTGGCGATCTGGTAGAAGCCCAGCGCCAGGTCGTTATAGGGGCCGACGAATTCGGCGGCATCCAGTGTGCCCGACTGCAGCGCGGCGAAGATTTCGCCGGCGGCGAGGTTGGTCACGGAGGCGCCGAGCTTGGCCCAGACCTGGCCGCCAAGGCCAGGCGTGCGGAAGCGCAGGCCCTGAATATCGGAAACGCCAGTCAGCTCGTTGCGGAACCAGCCGCCTGCCTGCGTTCCGGTATCGCCCGACAGGAAGCCCTGTACGCCGAACTGGTCGTAGACCTTGTCCCAGATTTCCTGGCCACCGAGGTAGCGCACCCAGGCAGTCAGCTCGCGATTGGTCATGCCGAAGGGCACGCCGGTGAAGAAGGAGAGCGCCTGGCTCTTGTTCTGCCAGTAATAGGGGGTGCCGTGGCTCATTTCTGCCGAGCCGTCGATCACTGCATCGAGTGCCTGCAGGCCCGGCACCATTTCACCCGCGGCATAGACCTGCACTGTCAACCGGCCGCCAGAGGCCTTGGTGATGCGGTCGGCCAGTGTCTGTGCGCCGACGCCCAGGCCTGGGAAATTCTTGGGCCAGGTGGTGACCATGCGCCAGTTGATATTGCCCTGCGCAATCGCCGGCGCAGCAAGCGTCGTTGCGGCAGCGGCGCCGATAGTGGCGACCGACGCCGACTTGAAAAATTCACGTCTCTTCATGCACTTCCTCCCATGATCGCACGCACTCTGCGTGCGATGCCGGCGACGCTTCCGCCTCTCCCGAGCCGGTGCACGCCAGTTGCCGATAGAAAATCAACCCGGCGCCTTTCTGTCCAGCTTGTTGTTGCAACAGCAGGAAAATTCAGAGGAAGGCATTTTCTTGCCCGGGCGGATTAGATCGCTCTCGCCGGTGTTGATGCTGTTGGGGACCCGAGGAGGGCTCCCGCAACAGGAGGTTTGTTCCCATGCATCTTCGTTCGCTTCTCGCCGGCGCCGCGGCGCTGGTATTTCTCGCCATGCCGGCCCTTGCCGCCGAGTATCTGGGCGGCGCCGTCAAATCCGTCGATATCGGCGGCCAGATGGTGCTGACCGATGCCAATGGCATGACGCTCTATACCTTCGACAAGGATACCAATGGCGATGGCAAGAGCGTCTGCAATGACGACTGCGCTGTCAAATGGCCCCCGCTGATGGCCGAAGACGGCGCCGAGGCCGAAGGCGCCTTCACCCTTGTCACCCGCGACGATGGCTCGACCATGTGGGCCTACAAGGGCTGGCCGCTCTACTACTGGTACGAGGATGTCGCAGCCGGCGACACCAAAGGTGACGGCGTGGGCGGTGTCTGGCATCTTGCCGTCGAATAGTCTCTAGGCACACCGTGGACCAGTTCCTCGACCAGCTCGAAGCCTGCGTGCCCGCTCTCAGGCGCTATGCCCGGGCGCTGACGCGCAATGTCGACCTGGCCGATGACCTGGTGCAGGATTGCCTTGAACGCGCGATATCAAGGCGCGGATTGTTTAGGCCCACCGGCCCGGTCCGCGCCTGGCTCTTCACCATTCTCCTGAACCTGCATCGCAACGCCATGCGCAACACAAGGCGCCGCGGCGAGCAGGTCGATATCGACTCCGTGGCCGAGTTTTCGACTCCCGCATCGCAGCCGGGGCACGTCGCCCTGGCAGAATTGGCACGTGCCATCGAAACCCTCCCGCCCGAACAGAAGGAAGCCCTGCTCCTGGTGACACTTGAAGGTCTGCCTTATGCCGAAGCGGCGGGAATAGTCGGCGTACCGATGGGCACCCTGATGAGCCGGCTCGGCCGTGCCCGGGCCGCCCTGCGGGTGCTGACCGGCCACCCCGCCGAGCCGCATCTGAGGACGGTGAAATGAGCGAAATCACCCGAGACATGCTGCTGGCCTATGCCGATGGGCAGCTCGATGCCGCCGGACGTGCGGCGGTGGACATACACCTGGCCGGCAACCCGGAAGCCGCCGCCGAAGTGGCCCTGATCGAACGCCAGACCGACGCGATCAAGACGCTGTTCGGACCTGCCGGGGCAGAGCCGGTCCCTGCGCGGCTGCGGCCTCGCCGCATTGCCGCCGAACTGGGCCATCACCGCGCCCGCTCCTGGGGTTGGGCGGCGGCCGCGGTGGTGCTGGTCGGCCTGGGCGTGGGCGGCGGCTGGTTCGCCCGCCCCTTGCTCGAACCCGGCTCCGCCAGCACCACCCTGATTGCCGATGCCGTCAATGCCCACGCGGTCTATGCTGCCGAGAACCGCCACGCGGTGGAAGTGGGTGGCGACGAAAGCGAGCACCTATCCACCTGGCTTTCCAACCGCCTCGACACCGCGCTGGGCATGCCGGATTTGACGGCCGAGGGTTTTTCCCTGGTCGGGGGTCGCCTGCTGCCTGCTACCGAAGCTGCCGGGGGACGCGCTGCGCAGCTGATGTATGAAAATGCCGACCAGCGCCGGGTGACCATTTATGTAACCGCCGCACTGCCCGATGGTCAGCCCGCCTATCAGTTCGCCAGCCATGAGGGCGCCGATGCCTTCTACTGGGCCAATGCGCGCATCACCTGCACCGTCGTCGGCACCCTTCCAGAGCAACAGATGAAGGCGGTGGCGGGCGCGGTCTATTCCCAGCTCACCGAAGGCGATAGCGGCGCGACAAGGCCGTATCGCGGATAGGCGCCTTCATCAATTCGCCCCCAAGGGCCGGAGCGAAGAGGGAGCATTCCGGGGCGGAATGTCGTTGGAATAGATGTTGTGCAAGCCGACATTGAGGATGTCGCGCTCGCCGCAGAGTGCCATGGTCGTATCGAGTTCGCGCGCGATGATGTCGAGCACGCGGGTGACCCCGGCCTCCCCGCCAGCACCCAGGCCATAGAGCATTGGCCGCCCGATGAACGTGCCCTTTGCCCCATAGGCCAGAGCCTTGAGGACGTCCTGTCCCGAGCGAATGCCGCTGTCCAGAAAGAGCTCGGTCTTGTGCCCGACGCGATCGACGATTTCGGGCAGAACCCGGATGGTGGAGGGCGCACCGTCGAGCTGGCGGCCCCCATGGTTGGAGACAATGATGGCATCGGCGCCATTGTCGATCGCCGCCTGTGCATCGTCCGGGTCGAGCACGCCCTTGACGATAACCGGGCCGCCAAAGCGCTCCTTGATCCAGCGGACGTCGCCCCAGTTGAGCGTGGGATCGAACTGGCTGGCCGTCCAGGCCGAAAGCGAGGCCAGGTCATGGTCGCCGCCTACGTGGCCAACAATATTGCGGAACGTGTGGCGCCTCGTTCCCAGCATGCGCAGGCACCACAGTGGGTGCTGCATCATCTGCCAGACAGAATGGGCGTTGAACCTGGGGGGTGTCGAGAGCCCGTTGCGAATGTCCTTGTGGCGCTGCCCCAGGATCTGCAGATCCATGGTGAGCACCAGTGCGGAGCATTTTGCAGCCTTTGCGCGGTCGATCAGACGATTGATGAAGTCGCGGTCGCGCATCACGTAAAGCTGGAACCAGAATGAAGCGGTCGTATTCTCGGCAATGTCCTCGATCGAGCACACGCTCATGGTCGAGAGCGTGAAGGGGATGCCGTATTTCTCGGCCGCCCTCGCCGCCTTGATCTCGCCATCGGCCACCTGCATGCCGCCCGTTGCGGCGGGCGCGATGGCCACGGGCATGGCGATTTGCTTGCCCAGCATCGTGGTCTTGAGGTTGCGTCCCTCAAGATTCACCGCGACCTTCTGCTTGAGCTTGATCTTGTTGAAATCGCTCTCGTTGTCGCGATAGGTGCCTTCGGTATAGGAGCCCGAATCCGCGTAGTCGAAGAACATCTTGGGCACGGACCGCCGCGCCCTAGCTTTCATTTCGTCGACGGTCAGGATCTTGTCGAGTGCGGCCATGCTGGGGACTCCATATCGGCCCTGCCCTAGCAACTAACATGTTAGCCGTCAACGCGACGTGAAAAAGCGCCGCCTGCATTGCGGTTGTCACGAGTAATGAGCGGCCATTGGGCCAGGAACTGTCGACAAAGAACGGACCACAGCGCCGGTGGCAACATAGGAACACGCCGGCAACACCGCCATCCCCCTTGCCACCACTCGTCCCTTCGCTCCAAATGCCGGGCACGACCGGGAGGGACATAATCATGGCCACAGGCGGCGACGCGCTCGAATTCATAGACAGGCAATTCTACGACCTGACCATCGGCATCGCCGCACTTGAAGTGCTCTATGACGGCTGCCGCTGGGCCGAGGGGCCGGTGTGGTTCGGGGACGGAAACTTCCTGGTCTGGAGCGATATTCCCAATAACCGGATGCTCAAGTGGGTACCCGACCTGGGCGTCACCAGCTTCCGCACACCATCCAACTACGTCAACGGCAATACCCGGGACCGCCAGGGGCGGCTGATCTCCTGCTCACACGGCGCCCGCGCGGTATTGCGGACCGAGTGGGACGGAACGGTCACGACGCTGGTCGACCGCCATGCCGGCAAGAGGCTCAATTCGCCCAATGACGTGGTGGTCAAATCGGACGGTACGATCTGGTTCACTGACCCGCCCTACGGCATCCTCTCCGACTACGAGGGCTACAAATCCGACCAGGAGCAGGACGGCTGCTTTGTCTATCGCTTCGACCCGGCTGACGGCTCGCTGAGCGTGGTGGCTGACGATCTTGCCAAGCCCAATGGCTTGGCCTTCTCGCCCGACGAATCCGTGCTCTACGTTTCCGACACCGGCCAGAGCCATGATCCGGAGTGGCCTGCCCATATCCGGCAGTTCGATGTCGGCGGATCAAGGCTGACCAACCCAAAGGTCTTCGCCGACATCGATTCAGGCCTGCCCGACGGCTTCCGGCTGGATACACAAGGCAAT
>JADKLW010000532.1_pt1 | contig 14839 bp, 13 predicted proteins | sample 8641881 | NCBI WGS metagenome assembly JADKLW01 (sample SAMN16272185, study PRJNA661076) | feces metagenome | isolation source: fecal sample from diarrhoea affected cattle B | host: Bos taurus | place: South Africa: Lokaleng Village, Mahikeng | collected 2019-09 | reverse complement strand
TCCCAAGTCGACGCCGCGGGCCCCGCACCCGTCGATCTTCATCCAGATCGCCTGCGTCCGGGTTCCCGAGTCGTGGGATCCCTGGCTCGCGCACGCTGCTTGAGGACGAACGACGCGCGGCGCCCGTAGGCGCCGCGCTGAGAGTGCCGGGTGGTGGTCCCGGTCGGGATTTCGCATCCCCCACGCCAGTAACGTGGGTGCGTATTCGCTGGGACGAGGTCGAACTCCCGTGTCCGGCAGCGTCGCGAGCGCGACGCCGACCCCCGGATGACGTACTCGTAGGGCCTTTCGGCCTAGGAGCTCGCCACCTCCTGAGTCCCGAAACTACTGTCGTATATTCGGACCACCTCCTTTCTCTGGCTGGTGATTCCCAACCTAGCAGCCGGCTCAGACGGGGTCGAGGGGGAACCGAGATTCCTTATCCGGTCCTTCGGGAGGAGTGGCCGCGACGGTCGGTTCGGCCGGACCCGGAGCCCGACCGAACCGACCGAAGCGCTCGGGCCTACGCCTCTTCGGAGGTCTCGTCGGCGTCGTCGCCGACGGTCTCCGGTGCCGCGGCGTCGGCCCCGCTCAGGTCGGCCGGACCACCGCTGACCGCGCCGTCGACCAGCGGCACGCTCTCGACCTCGCCCTCGTCGACGTTCTCGGCCTGCGCGGTGTCCTCGAGCACGCGGGCGATCGCGCTGACGCGGTCCTCGGCCTTCATGTTCATGACCCGGACGCCCTGCGAGTTGCGGCCGTAGCGGTTGATCCCCTTGACCGCCGTCCGCTGGACCATCCCGCCCTCGCTGATGAAGACCAGGCCCTCGTACTCGCGCACGACCAGCGCGCCGGCCAGGCCGCCCTTGGTCTCGGTGAGCTGGATCGTCTTGACGCCCTTGGCGCCGCGGCTCGTCTTGCGGTACTCGCTGATCAACGTCCGCTTGCCGAACCCGTTCTCGGTCACGACGAGCAGGTCGAAGTCGTCCCGCGCCACGTCCATCGCGATCACGGAGTTCTTCTTCGGATCGTTGCCGACGTCCATCCCGCGGACGCCGGTGGTGTCGCGGCCCATCGAGCGGGCGTCGGCCTCGGAGAACCGGACCGTCAGACCGGCCTTCGAGACCATCACGATCTCGTCCTCGGGGTCGACGTTGCGGACCGCGACCAGCTCGTCCTCGTCGCGGATCTTGATCGCGATGATGCCGTCGGCCTTGATCGGCGTGTTGTACGCCTGCAGCTCGGTCTTCTTGACCGTGCCCGACCGGGTCGCGAAGACCAGGTACTTGGTCTCGCTGAAGTCGCGGGTCGAGAGCACGGACTGGATTCGCTCGCCCTCGCGCAGCGGCAGCACGTTGCCCAGGTAGCGACCCTTCGCCGTCCGCGACGCCTCCGGCAGCTCGTAGACCTTGGAGCGGTAGATCTTGCCGCGGTTGCTGAAGAACAGCAGGTAGTCGTGGCTGGAGCAGACGAAGAGATGCTCGATGTAGTCCCCGTCCTTCATGTCCATCCCGGTCACGCCGCGCCCGCCGCGCTGCTGCTGGCGATAGGTCGCGAGCGGCAGCGACTTGATGTAGCCGGACTGGGTGATCGTGATGACCATCTGCTGGTCGGCGATCAGGTCCTCGATGTCGATCTCGCCCTCGGCGTGGGTGATCAGCGTCTTGCGCTCATCGCCGAACCGCTCGCGGATCTCGAGCATCTCCTCCTTGATCAGGTCGAGCACCTTCTGCTCGTCGCCGAGCAGCTCGCGCAGCTCCTTGATCCGCTCCATCACGTCGGCGTGCTCGCCCCGGATCGCGTCGCTCTCCAGCGCCGTGAGCTGGGACAGGCGCAGGTCGAGGATCGCCTGGGCCTGGATCAGCGTCAGCCCGAACTTCTCGATCAACTCGCCGCGAGCGGTCTCTCGGTCCTTCGATCCGCGGATCACGGCGATCACGGCGTCGAGGTTGTCGAGCGCGATCAGCAGGCCCTCGAGCACGTGCGCGCGGGCTTCCTTCTGCGCCAGCTCGTACTTGGCGCGGCGCACGACCACGTCGCGCTGGTGGCTGACGTAGGCCGACAGCACCTGGCGCAGCGACAGCGTGCGCGGCACGCCGTCGAGCAGCGCCACCATGTTCACGCCGAACGTGGTCTGCATGTTGGTGTGCTTGAACAGCTTGTTCAGCACGACCTTCGGCAGGACGTCGCGCTTGAGCTCGATCACCAGGCGCATGCCGCGGCGGTCGGTCTCGTCGCGGATGTCGCTGATCTCGGGGATCTTCTTGTCCCGGACCAGGTCGGCGATCTTGACGATCAGGCCGCCCTCGCCGCCCTTCTTGACCTCGTAGGGCAGCTCGGTGACGACGATCGCCTCCTTGCCCTGGGTCAGCGGCTCGATGTGCGCCTTCGCCTGGATCCGGACCTTGCCGCGACCGGTCTCGTAGGCGTCGCGGATCCCCTGCGTGCCGAGGATGATGCCCCCGGTCGGGAAGTCCGGCCCCTTCAGGTGCTCCATCAGCCCCTCGAGGCTGATCTCCGGGTCGTCGATGAAGGCGACCACCGCGTCGATCGTCTCGCCGATGTTGTGCGGCGGGATGTTGGTGGCCATGCCGACCGCGATGCCGGCCGAGCCGTTGACCAGCAGGTTCGGGTACCGCGACGGCAGGACGACCGGCTCGGTCTCGCGTCCGTCGTAGTTCGGGACGAAGTCGACCGTGTCCATGTCCAGGTCGCGAAGCATCTCCATCGCGAGCCGGGTGAGGCGAGCCTCGGTGTACCGCATGGCCGCGGCGGGGTCGTCGTCGACCGAGCCGAAGTTGCCCTGACCGTCGACGAGCGTGTAGCGCATCGAGAAGTCCTGGGCCATCCGGACCAGCGTCTCGTAGATCGAGGAGTCGCCGTGCGGGTGGTAGTTGCCCATCACCTCGCCGACGATGCGCGAGCTCTTGGAGTAGCCGCGGGTCGGGCCGAGGCCGAGCTGTGACATGCCGTAGAGCACGCGGCGGTGCACGGGCTTGAGGCCGTCCCGGACGTCGGGAAGCGCCCGGCCGACGATCACGGACATCGCGTAGTCCAGGTACGCGGTCCGCATCTCGTCTTCGAGGGTGCGGGGCTCGATGTTGCCGCCGCTGATCACTTCGGTAGCCACGGATCAGGCTCCTTGTCGTACGAATCGGGGGGCCGGCATCGGCCGGGACTGATGCTCAGACATCGAGGTTGGCGACCTGATGTCCGTGCTCCTCGATGAAGTCGCGCCGGAACTCCACGTGCTCGCCCATGAGCTGGGAGAAGAGATGGTCAGCCGCGGCCGCGTCGGCGATGCTGACCTGCTGGAGGGTGCGTCCCGCCGGGTCCATCGTCGTGACCCGTAGCTGCTCGGCGTTCATCTCGCCCAGGCCCTTGAAGCGGGACAGCCGGACCCCGCGCTGGGCCAAGCTGAGCACGCACCGCGCCAGCTCCTCGAAGGTCGCCGCCTCCTCGGTGTGCTGGCCGAGCGTCAGCGTGAACGCCGGCTGGCCGAGCAGCGTCACGAGCTGCTGGTGGACCTTGACGAACCCCGTGTACTCGGGGCTGTCGAAGATCGCCCGCTCCAGCGTGGTGGTGCGCGCGAGGTTGGTCTTCTTCTCGGTGGTCCGGATCCGGACGTGCGTGTCGTCGTCGGACAGGAGCTGAACCCGGATCGCCGCGTCGTCGCCGGCGGCCTTGTCCGACCGAAGCTGCTCGAGCACGGCGTCGGAGCCGACGATCCCGTCGTGGACCAGGCCGGTCGACGCCAGGAACTGGACGACCTCGGTCCCGTGGGTCCCGCGCAGCGCGCTGGCCCAGGCGTCGTGCTGCTTGCGCAGGCGGCTGAACTTCTGCCACTTCGAGGCGTTCAGCCCGACCAGCTCGCCGGCCCCGTTGATCAGCTCGAACTTCTCGAGCTTGTCGGACAGCAGGACCTCCTCGAGCTCCGAGTCCTTCTCGATGTAGCGGTCGTTGCTGCCCTGCTTGAGCTTGTAGAGCGGCGGCTTGGCGATGTAGACGAAGCCCGCGTCGATCAGCTCCTGCATCTCGCGGAAGATCAGCGTCAGCACGAGCGTGCGGATGTGCGCGCCGTCGACGTCGGCGTCCGTCATCAGGATGATCTTGTGGTACCGCGCCGCGGTGATGTCGAACTCCTCGCGGATCCCCGTGCCGATCGCGGTGATCAGCGCCTGGACCTCGTTGTTCGCGAGCACGCGGTCGATCCGCGCCCGCTCGACGTTGAGGATCTTGCCGCGCAACGGGAGGATCGCCTGGGTGTGGCGGTCGCGGCCCTGCTTGGCCGAGCCGCCGGCGGAGTCGCCCTCGACGATGAACAGCTCGGCCAGCGACGGATCCTTGACCGAGCAGTCGGCCAGCTTGCCGGGCAGGCGCGAGTTCTCCAGCGCGCTCTTGCGGCGGGTCAGGTCGCGTGCCTTGCGGGCGGCCGACCGGGCCTGAGCGGCCTGCACGGCCTTGCGCACGATCTGACGCGCGTCGGCCGGGTTCTCCTCGAGGAACTCGGCGAGCTTGGCGTTGACGACCTGGGCGACGAAGCCCTGCATGCCCGGGTTGCCGAGCTTGGTCTTCGTCTGACCCTCGAACTGCGGGTTGGTCAGCTTCGCGGAGATGACGGCGGTCAGGCCCTCGCGGATGTCCTCGCCGGACAGCGCGGGATCCTTCTCCTTGAGCTCGCCCTTCTCGCGCGCCCACTTGTTGATCGTGCCGGTCAGCGCCGAGCGGAAGCCCGACAGGTGCGACCCGCCCTCGTGGGTGTTGATGTTGTTCGCGAACGAGAACACCGACTCCTGGTAGGTCGAGTTCCACTGCATCGCGATCTCGACCGCGCCACCGGCCTTCTCGTCCTCGCCCTCGAAGGTGATGACCTTCTTCTGGATCGGGTCCTTGGTGTCGTTGAGGTACGCGACGAAGTCGGCGATGCCGCCCTCGTAGTGGAACTCGACCTTCTTGCCGCCCTCGCGCTCGTCGACGATCACGATCCGCAGGCCGCGGGTCAGGAACGCCGTCTCGCGCAGGCGCGTCTCGAGCGTCGTCCAGTCGTACTCGGTCGTCTCGAAGATGTCGGCGTCCGGCAGGAAGCGGATCTCCGTGCCCGTGCTCTCGTCCTTGCCGAGCGGCTCGCCCTTCTGCAGCTCGCCGGTCGGCGCGCCGCGGACGTAGCTCTGCCGCCAGGCGTGGCCGTCGCGGCGGATCGTGACGTCGAACTCCTCCGACAACGCGTTGACGACGGACGAGCCGACGCCGTGCAGACCGCCGGAGACCTTGTAGCCGCCGCCGTCGCCGAACTTGCCGCCCGCGTGGAGCACCGTCAGCACGACCTCGACGGTCGGCTTTCCGGTCTCGTGCATCGCGACCGGGATCCCACGGCCGTCATCGACGACCGTGACCGAGTTGTCGGGGTGGATCGTGATGATGACCGACGACGCGTGGCCGGCGAGCGCTTCGTCGACCGAGTTGTCGACGATCTCCCAGACCAGGTGGTGGAGCCCACGGGCGCCCGTCGAGCCGATGTACATCCCGGGCCGGTGCCGAACGGCCTCCAAGCCCTCCAGGACGGTGATGTCCCCCGCGTCGTAGGTGCCGTTGGAGGCGGTGGAGGACGTCGGTTGAACGACGTCTCCCGTCTCCAGCGCGTCGTCGGTGGTGGGGGTGTCGTTCGTCGCCATAAGCCTCCGTGCAGCAAGAAACGCCTCGGTTCCCGGGTCAGGGACCTCGGGCCGAGGCGCACCGAGCGAATCCCTCCTAGGATACCACAGCGAGGCGGCGGATCCCCTGTTGCCACGGGCGAATCCGGCTGCAAACGAGGCGATTTCGGGGAGCCGCCGAGCCCCGCGGATCAACGACGATCCGTCGTCGCCTGATCTGCGGTGGTCGGAACCGGATCAGGCCGCTCCGGCGCGCGCCCGGATCGCCCGGATCTCGGTGAAGCCGACCTCGTGGAGTCGCTCTAGCACGGTCGCCTCGCGCTGCTGGATCTCGTGGGCCCAGGTCGCCTCGCGACAGCCCACGTGGAGCACCCCGTCGACGATCGCCACCGGCTTCGCCGCCGCCGCGATCGGTCCACCCATCGCCGCCGACCACACGCGCTGGATGCTCGCCAGGCCCCGATCCTCGGCGCCCTCCGGCGCGAGCGCGTCGAGCAGCCCGTCGAGCGCGTCTCCCGGGGTCCTGGGGGTGGAACGACGGCGGCGCGGCACCAGCTCAGTCTCTCGCGGGCGTCGCCCCGGTGCTGACCCGGATGGTCTCGGCGGCGCCGGGCACGACCGAGACCAGGCCGACCGCAAGGTCATCGGCGCCGGGGACGTGCTCTGCCTCGGTCACGGTGACCAGGGCCTGCCCACGTGCGGCGATGACGTCGACCAGTCGTGCGCGCCGGATCACGTCGAGCTCGCTCATCACGTCGTCGAGCAGGAGGATCGGTCGCTGGCCCGTGCTCTGCTCGATCACGTCGGTCTCCCCGAGCAGCAGGGCGAGCAGGGCCAGCCGCTGCTCGCCCTGCGATCCGAATCGATGCAGCAGCCGTCCGTCACGCCGGACGGCCAGGTCGTCGCGGTGCGGCCCGTGGTGGGTGAAGCCGCGCTCCAGATCGCCGGCCAGCCGCTCCCGCAGGGCCTCGGCAACCTGGTCGGCGTCGTCGGCCGAGCGCGGGCGGTAGGCGATCTCGAGCTCGCCGGCGAGCCCCAGCTCCTCGGCGCGGGCGCGAACGGCGGGGTTGATCGTCGCGACGACCGCGGCCCGGGCGGTCGTCAGCTCGGCGGCGGCGCGCGCGACCGCTCGATCCCACGGCAGCAGCTCGTCGGTGGCCTGCTCGACGCCGGCCCCGCGAGCCCGCAGCGAGGCGAGCAGCGCGTTCCGCTGGCGCAGCGCCTCGTGGTAGGTCCGCCGCACCGGCGCCGCGGACGGCCGCAGCACCGCAACGAGCTGGTCGACGTGGGAGCGGCGCAACGCCGGGCCGCCCTTCACGAGCACCATCCGGTCCGGCAGGAAGACGCTCAACCGCGGCCGCGCCGGGTGGTCGAGCAGGCTCTCGACCGGGTTGCCGTCGACCCGGAGTCGCCGCCGCTCGCCGGGCTCGATCCCCACGGTCAGCTTGCCGGTGCCGTGCGCGGTCGTGACCTCCGCGGTGACGTGCGCCGCCGACGCGCCACGGCGGACGATCTCGTGGTCGCCCGCCTGCCGGAACGACCGCCCGGTGCACGCCAGGTACGCGGCCTCGAGCAGGTTGGTCTTGCCCGCGCCGTTGGGACCGAAGATCACGGTCAGCCCGGGACCGAGCGCGACGTCCGAGACCTCGTAGGTCCGGACGTCGCGAACGCGCAGGTGCGAGAGGAACGGCGTGCGGGCGCTCGGACCGTCCGCCGCGTCCGCCGCCGAGGCGGGGGCCGGGTCCACGGTCCGCTCCGTCAGCTGTTCAGGCGGATCGGCATGATCAGGTACAGGAAGCCCTGATCGTCGGTCGTCTGCAGCAGTCCGGGACGGATCGGGCTGGTCAGGCGCAGCAGCACCTCGTCGCCGTCGATCGTGTCGAGCCCGTCCCGCAGGTACTCGGGATTGAAGCCGATCGCGAACGGCTCCCCGTGGAACGGGACCGGCATCGGCTCGCGGGCCTCGCCGACGTCCTGGGTCTGGGCCGAGACGACCAGCTCGCCCTCGCTGAACGCCAGGCTCAGCGCGGCCGCCTTCTGGGCCAGCAGCGAGACGCGTCCGACGACCTCGCGCAGCTCCGACGTCGAGACGCGCAGCTCGTGGTCGAACGTCTCGGGGATCAGCGAGCGGTACTGCGGGAAGGTGCCGTCGACGAGCCGCGAGCTCAGCGTGTGGTCACCGACCGAGAACAGCACCTGGTTCTCGCCCGGAGCGACGGTCAGCGTCTCGGCTCCCGTGGCGGGCACCAGGCGCTCCAGCTCCTGCATCACCCGGGCCGGGACGTTGGCCTCGAAGCTGCCCTGCAGCGGGGTCTCGAGCGTCGTCCGCTTCTCGGACAGCCGGTACGAGTCGGTCGCGACCATCGTCAGGGTGTCGCCCTCGGCGCGAACCAGCACGCAGGCCAGCAGCGGCCGGGTGTCGTCCTTGGCGGCGGACCGCACGACCTTGGCCGTGGTCTGGATGAACGCGGCGGCCGAGACCTCGACGCCGGCGACGCCCTGGGGCTCGGGGAGCGGCGGGAAGTCCTCGCCGCGAAGCGTCCGAAGATGGAAGACCGCGGAGCCGGCGGTGACCTCGACGTCCTGCTCCTCGGTGCGCAGCTCCAGCGTCACCCGCGGGCCGGGGGCCTGACGGGTGATGTCCAGCAGCAGTCGGGCGGGCAGCACGACGGTGCCGGGTTGCTCGACCTCGCCCTCCAACGAGATCCGCAGACCGACCTGCAGGTCGGTCGCCCGTAGCTCGATGCCGTCGCCGGTCGCGGCGATCTGGACCCCGGACAGGGTGGGGTTCGCCAGTCGTCCCGACGCGATGCGGCTCAGCGACTGCAGATGTCCGAGCAGGTCCTGTGCGGAGGTGTGCAGTTTCACCTTGAAGTCCTCAGAGGGAAGGAGGTATCAGAAGTCATAGGAAGGGCTGTGCGGCCTGTGGATCGAAGCGCCGAGCGCGTTCCATCCCCAGTCACCGACGGGTCCGCGTCGTGCTCGAGAGCACACAGACCCCTGTGCAGTCTGTCAGCCACGTCGGTCGGCCTGTGGATCGCTGTCGGAGGGACCCGCGGATCCCTGCACAGTCCGGAGCCGCGAACGCACACGCGCGAGGTCGACCTGTGCGCTCGGATCGCGGTTGATCTGCTCCGTCACGCTGCGCACGGCGGTCATCACGGTGGTGTGATTGCGGCCGCCGAAGTCGCGGCCCAGCGTCGGGTAGGACGCTCCGGTCTCGTCCCGCGCGATGTACATCGCGAGCTTGCGCGCCCACGAGAGCCGCTTGTCGTTGCGGCGGGACAGCAGGTCGTCCGGGCTGATCTCGAAGGTGCCGGCGATCGCCTCGATGATCTGCGGGACCGTGGCGGGGCCGCCGGGCGCGCCGGGACCCGCGTCGTCGGCTCGCTGGCCGGGCTGCTTGGCGCGCCCGGGGTAGAGCGACCCGAGCACTTCCTGCGCAAGCCCGGCAGTCAGCGGGCGCTCGGTCAGCGACGCGTAGGCGACTACCCGGACCAGCGCGGCCTCGACGGCGCGCACGCTGGTGCTGACGTGGCGAGCGATCTCCTCCAGCGCGGTGGGATCGGGCACGTCGATCGCCTGGCCGACGATCCGCTTGCGCAGGACCATCATCCGGGTGGCGATGTCGGGCGGATCGACCTCGGCGACGAGCCCGGAGCTGAAGCGGTCGCGCAGGCGCTGCTCGAGCTGCTCCATGTCGTGGGGGATCCGGTCGGCGGTCAGCACGACCTGCGCGCCGGCCTCGTGGAGCGCGTTGAAGGTGTGGAAGAACTCCTCCTCGGTGGCCTTCTTGGCCATCAGGAACTGGACGTCGTCGACGAGCAGCAGGTCGAGCTCGCGGTAGCGCTCCTTGAAGCCCTCGATCCCGCGCGAGCGCAAGGCCCCGGTGAACTCCGTCGTGAAGGTCTCCGCGGTCGCGTAACGGACCCGCAGCCCGGGATGGTGCTGCCGCGCGTACTGCCCGATCGCGTGCAGCAGGTGCGTCTTGCCGGTCCCGGGTGGTCCGTAGAGGAACAGCGGGTTGTAGGCGGTGCCCGGGTTCTCGGCGACCGTCAGCGCGGCGGCGTGTGCGAACCGGTTGGAGGGCCCGAGCACGAACTCCTCGAACCGGAACCGCGGGGTGAACGGCCGCTCGGACGGCGACGGGCCGGACGCGGGCTGCTCGCTCGCCACACCCTGCCGGGGGCCCGGAGTCGCCGACGACCCGCTGCTCTCGCCGGCGGTGAGGACCACCTTGAGCGGCCGATCGAGGACGCGGGTGGCCGAGGCGCTCAGCAGCGGCAGCAGGCGGTGGCTGATCCACGCCCGGGCGTGCGCGGGGGTTGCGACCCAGAGCTGGTGGCCGTCGGCCGAGACCGGACGGATCACCGAGAGCCAGGTGTCCCAGGCGTCGTCGCCGATGTGCCGCCGCGCGTCCTCGATGATGGCGCTCCAGGCGCGGTCGAGGTCGGGGGCAGGCACGGGGACAGGCAGGAGGAAACGGCCGCCACGGGGGCGACGGGAACGAATGACGGGTCGCGCGGAGGCGGAGTCCGAGAAGTCGCTCGTCAGCGGTGACGGCGAGCGACGAATATACCAGCGGGCCGCCCCCGCGGGAACGGAATTCTTGCCGATCCGCAGAGAGTTCCCGGAAAGAGCGCGAACAACGCAGAGGGCGAGCAGGGCTGCCGTCCGAGGGGTGCGGTAGACCGCTCCGCTCGAGTTGCTCCGGGGCGGTAGACTGCCCGTTCCGTGCCCGCGTGGGTAGGTGATGTTCACCTGCCATCGTTCGCGAGGCTCCTCGACCTGAGTTCTAGAGATGAAGCGCACCTACCAGCCGAAGAAGCGCAAGCGCGCGCGCACCCACGGTTTCCGTGAGCGCATGTCCACCAAGGCCGGTCGCGCGGTCCTGAAGCGGCGTCGGTCCAAGGGCCGCCGTCGCCTGACCGTCTGACCCCGTGTCTGATCCCCGTCCGGCCGCTCCGCGGTCGAAGCGGGGTCGCCTGACCCGCAGCGCCGACTTCGACCGCGTCTTCCGGCGCGGTCGTTCGTATGGCAACCGCTATCTGGTGCTGCACGTGTTTCCGCAGGATGCTCCCGAGCAGCCGCGGGACCCGCGGGTCGGGCTCAGCGTCTCGCGCCGCGTCGGGAACGCGGTCGAGCGGAATCTCGTCAAGCGCCTGCTCCGTGAGTCGTTCACGGAGCACGTCGCCCGGTTCGCCGGGACCGTCGACGTGGTGATCGTCGCGCGCCCCGACGCGCGTGAGCTCGCCGAGCGGGACGGCCTGGCCGGCGTCGCCGGCGCCCTGCGCGAGGTGGTCGAGAAGGCCGCCCGAGCGCTTGCGTCCCCGGACGAGGCATCGGGTCCGACGTGAGCGCGCTGCTGCGCTCGATCGTCGTGGCGCCGATCCGGCTGTACCAGCGGGCGATCAGCCCGTTGCTGCCCCGAACCTGCAAGTACGAACCTACCTGTAGCCACTACGCCGTCGACGCGGTGCGGACCGAGGGGGTGCTGCGCGGCCTCGTCCTCGCGACCTGGCGCATCCTGCGGTGCAACCCGTGGAGCCACGGCGGCTACGATCCCGTGTCGGCCCAGCGGGTGTTCCGCTCCCGCCGATCATCCTCGCCGTCCTGAACGAGACCCATGCCTGTAGCCGTCATCGCACCGATCCAGTGGCTGATCGATCTCTTCCTGCCGATCCTGGAGTTCCTTCACGACTCCGTGGGACTCGGCTGGGGGATGTCGATCATCGTCCTCACCATCCTGCTGCGCCTGGCGGTCCTGCCGCTCGGCGTCAAGTCCTTCAAGTCGATGCGCGGACTGCAGGCGATCGCCCCGCAGCTCAAGGTGCTGCAGGCGAAGTACAAGGACGATCGGCAGCGTCTCCAGCAGGAGACGATGAAGATGTACTCCGAGTACAAGGTGAACCCGTTCGGGTCGTGCCTGCCGATCCTGGCGCAGGTGCCGTTCCTGATCTCGTTCTTCTACATGCTGCGGACGGACCTCAAGTTCGAGATCTGCGGTGACGGGGTCGATCGCAACCTGCCCAATGACGTCGGCTGTGGGGCGGTGCCGAATCCGGTCGGCGACTGGATGTACGGCGACCGGATCCCGCCAGGATCCTCGCTGGGCGGCTTCGGCGAGAGCTTTTGGGGCATCTCGGACATCACGGCGACCGCCACGGGTGGGCTGCTGGTGCTGCTGCTGGTGATCTACGTCGGGTCGCAGATCGCGTCGTCGCTGGTCAACATGCCGCCGACGGTCGACAAGAACCAGCGCCGCCTGATGCTGGCGCTGCCGCTCGTCTTCGTCGTCTTCCTGATCCCGATCAAGCCGCCGTCCGGTCTGTTCATCTACTGGATCACGACCAACGTCTTCACGCTCGTCCAGCAGTGGGGCCTGATCCAGGTCTACGGGCACGCCAAGCCGATCGAGGTCGAGGAAGAGGACGACGAGCCGGCGCCGGCCAAGGGCCGCACCGCCGCGGTCGCCTCGGGCAGCGGTCCGCCGCCGCCCCCGCGCAAGAAGAAGAAGAAGCGCGGCGGGCGGAGGCGCTGAGATGAGCACGCCCGACGCGGTGGGGGATCGGATCGCGGCCGGCGTGGCGGCGCTGGTGGCGCGGGTCGCCGCGGCGCTCGACGCGGGTGACGAGGTCGAGGTGACCCGCGAGGGATCGCGGATCACGGCCACGTTGCACGGTGACCGGGTGGCGCCGTTCATCGGCCGCCACGGTCACGTGATCGACGCGGTGCAGCATCTCGCGACCCGGGTGGCCGCCAAGCACGCCCCCGGTGGTGACTGGGTCGTCACGGTCGACGCAGGCGAGTACCGCAGCCGGCGAGCCGGCATCCTCGACCGGGTGGCCGACGAGGCGGCCGAGCGAACGGTCCGGACGGGGGAGCAGGTGCCGCTCGACCCGATGACCGCCAGCGAGCGCCGCTACGTCCACGAGCGACTGCGCGACCGCGGAGACGTGTCGACGCACAGCGAGGGCGATGAGCCCGAGCGGCGGCTCGTCGTCAGCCGTCGGAGCTCGTGACCAGCACTCCGGCGAGGACCCCGTACGTCGAGGCCCGGCTCGCGGAGCTGGCGTCGATCTACGACCTGGACGGTCCGACGGTCGACGCGCTAACCGTCCTCGTCGACGTCTTTGCGACCGACCCGCACGCGGCGACGACGATCCGCGAGCCGGACGACGTGGTCGACCGCCACATCGCCGACGGCCTGACCGGTCTCGAGGTCCCCGAGCTGTCGGAGGCGGGATCGCTGGTCGACGTCGGCGCGGGGGCGGGGGTTCCGGCCCTGGTGCTCGCCGCCGCTCGTCCGGACTGCCAGGTGGTCGCTCTCGACACGGTCCGCAAGAAGACCGAATGGGTCAGTGCCTGCGCCGAGCGGATGGGCCTGGGGAACGTCCGGGGCGTGCACGGTCGCGCGGAGTCGTGGAAGGCGGGGATAGGCGCCATGGACGTCGTGACCGCTCGGGCCGTCGCCCCGCTCGGCGTCCTGGTCGAGTACGCGTCGCCGCTGTTGCGGATGGACGGTCTGCTCGTGGCCTGGAAGGGCGCCCTCGATACCGAGGAATGGAAGACCGGCCTGTCGGTGGCGAAGCGGCTGAAGATGACCCGCCCCGAGGTCGTCGACGTCCAGCCCTGGCCGGACGCGCGCGAGCGCCGCCTGGTGCTGAGCCACAAGGACGGGAAGACCCCGAAGGGCTTCCCACGCGGCGAGGGCCTGGCCCGCCGCAAGCCGCTCGCGTAAGACGTCGCCCCCGGCGCGGTCCGCGCAGGCGGGATGTTTCACGTGAAACGCTTTGGTCTGCCCCGCCGACCGTTTCACGTGAAACGTGGGGTGCAGAAGCCGCGAACGCCCGATGTTTCACGTGAAACGGTGGTAGCTTCCCTGGCCCTTGGGCACGATCTACGCCATCGCCAATCAGAAGGGCGGAGTCGGGAAGACCACCACCGCCGTGAACCTCTCGGCCTGCATCGCCGAAGCCGGCTTCCCGACGCTGCTCGTGGACATCGACGCGCAGGCCAACGCGACCGTTGCGCTCGGTCTACCGAAGAACTCCGAGCCAAGTGTCTACGACGTGCTGCGGGGCGACATCGACGCCGCGGCGGCGGTCCTTCCGACCGCGATCGACGGCCTCTCGATCCTCCCCGCACAGCCCGATCTGGCGGCCGCCACCGTCGAGCTGGCCCGGGAATCGGGGAGCGACGGGCGACTGCGCGACGCGCTTGAGCCGCTGCGGGAGCGCTTTGCGTTCATCGTCCTCGACTGCCCGCCGTCGCTCGGTCCGCTGACGATCAACGCCCTCGTGGCGGCCGATCGGGTGATCGTTCCGGTGCAGGCCGAGTACTTCGCGTTGGAGGGCCTGGCCGGGCTGCTGGACACGCTCGGACTGATCCAACGGCGACTGAACCCGCGCCTGACGGTGGCCGGGATGCTGCTGACGATGCACGACACGCGGACCCGGCTGTCCCACGACGTCGAGCGCGAGGTCCGCGAGCACTTCCCGGATCTGGTCTTCGACACGGTCGTGCCGCGGAACGTCCGGATCAGCGAAGCGCCGAGCTACGGGATCCCCGTGATCCATCACGACCCGCACTCCAACGGCGCGACCGCGTACTTCGACCTCGCCAAGGAGTTGGTGGCCCGTGGCTGACGACAAGCCCAAGCCGAAGGCCCGGCAGCGCGGGATGGGACGCGGCCTGGCATCGATCCTCGCCGCCGACGACCGCCCGGACGACGCGCCGGGTCGGCCCGAGTTCCGCTCGTTGCCCGTCGAGCTCGTCGTGCCCAATCCCGGACAGCCCCGCCGGGCGTTCGACCCGGAGGCGCTCCAGGCGCTGGCGGGATCGATTGCGGACCGCGGCGTGCTCCAGCCCGTGCTGGTCCGTCCGCTGCCGGGCGGGCGCTACGAGCTGGTCGCTGGCGAGCGACGCTGGCGAGCGACGCAGCTCGCCGGCTTGTCGGACATCCCCGCCCTGATCCAGGAGCGCGACGACGCGACGACGCTCCAGGCGGCGCTCGTCGAGAACATGGCCCGAGCCGACCTCAACCCGGTCGAGGAGGCCCGGGCGGTGGCGGCGCTGGTCGAGGACATGGGGCTGACCCGCGAGGCCGTGGGCAAGATGGTCGGCCGCTCGCGCGTCGCGATCTCGAACCTGCTGCGGATCCTCGATCTGCCTGACGAGGCGCTCGACCTGATCGGCTCCGGAGATCG
>JADKLW010000534.1_pt1 | contig 14860 bp, 12 predicted proteins | sample 8641881 | NCBI WGS metagenome assembly JADKLW01 (sample SAMN16272185, study PRJNA661076) | feces metagenome | isolation source: fecal sample from diarrhoea affected cattle B | host: Bos taurus | place: South Africa: Lokaleng Village, Mahikeng | collected 2019-09 | reverse complement strand
AGTGAAACCAATAGAGGATTTGTTAGGAAGTAACCTGCTTCACATTTACGAAGACGAAATCAATGGAATGATTTATTTCCTTATGGGAAACTGCCACATTAAATGGAATTAAAATGCTAATATATAGTCAAGCATACGACCTCTATCACACTATGTTTAGGATTCTCCAAATTATGGAAAAATCTAAACAGGAGTTGGAAGTTGACAAACTTAGAATATTAGATTTTTACCTTGCCTTTCCAGCCGAACTATTAGAAATAAGAAGTTTTGTCGGTTTTAGAAAGTATGAAAAATATTTAAAGGCTGAATCCAATTCCTACGAACGTGTAATAGATAGAAAGCGACTCTTTTTTAAAATGGAGCATATTCAAATCTCAGCAATGAAAGCCTTAATTTCTTACGATTTATTTGATGCAAAAGAATTTAAAAATGGTAAGCTAAAAAGAACAGATATTCCGCTTTCAGAAAGTCTGTCCTTGAGAATTAATAAGGCAAATGAAGAAAACCATAATCTAATAACACTGATAACTGGTCCGCTTGCATCTATGAACCTATATGGACACTTGGGATTAAAGGAACGGACTAACTTAATTGAATTTAAATATGACGCAGTATAATCCCTTTTTGAAATTAAATCGGCTAACCATTTATACCAAAAGTGGGAAGATTGCGTATGACCAAAATTTCCACGAAGGAGTAAATATTATTAGAGGTCATAACAGTGCAGGAAAGTCCACAATTGGAAACTTTATTTTTTATGTATTAGGTGGTGATTTTAAAAAATGGACAACTGCCGCAGCACATTGTAATGATGTTTATGCCGAAGTTTTTATCAATTCTGAACCAATTACAATTAAAAGAACGGTAAGCGAATCAGGTAATCAACCAATGTCCATTTTTTGGGGAACCTATGATGAAGCAATAAAATCAGCTAGTGAAGGTTGGCAAATATTCCCTTATAGACGGACAGAAACAAAGAAAAGCTTTTCAAATGCCCTTTTTCTTGCCTTGGGCTTTCCAGAGCTAAGAGGTGATGTTGATAGCAATATCACAATGCACCAAGTTCTAAGAATGCTCTATGTTGACCAGAAAAGTTTAACTCTTGACCTATTGATGACCGAAAATTTCGATTCATCAATTACGAGAAAAACCATAGCAGATTTACTTTTTGGGGTTTATGACGATTCTCTTTACAGTGATAAAATCGCACTTCGGGAAGCAGAGAAAGACTTTGAGGTAAAGAAAAAGCAATTCGAAGGAATTGAGCAGATTTTTAAAGCCAGTGACAATGAAACTAATATTGGCACTATAAACGCATTGATTGAAGAAAATAATATTCAAATCAAGAGCATTGATGAATACCTTGAAAAGTTGTCAAAAGAACAAAACGAAGCAACCAAAAAATCGGATGATGAAGAATTAAAGGTTGTTACAATCAAGACAAATCTTTTAGCAACAAGGAATAGCTTGTCTATACTGCAAGCAGAAATTAACAAATTTGAATTCGAACTTTTAGACTCACAGGATTTTATTAGAAGTTTAGAGAAAAGGGCATTGGCTTTATCTGACTCTTTACTTACTCGGGAAACTTTTATTGATTTAAAGATGCATCACTGCCCTAATTGTTTATCGCCATTAGAGCCAGTAACGGATGAAAATCATTGTGAACTTTGTAAACAACAGCTACCCGAAGATAAAGGCTCTTCTCAAATTAAGAGGATGCAACAAGAAATTGACAATCAAATCAGAGAATCAAAAAAACTGTATTTAGAAAAAGAACATAAACTTTTGGAATTCAAGTCAAGCTACCCCACACTTGAACAAAAAGTCAGAGCATTGCAAAGAGAGCTTGATGAAGCATTGTCCAGTGTGAAAACTGTAAGAACTCAAGAGTTTGATGAGTTATTAATTAAAAAGGGTGAATTACGTTCTAAGAATGATTATTTGATTAAACAACTTCGTGCTTTAGAGCAAATTGAAGTCTTAAGAAAAGAACTTGCCGGCTTGAAAGTAAAGATTGAATCTCTTAAAGCCAATATCTACTCAAAAGAGTCCGAACAAAGAAATCGCTTACAAAACGCCTTTCAAATTATCCAGTCTCTTACATTACGACTTCTGCATAGCGACTTAGGAAGACAAGCAGAGTTTAGCACAGGCAAAAAAGTTGAATTGGATTTTGAAAAAAATACATTTTCATTAGACGGAGAAAACAATTTTTCTGAAAGCTCCAATGTGTATCTAAAAAACAGTGTTCGTTTTGCAATCTTTTTTGCATCCTTAGAAAAGGAGTTTTTCAGACTGCCAAGATTTATTCTTTGCGATAACATAGAGGATAAAGGAATGCAACCCGATAGAAGCCAAAGCTTTCAAAAGGAACTAGTGAAAATTTCATCTGAAAGTGATGTTAAGCACCAAATCATTATCACAACTTCAATGATTTCACCAGACCTTGACAATACTGAACTATGTGTTGGGGATTTCTATACAGAAACCAACAAGACTTTAAAAATTGAATAACAATATGAGCTTAAACACACAGAATCTACAATCTATCATCAACTTCATTTGGACAGTTGCGGATGATGTATTAATAAATAAATTTCTTGAAAATCAGTATCAAGATGTTATCCTGCCAATGACCGTTTTGAGGCGTTTGGATTTGGCATTGGAACCGACCAAAGACAAGGTTCTGAAAACCCACAACGAGTTTAAAAGCAAAATTGACAATGTTTATGAAATTTTGACTAGTGAACCGTATGGGAGCGGTTTAAAGTTTTACAATACTTCGCCTTTTACAATGAAAAAACTCTTGGCTGATCCCAAGAACATTGATACTAACTTTTTGGATTATCTCAACGGCTTTTCGGAAAATGTGCAGGACATCATTACGAAATTCAAGTTCCGCAATCAGCTAAAGACCTTTGAGGAAACAGGCATCACTTTTTCATTGATTGAAAAATTCTGCAATCCTAAAGTTGAACTCAGCCCTGATAAAATTTCGCCAATGGCAATGGGCTATATGTTTGAGGATTTAATTCGCAGATTCAACGAAAAAACCAATGCAGCCGCAGGGCGACATTTTACACCCAGGGAAATCATTGAGTTGATGACGCATTTGGTGTATTTGCCAGTAAAAGACAAAATCCAAAAGGGAACTTTCTTAGTGTATGACCCTTGTGCGGGTTCGGGGGCGATGCTGACACAATCCAAACTATTTGCCACTGACCCCGAAGGAGAAATCAAATCAACGGCTACTTTCCACCTGTACGGACAAGAAAACACAGGCGAAATGTACGCCACCTGCAAATCGGATATGTTGCTGAAAAATGAAGACCCCGACAAAATTAAGTTTGGTTCTACTTTGAGTGAGTACGGCTTTGACCCTGATTTGAAATTCAATTTTATGCTCACCAATCCACCTTATGGCACAACTTGGAAGCAGGACATTGATAACTTGAATGTAGGCACAGGCAAAAAAGTAGAGATAAAAGACAGACGTTTCAACCTAAAAATCAAAAACTTCAAAGGCGAATTGGAAGAAACGTGCTTGACTTCCCGAAGCAATGACGGACAGTTGATGTTTATGCTCCATATGCTTTCTAAAATGAAAGACCCTAAAGACGGTGGTAGCCGTATTGCTTCCGTTCACAATGGTTCGGCTTTGTTTACAGGAGATGCAGGTAGCAGCGAAAGCGGTATTCGCCAATACATACTGGAGAATGATTTGTTGGAATGTATCATTCAGTTGCCCAATGATATGTTTTACAATACGGGAATCACCACCTACATCTGGTTGCTGACCAATGTGAAAGAAGAACGTAGAAAAGGCAAGGTGCAGTTGATTAATGCTTCGTCAGAAGGCTTTTATCAAAAAATGAGAAAGAACTTGGGAGATAAACGAGTAGAATTTAAACCTGAGCATATTCTAACGATTCAAGAAATGTATTTTGCTTTTGAGGAAAACGAATACAGCAAAATATTTGACAATGAAGATTTTGGATTTTATCAAATCACGGTACACCATCCCGAAAGAGATGAAAAAGGCAATATCATAACAGACAGCAAAGGCAAACCCAAAAGCGATAGCAACTTAAAAGACACGGAAAATGTGCCAATGAAAGAGAGCATTGCCGAGTATTTCAAAAGAGAAGTTCTGCCCTTTGCTCCTGATGCTTGGTATGAAAAGGATAAAATGAAGATTGGCTATGAAATTCCATTCTCAAAGCATTTTTATCAATATATACCGCTAAGAAACTTAGAAACTATCGCTCAGGAAATTTTTGATATAGAAAAAGAAACAGATGGCTTACTTAAAGAAATTGTAGAATAATATGGCCAAGAAAAATTACCCTGCATATCGAGATTCTGGCATTGATTGGTTAGCCCATATTCCTGAACTGTGGCAAATTAAAAGGGCAAAATGGGTTTTTCGTGAAGTAGATTTTCGCTCTGAAACTGGCAATGAAGAATTACTCTCTGTTTCTGAGCATTTTGGTGTAATAAAAAGAAAGAATGCCAATGTAAATATGTTTAAAGCGGCTTCCTACATTGGTTATAAGCTATGCAATCCAGGAGACCTTGTGATTAACTCCCTATGGGCTTGGAGTAGAGGACTTGGGTTTTCAAAATATCACGGAATAGTAAGCACGGCTTACGGAGTTTATAGACCTAATCAAAATGAGGTTGGCAACTATCAATATTTCCATTATCTGCTTAGAACAAAAATGTATGTTGGTCAATATGCGATTCGGTCAAAGGGAATTTGGATTTCTAGACTTCAATTGTCTGATAAAAATTTTCTTGATATTCCAATTTTAATTCCCCCCAAAGAAGAACAAACCGCCATTGCCCGCTTTTTAGATTATAAACTGGCAAAAATCAACCGCTTTATCCAAAAGAATAAGCAACTGATAAAACTACTCAACGAGCAAAAAGCTGCCATAATCAACCAAGCCGTTACCAAAGGCTTAGACCCCAATGCCAAAATGAAAGACAGCGGTATTGAGTGGTTGGGGGAAATTCCGGAGCATTGGGAAAAACACAAAATAAAATATCTTATTTCAAAACCAATTGCAGGGGCTTGGGGTACTGAACCTCAGAATGATGATAATGATATTACTTGTGTAAGAGTGGCAGACTTTAATGAATATGAAATAAAAACTGACAACTTAACTATTCGAAATATTGAAGCAAAGACAGAGCAAATTTTGAAACCTGGGGATTTACTATTAGAAAAATCTGGAGGTGGTGAAAAAACACCAGTTGGGAGAGTTGTACTTTTTAATCAGTCATTTAAAGCGGTTACTTCAAATTTTGTCTCAAAATTTTCTCCAAAAACCGAATTAATTAGCTCTGAATACTTGCTCTATATCTTCAAGTTAATAAATAGTGTTCGATGGAACTTTAGGTCACTAAAACAAACAACCGGCATACAAAATATTGACACATATCAATATATGGACAACTGGGTTTTTATTCCCAAAATTGAAGAGCAAAGAATTATTGTCAATCATATTAAGAGTGAATTCAAAATCCTAGATGAGACCATTTCCAAAATCGAAAAAGAATTGGCATTAACAGAAGAATACAAAACGGCTTTGATAGCCGAAGCGGTAACGGGTAAAATTGATGTGAGAGGCTTTGAAGTGCCGGAGATAGTGGAAGAGGAGTCTTATGAGGAGATAGAAGAAGAAATCAGTATGGCGGCTGAGGATGAAGAAACTTATCAAAACATTATAGAATGAGTGCAGTAGCAGACATAAAACTTTTAGCTTGGGTTCTTGACAAACTTGCAACTTACAGCGAAAAACATAAAGAGCAAGTAAGCGAAGCTATCAACGCTATTCACGCAGCTTGGACTAGGACGTATGATTATTTAAAAAATAAAAATGGTGAATATGTCCCAAACCAAGAGCTTTCAGATTTGTGGAACGAAGCAGCACATAGAACCCGATTGGTAAATCCAGATTTAGCCTCACAATTACAGGATAAGTCTCGCTTTTGGATTCATCTCGATTTACCCAGACAAAGAAGAATATTATTGTTAACGGAAATCGTAGATGAATTGGAGCGATTGAATAAGAGATTTGAAAAATGACAAAACAAACAGATACCACAGAAAAAGGACTAGAAACACACATTGCCCAGTATTTGGTCAATGAAAATGGCTATTTACTTCGTGAAAATACCGCTTACAATAATGTGGCTTGTTCGGATAGTGTCTTATTGTTTGAATTTTTAGAAGCTACGCAACCTAAATCAGTCGCTAAACTCAAAAACTATCACAAAGACCTTTACGAGCAAAAAATAATCAAACGCATCAATGACCAAATACAAGCAAAAGGCGTAATTGAAGTATTGCGAAAGGGAATTACGGACGGTTTTACCGATACCAAACTGCATTTGTTTTATGATAAGCCTGTTTCAAATTACAACGCTTCTGCCAATGCTTTGTATCAAGCCAACCGATTTTCGGTAATGCGTCAGGTCTATTTTTCGCCACAGAATAAAAAGTCATTGGACTTGGTCGTATTTATCAATGGTATTCCGATTATTTCCTTTGAGTTGAAAAATGAGTTGACCAAACAGAATGTAGAACACGCTATCAAGCAATACAAAACAGACCGAGACCCTAATGAAGAACTGTTTCGCTTAGGTAGGTTAATTGTAAACTTTGCGGTGGATACCGAAGAAGTTTGGATGTGTACCCAACTCAAAAAGGAGAAATCATACTTTTTGCCTTTCAATAAAGGCTATAACAACGGAGCAGGAAATCCGCCCAATGACGGTATCAAAACAGACTATTTGTGGAAAGAGATTTTAACCAAAAGCAGTTTGACAGACATTATTCAGAATTTTTGCCAACTCATTACCGAAGAAAAGGAATACTTGGATGAAAAGGGCAAAGTAAGAACACGAAAAGAAAAGAAACTGATTTTTCCACGCTACCACCAATTGGTTGCCGTTCGTATGCTCTTAGCTGATGCACAAGCCAAAGGTTCAGGACAAAAATATTTGATTCAACATTCCGCAGGTTCGGGCAAGTCCAACTCCATTTCTTGGTTGGCTCACCAGTTGGTGGGTTTACACGACAAATCAGGACAAAACAATATTTTTGATACGGTAATTGTAGTAACAGACCGCAGAGTTTTAGATGCCCAAATCAGGGAGAATATCAAACAATATCAGCAAGTAAAAGGTGTAGTTGAAGCCATTACCGAAGGCAGTAAACAATTGAAACAAGCTCTCGAAGAAGGTAAAAAAATAATCATTACCACCATTCAAAAGTTCCCACACATTGTTGAAGATATTGGCGATTTACCAGGGAATAATTTTGCCATCATCATAGATGAAGCCCACAGCAGTTTGAGCGGACAAATGGCAAGAAAACTGAACGAAACACTTTCAAAACTCAATCTTGACCAAGCCACAAAAGCCGAACTTGAAGAAGATTTGGAAGACATTTCAAGTATGGTAGATGTGGAAGATGCCGAAGAAACTATAACAGGCGAAGATTTAATCCGAGTTTTGGTAAAGTCAAGAAAATTGCTTCCAAATGCCAGCTACTTTGCATTTACAGCTACACCAAAAAACAAAACCTTAGAACTTTTTGGAGTACCGTTTCAAGATGGCGACAAAACCAAATTCAGAGCCTTTCATTTATATTCAATGAAACAAGCCATTGAAGAAGGTTTTATTATGGACGTATTGCAGAATTACACCACCTATCAGAGTTATTATGCTTTACTAAAAAAGATAGAAGACGACCCTGAATATGATAAACTGAAAGCACAAAAGAAACTCAAACACTACGTAGAGAGCCACGAACACGCAATAAAAAAGAAAGCCATTTTAATCATTGAGCATTTTATGGAAAATGTAATCCGTAAAAAGCGTATGGGAGGTTTTGCAAAAGCTATGTTGGTAACGAGTTCGAGAGCCAATGCAGTAAAATACAAAAAGGCGTTTGACGATTATTTATTAAAAATCAATAGCCCATTTTTATCGGTGGTAGCATTTTCAGGTGAAATTGACGGACAAACAGAAGCCAGTTTAAATGGATTTTCGAGTGCTAATATTCCAAGTGAATTTGAGAAAAACGAGTACCGCTTTTTATTGGTAGCCAATAAATACCAAACAGGATTTGACCAACCGCTTTTGCATACAATGTATGTAGATAAAAAGCTAGGTGGAGTAAATGCCGTGCAAACACTTTCAAGACTTAATAGAAGTCATCCATTGAAGAAAGACACCTTTGTTTTAGATTTTGCCAATACCGCAGAGGACATTGAAAAAGCGTTTAAACCTTATTTTGAAAGTACCATTTTAGGCGAAGCAACCGACCCGAACAAATTGTTTGACTTACAAGATGCTTTGGACAATTTTCAGGTTTATGCCAAAGAGCAAGTTTTTGAATTTTCAGAAAAGATTTTGGCTAATGTACCCGTTGACCAATTACACGCAATGTTGGACACATCTTCTGAAATTTTCAGAAACGACCTTGCAGAAGAACAACAAGCGGACTTTAGAGCCAAAGTAAAAACCTACGTTCGGCTTTATATTTTCCTTTCTCAAATTGTACCGTTTGAAAATCCATATTTAGAACGACTTTACATTTTCCTAAACCACTTGCAAAACAAGTTAGGAGGCGATACACCTATTGATTTGGCACAAGGGATTTTAGACAACATTGATATGGACAGCTATCGTTTACAGTTGGAAGCCACAACGAATATCGTAATGGAACAAGGCGAAGATTTAAAGCCAATTCCAACCGATATGCGAGGCGGAAGTTCAGAACCAGAAATTGACAGGCTTTCAAACATTCTGCAAACATTCAATGACCGTTACGGAACTCAATTTGAAGATGCCGATAAGGTTAGACAAATGGCAGAAAACATTGCAAATGATGTAGCAAAGAATAAAGAACTAATAAGCTCAATTCAACATTCAGACGACCAAAACGCAAGAATCACCAGCGACAAAGTTGTAGGAGAAGAATTGCTTAAACACATAACAACCAATTTTGACCTTTACAAACTCTATTCAGACAACAAAGAATTCAAAGAGGACTTTTCAGCAATGATGTTTGGAGTTGTAAAGGAATTGATAAATAGAGGAATTAATGCACGGAAATAAATTTTAATAATGGAAGCAGGTAAAAGAACAATCAACGACATTTTTAACGGCAATAGGGTTTTAGAAATACCCTTTTTTCAACGTTCGTATGTATGGGGCGAAACCCAATGGGAAAGACTAATTGAAGATATGGAAACCGTTAGTTCTACGAATAAACCTTACTTTTTGGGTTCAGTAATCCTAAAGCAACAGCAAACGCCAGCTGGTGGAAATGTTGGAGACAAAAGAACTTTAATTGACGGTCAACAGCGATTAACCACCTTAAATATAATGTTCAAAGTGCTTTGCTTAAAAACTGGTATGAATGCTTCGTTTGACAGAGTTTTTCGCTTAATGAATAATGAAATAGCATTATGGCACAACCACAATGATATTTCAGACTTCAATAGAGTTTTGAATTTAACAACAGAGGAAGAACTTACTGGAGATAGCTCAATAATTAGTGCTTACACATACTTCAAAAACAACATAGAAGTTGAGAAACTAAGTCTGAATAATATCCTTACTAACATTATGTTTGTCGGGATTGATTTAGGAGTAGATGAAGACGAACAACAAATTTTTGACACAATAAATTCTTTAGGCGTAAGGCTTACAACAGCTGAACTATTAAAAAATTACTTTTTCCATAGAGATGATGTTCAATCATACAATGACAACTGGAAAAATGTTTTTGAAAGAGATGCAGACACAAAAAAGTTTTGGGATAGAGATATTACTGCTGGTCGTTCTATTAGAGAAAATGTTGATTTATTCTTTTATTCATTCTTACAAATTAAGGTACAAGACAGCTCTTTAAATGTAAAAACAGAGGACAAAAAATTATTTACAAAAGTTGATAGTCTTTTTGATTCGTACAAAAAATTTATCCAAGATTATAAGATTGACAAACCTGCATTAATTCAGGAAATAAAAGAATATGCTGAATTATACAGGGCCAACATTGATTTTGATGTGGTTGACAGAGAGCTTTCAGCAGATTATGGCATTGAGCGAATCAACGCTATCATATTTGGATTGGAAAACACAACTTTAATTCCTTATGTGCTATTCGTACTGAAAAAGGTGGCAAATAGTAATGAGCGAAACTTGATATGGGAATATTTGGAATCATACATTATGCGAAGAATGGTTTGTCACGAGACCACCAAAAACTATAATCAATTATTTTCTGAAAGATTGATAGCAAATAATGTAATTACAAGAGATGCCTTAAAAGCCCAAATTGAAACTCAATCTGATAAGGTAAACTATATGCCATCAGACACAGATTTGCAGAATGGCTTTAACAATTCAAGATTGGTAAACAAACAAGCCGCAGGTATTCTATACCTGATTGAATCAATGGTACGTGACAGAACAAAACAATCTACTTCACTTCTTGGATTAGGCAGATACAGTTTAGAACACGTAATGCCAAAAAAATGGGAAAATAACTGGACACCTTTAGAAACAGAAGAAGCAAAATTAAACAGGCATAAAACTTTGTTGACACTTGGTAATTTGACAATCATTACCACTTCATTAAACACATCAATTAGAGATGCTGACTGGAATACCAAAAAAAATGGTAGAGGCGAAAAGCACGGTTTAAGACATTATGCATCTAGTATAGAAACATTTTCGCCATACTTGGAAAAACCTGATTGGAATGAAGAAGTAATACAAGAGAGAGCGACTTATTTATACACTAAAGCTAAAGAAATTTGGAGAAATCAAAATGTGAAGGAAGAAGCCACTGTACAGGTGTAAGCACATTTGCAATTCGCACAAGCCAACGCACAGACCAAAAATTGCAAAAGAGCTTTCACCTTTCCGACCCAAAGAATGAATTTCAAAATATTTTTCCAACGCTTTTAAAATAAATAAAACACCCATACGCACAGACCAACACGACAAAGAAAAATGACACGGAAACTCAACAACGACAATGGTTTACAGACACGGTGGACAAGAACGCCAGCACACAACAGGCGTTTGGCTCAATGGCTGGTTCAGTGGTTAAATCAAGGTTCTACCTCGCATCAAATTTTGTGGTATGTTGACAGTTTAGTGCTCCGAAATCAGCCACTGCGCCAAGCGCCAAAACGTTCTCCCGACATCGCCTTCGGCTCGTCGGGAGAACGGACGGAGGATTACATCCTGCATTCTACTCCTCGCCTAACGGCGACATCGTAGAACACAGGATTTGCGAGATTACAAGGGATAGTGGATATCCCCCCCCCCCGCAACCTCGCAAATCCTCCGTCCGTTAGCGGTCATTGTAAGACGCCCCAATAAAATTTCAGCATAGAGAGAAGAAATGATTAAAGGTCCTTATGACATATCAAGAATATATAGCCAAATGGTACAAATACCAAGTGGACAGATTGAATTAAGAGATGACAGAACGAAACAAAATTGGACTGTAAAAATTGATTCCTTTTTACTTAGTAAATTCGCTGTAACCCAAGAGTTATATTCTGACATTATTGAAGAAAATCCAAGTTTTTTTAAATCGCCAAGAAGTCCAGTTGAGACTGTGTCTTGGAAAGAAGCGGTCATTTTTTGCAATAGCCTTTCTGAAAAAACAGGACTAACACCTTGCTATAAAATCAGTGACGAATCTGAAGCCATAAATTTTGATAAAAACTCAAATGGGTTTAGACTACCGACTGAGGCAGAGTGGCAACATGCTTGCCAAGCAGGGACAAAAGAAATTAGGTATGGCGAGTTGGGCTTGATTGCCTGGTATAAAGTTAATTCAGAAAAAGCAACTAGTGCTGTTGGACTTAAAATGCCAAATGAATGGGGACTTTATGATATGTTGGGGAACGTTTGGGAATGGTGTAATGACATTTACGACAAAACTGTTTATGGCTCATACAGAATATTCAGAGGTGGTGGCTGGTGTGACGAAGAACGAAGCGTTATGGCAACTACTCGAAGAAGAAGTCACCCGATAAATTTTAAAATTGATGACCTTGGATTTAGAATTGCAAAAAATATTGAGAACTAAAAACAACGAACCGCTAACAAAGCTGTATACGGCAGCCGGGGCTCCATAGCATATTGTGGGTTTCGTTCTTCCTCGCCAACCCTGTTTGGCCTGAAACTTTCGTAACTGGCAGAAATGCCCCGGCCGACCGCATACAGCCAAACGTTAGTGGTAATGATAAACAAAACACAAATAATTAAAGACGATTACTATGAATAATGACCAAATCGAAATTGTATATCAAAAATTTTTTAAAGAATTTGATATTGATCCTGCAACTGGAATATTAAACAGTTACCCTGAAATAAAATTTGTTACAATGCCCTACATTGGAAGTAAATATTTCATATCTAAAAATAAAATTCTATTTGTAGGAATGGATGTTGGAAAAGACGAAACTCCAGGACGTTTTCAAGATTTAGAAGAAAGAAATTCCAATATTGAATGTGATATCAATTTTAATCCACACATTGCAGGTACTTATTGTTCTGCATTATATCTTTTAAAAAACAAGCAAGACTGGCAAAATGTTTGGGACAAATTCATTAAATATGACACTTATTCCCAAGCAACAAAAATTCAGAATCACAAAGATGGAGAAAATCCATTGTCGTTTGTAGCATTAACAAATCTCTATAAATTTGTAACAATATCAAGAGCAAATCGATCGGGCAGCGAAAATAGGAAATTCCTAAAAAAAGAATTAGAAGAATCTTTGTTATTAAAAGAAATTGAGATCTTAAGACCAAATATAATTGTGTTTCAAGGTAAACTACCTAGCTCTAATACAATAATAAAAATAAGAGAGAAAAATATTGAAATAATCTTTGCTTTTCATCCTTCAAATAGACAAAAGGCTGGAAGAAACCCACAGAATTATATCCTAACATTTAAAGAGATTGAATAAGCACAAACGCTAATAAAAGTTTTAACAAATGCGGGTTTGCATGTTCGATGAAACATTTGCAATAAAATAAAAACATTAGTACGGTAAGCAGACAGTTGAGCAACAATTAATTCTCAGCTTGCTATAGCACCAAAGAGACTGTAAAGTAAACTGTGTCAAAGAATAAAATCATTTTTTTTATTACTTTTACAACAACAGTTTACATTATGGAAGATTTTGATTACAAGTCGTTTCAAGCCAAGGCGCTGGAACAGTTAAAAGCCGGCAAACCTCTTTTAGGAAAAGATGGAGCATTTGCCCCGTTACTGGAGAACTGTTACCAGAATCCAAAACTGCAGTGATTTCGGGAATTGCTCTGCAGTAAAATTGGGAACAAGAATGCAGTGATAAGTTGATTTATTATAAACCCAGTGTAACTTGCGGTCGAAAAAAACAGATCGTTATGAACACCAAAGAAATCCATTTTATCACCATATATCACGAGATCCACCGCTTACGATATGTTGAACACTTTTCGATTCAACACATCGCTAATCATCTGTCCATCAATTTCCGCGCCGTCAAGAACTATCTTGATATGTCGCCGGAAGATTTTGAGCAATATCTGGATTCCATAAAACGCAGGTCTTCTCTCTTGGATACGTATCGAGAGTTTATCTCCGGCTCTCTTGAACAAGAACGAAGACGCACCGGCCAGCGTGGTTCACGACCGTCTGAAAGAGCATTACCCCACGTTTCCGGTGGTGGATCCTAAGACGGTATACAATTATGTATGGCGTCTGCGTAACGTAGGCCCCCGATAAAATACCCATTTTAGCGAAAATGGTTTTTTCCGATCTTTGCCGGCAAACGTATTTTTTATGAAGCCTGTAAGCAAAGAAGAATTCCTGGCGATACTGGAACGCCAACAGAAGAGCGGGTTAAGCATCAAAGATTTTTGTGCGAACGAGTCCTATACGGTCTCCAGCTTCCACTACTGGAAAACCAAGTTCGGACTCACCCGGCCCATTAACAATCATGCACCTGATGCACCCACTAACATGCTGGCACCAATCAACGTAAACCTACCCATAAAAGCCCCTGTTTCCTCGCCGGTTTTATCCCCTCGCAGCAGACAGGGAGAGATCAGGATCAAACTACCGGGAGGTATCCAGGTCAGCTTCATTGGTAGTGCCCAGGCAGAGATCGCGATCAATTTACTGAATCAAATCTGCTCACGCCATGTTCTGCCTGAATGATAACATGCGCTACTTCCTGTGTCCTGGGAAGACAGACATGCGATAATCCAAACGTTTGGATTATCGCATGTCCGTTGGAAACGGGTAAAGCCAATAACGCATCGAGGCGTTTAGGTTAAACATGCTTTATTGGGTTAAAAGGATTAATGACCGTAGATGAGTTGGGTCAACTCCCATGGGAACACGCACTTTTACACCATTGCGATAAACTATCTCGAAAACATTCCCCGGGGTGGGGTCAACATGCTCCGGAATCGTTTGCTGGGGGACATTCTCTCTGGTTAGCGGCGATGGATTGGAACCGGTAAAGACAATCGGAACAAAACCGGACTCACGCCCTGTCCTGTAGTAATGCTCTCGCAATCTCTTCTGCCAGTAATAAAACTTGGATTCCAAGTTCGACTCGTTCCGGCGGAACTCTTTTATCCGAAGCCCGCTGGCCTGGTAACGATCAAAAATATTCTCAAACTGCTTTAATGTCCACATATTATTTTTTGCGGGCAAATATAGCAAGGATCAGAAGTTAACATAGGACGGGGTTTACCGAAGGGGTTTACCGAATGCTTACGCTGTGACTGTATGCATGTTCAAGGTCAACTC
>JADKLW010000531.1_pt1 | contig 14898 bp, 13 predicted proteins | sample 8641881 | NCBI WGS metagenome assembly JADKLW01 (sample SAMN16272185, study PRJNA661076) | feces metagenome | isolation source: fecal sample from diarrhoea affected cattle B | host: Bos taurus | place: South Africa: Lokaleng Village, Mahikeng | collected 2019-09 | reverse complement strand
AAGCAAGAGCGATACTGGCAGAGGATGTGTCCTTATGAAACTATCTCTCGCGCTTGGCGGCGGAGCGGGTTTGGGCTGGACCCATATCGGTGTGCTGCGCGCGCTGGAAGCCTCGCCGATTGAAATAGCTGCGATTTCGGGGACCTCCATCGGGGCGATTGCGGGAGCAAGCTTTGCTGCCGGTAAGCTCGACTATCTGGAAGAAACCGCCCGCACCGCCAATTTACGAACCCTGCTTCGCTTCATGGACCCCTCTTTCAAGCGCGGCGCTTTTATGGGGGCAAGGACTATTGAAAGGGAACTGGACACACAGCTTGGCAATCTTGATTTTTCTGACCTGTCAATTCCGGTGGCTGCGGTTGCCGCTGACTTGCGGACAGGCGATACGATCATCATGAACAAGGGTAAACTGGTTCCCGCGCTTCGGGCGTCCATGTCTTTGCCCGGTATCTTCAAACCAGTGGAATATGATGGCCGCTTGCTGGTGGACGGCGGAACGGCGCTGCCCGTGCCGGTGTCCCCGGCGCGTGAAATGGCGCCCGATACCATGTGTCTTTCGGTCAATTTACAGGATGATTTCATCCACCGCGCAGAGATGGCCGGCATCACGCGCCATGACGGGAAATATCCCAACAGCATCGCCATAGTGAAAGCGGCTATCGGCCTTTCCCTACGCAATCTGGGACGCTATTCACTAGCCCTCGATCCTCCTGATTTTGCCCTGTCCCCGGCGGTCGGTCATATCGATATGCAGAACTTTACCAAGGCGGACGAACTAATCGAAATAGGACGCCGTGAGACGGAAGCGCTCATCCCGCAGATTATCGAAAGAATGGAAAAAGGTGCTGCCTAAAATTTAGGCAATGGCCTTTCGCTGCCCAAAAAACATTCTGCTTTTGATCTCTGCTATAAGATTTATCGTTAAAATCCAACTATTTACGATTCTGGCACGGGCTTTGCGAATTAACCCCTGAACCATAGCAAAGGGGGTCAGATGAAGTTTATCATTGCCATAATCAAACCATTCAAGCTCGATGATGTGCGCGATGCGCTGACGCAAGTCGGCGTTGCGGGCATGACCGTGTCTGAAGTCAAAGGTTTCGGGCGTCAAAAGGGGCAAACCGAGGTTTATCGCGGTGCCGAATATACCACCACCATGGTTCCGAAAGTGAAGCTGGAGATTGCATGCGCGAGCGACATTGCGACGCAAGTCGTCGAGGCAATCCAGAGCGCAGCCGGCACGGAAGCAATCGGGGATGGCAAGATTTTCGTCATGGATCTGGCCGAAGCCGTGCGTATCCGCACCGGTGAAACCGGCGAAACTGCGATATAAACAGGGAAGCATATAATGAATAAAATTCTAACATTATCTGCGGGATTACTGGCTATCGGGGCCGCATCACCCGCACTCGCTCAAGAGGCGGCAGCAGTCACTGATCCCAGTGCAAATGTCGCCTATATTCTAAACACTCTATTATTTTTGATCGGCGGTTTCCTGGTTATGTGGATGGCCGCCGGTTTTGCGATGCTGGAAGCGGGGCTGGTTCGCTCCAAAAACGTGACCATGCAGTGCCTAAAAAATATCAGCTTATACTCGCTTGGCGGCCTCATGTTCTGGGCTACCGGCTATAATCTGATGTATACGGATGTAACCAGCTGGATCGGGACTTTTGGTCCTTACAGCATGCAAGCGGTTGGCTCTGCCGATGTCGAAACCGGTTATTCGGTAGCCTCGGACTGGTTCTTCCAGATGGTCTTCTGTGCAACGGCGGCATCGATCGTATCGGGTACAGTGGCAGAACGCGTCAAATACTGGCCGTTCATGATCTTTGTTCTGGTGCTAACCGGTTTCCTCTACCCGATTACAGGTAGCTGGGAATGGGGCGCTGGCTGGCTTGACCAGCGCGGATTTAGCGACTTTGCCGGATCGACCCTGGTCCACTCGGTCGGCGGCTGGGCAGCTCTCTCCGGTGCGATTATCATCGGGCCACGTCTGGGACGCTATGTGGATGGCAAGGTCAATGTCATGCCGGGTTCAAACATCCCGCTGGCCACATTGGGTACGTTCATCCTGTGGCTCGGCTGGTTCGGATTTAACGGCGCTTCGCAGCTTGCGATGGGCACGATCAGCGATGTTAGCGACGTATCACGGATCTTCGTCAACACCAACATGGCGGCAGCAGCTGGTGTGGCGACAGCGGTTATCCTGACGCAGCTTATGTATCGTAAAATCGATGTGACCATGGCGCTCAACGGTGCATTGGCCGGCCTGGTGTCGATCACAGCCGAACCACTGGCACCTTCGGTTCCGGCCTCCATCATGATCGGTGCAGTCGGCGGTCTGATCGTTGTGGTGGCGGTGCCATTGCTCGACAAGCTGAAAATCGACGATGTTGTGGGCGCAATTCCTGTCCACTTGCTGGCCGGTATCTGGGGCACTTTGATCGTGGCTGCAAATACGCAGTCAGAAGTTGATGGCGTGACGTTGAGCGTCGGTGCGCAGCTGGGAGTTCAGGCTCTGGGTGTTGTAGCCATCGGTGCCTTTACCTTCGTTACTACCGCAATCATCTGGACGATTTTGAAATTCACCATCGGTGTACGTCCCACCGAAGAAGACGAACGTCTGGGTCTGGATATCACGGAAGTTGGTGTCGAGGCTTACCCGGAATTTGTCAAAGGTTAACCAGTTTGGTGCCGGCCCCCTCTCCTAAAGACTAAAAGGTCGGCACCTACCCTTGTTCCTCCTGAGAACAACAACTTAGGCCGGTGATGGAAACATCTCCGGCCCTTTTTTGTTTGAAACTAAACAAGAAGAAACATGTGGTATGTTCATATAAGTCGTTATTTATGTGAACGATAGATGACAAGAGAGTTCAGCCTCTACTCAACCCTGATCCACTATAAGGAGCCACAGAAGCTCGGAAATTGTTCCCGGGCAGTGCGAAGGAAAGTGGAGATGAACACTCTTAAGAAAGCGATGATCGGAACCGCTGCCGCAACTGCGATGGCTGTTTCTGCGACACCGGCAATGGCCAAGGGTTATGACCGGGACCGGGACGGCATCAGCGCCGGGGAAATAATTGCCGGGGCTGTTGTTATCGGAGCGATTGCTGCGATTGCGAGTTCCAGTAACAAGGACAGATACTCATATAATGACCGTTATTCTTACAACGATCGCTATCGGAATAATCGCTATGATAGTCGCTATAACAGATATATCAGTCCGCGGCAGGCTGTAGACCAATGTGTCCGGGCTACCGAAAGCAGGGCAGGCTATTATGGCTACGCCAATGTGACCCAGGTCAGCGATGTCGACCGGACACGCAACGGCTATAAGATCAAGGGCCGCGTGGATGTGCGTAACGGTTATCGCCGTGGTTCCGACAGAGGTAAGTTTACCTGTTATATTGATGGCAATCGGGTAGCCGATGTGCGCCTGAAAAATCTGAAATATCGCAGATAAAGTTGCAAGAAATTACAATATGGTTCAGCCTCATGACAGGCTGGACCACCTATATATAGTGGGCGAGTCGGTTCTTGGGCGCAGAATCTGCTGAACTTTGGGGTATGAGCTATGTATTATCCAAAAAAATTGTCGGCCCTTGCGGTCTCGGCAGCATTAATCTTCACCGGATTTACACCAGCTATGGCGGCGCCGATAAACCCTGCGCCTGCGACGGCCAGCGTCCTTGATATTGCCAGCCTCGGCTGGAGCGCAGACAATGATAAGGTCGAAGGATGGCGGAGCTATCGTGGTTACCGGGGCTATCGCGGCTATGGTTATGGCCGCGGCTATCGCCGCCACCGGGACAGGATTGATGCCGGCGATGTAATTGCAGGCGCGCTGATTATCGGTGGGATCGCAGCAATCGCCAGTGCAGCTTCAAAAAATGCCCGTTCCAATGATTCCGATTATCGTAATGACCGGCGTTATGACGACCGCAGCTATGATGATCGTCGCTATGATAACCGTGACACCAGCGAGATGGATATGGCGGTCAATGTCTGTTCAGACGCGGCCGAGCGTCAGGCCGGTGACAATGCCCGCGTGTCCGAAATACAATCTGTGGCGCGAGACGGTAACGGATGGCGTGTCGAAGGCGATCTTTCAGGAAGTAGCCAGCGCGCGTTCCTGTGCGGCACAACCAACGGCCGTGTGGATTTTGTGCAATTTGACGGGGCCGGCCTAGCCTTTGCGGATTAAGCGTTAAACCGCTGTCCGGCCAAATTCCTGACGGGTGACGGGATGCGATGCGCTAAGTCCGCCGTCTACGGCAATGGCTTGTCCATTGACATAGGATGACCGGTCAGAGGCAAGGAACAAGGCAACCTCTGCCATCTCAATTGGGTTTGCCCCGCGGCGCAACGGGTTGAGGTAACCCAGCCGGTCCTCTTTGCCTTTTTCACGCGCTCTATCATAGATAAACTGGGTCATGCCCGTCTCTGTAATACCGGGACAAATCGCGTTGCAACGGACGTTGGATGTTGCAAATTGCTGTGACGCGACCTTGACCAGATTGATAACACCGGCCTTCGATGCAGAATAAGCCGGGCCGCCAGCCCCCGACCGGATACCGGCCACGCTGGCGGTGCAGATAATCGATCCGCCATGCCCGCTCTCGGCAATTACCTTTCCGGCATATTTAACTGCCAGAAACGGCCCGATCAGATTGACGCGCAACACTTCCTGCCACTCGGCAACACTGCTGTCAAAAATACCCTCAAACCCGCCGCCGATACCGGCATTGGCGAAAAAGACATGCAAGTCCCCGAACTTTTGCTCTGCGGCTTCAACCAGCATTTCAATGTCGCCTTCGGAACCGGCATCCGCTTTGATTGCAATGATATTTCCGTCAGAGCCTTTAGCAGTATCCTCAACCGCATCGGTAATGTCGCTGGCGATGACCTTTGCGCCATGCTCAGCAAATAGCAGAGCCGCCGCTCTGCCGATGCCGCTGCCCGCGCCGGTAATGATGGCCACTTTGTCTTGTAGATCTGCCATGGCTTTGCTCCTGTTATTCAGGCCTGTTTATGCTGCACCCGCCCGTTGTGCGACTTTCCATCCGGCCTGTGCAAGAGGGGTAACCCGGTCGGACATTTCGGAAGCTGCCGCACTATTCGCGGTGCCATCTACTACACGTTTCTTGATACCCTGTAAAATAGCAGCAATCCGGAAAAGGTTATACGCAAGATACCAATCCATTGGAGGCAAATTATCAATTCCGGATTTTTCACAATAGCGCGCAATGGCTTCTTCGCGCGAGGGAATACCAAGCGCATTCAAGTCCACATCTTTCAGGCCGCTTCGTCCTTCCGGCTCCATTTCATAGGCCATTAGCCAATATGCAAAATCTGCAATCGGATCACCAAGCGTCGAGAGCTCCCAGTCGAGCACCGCGATCACCTTGGGCTTGTCATGTGCGAAAATCATGTTGTCGAGGCGGAAGTCACCGTGGACGATACCAAAGCTCTTTTGCTCCGGGATTGTTTTGGCCAGCCATTCGATCAGTTGATCCATTTCCGGAATCGTTTCGAGTTCCGACAATTTATATTGCTGGCTCCACCGGGAAATCTGGCGCTCGCAATAATTTCCAGGCTTGCCATGATTTTCCAGACCGACTTTCGTAGGGTCATAGCTGTGGAGCAAAGCGAGAGTATCGATCATCTCGTGATAAATGGCTCGCCGCTCATCCGGCTCCATGCCTGGTAATGTGCCGTCCCAGAGAGTCCGTCCATCGGCCATGCCCATGATATAGAACATCGTGCCGATGACACTGTCATCTTCACATAGACCATAAGGCTTTGCTACAGGAAATCCGGTCGGAAAGAGTCCCGCCAGAACCCTGAATTCCCTATCAACGGCATGGGCAGAAGGAAGCAGTTTACCGAAAGGTTTTTTCCGGAGGACATAATCAGTGCCCGGCGTTTCAATCTTGTAAGTCGGATTGGACTGACCGCCTTTGAACTTTGTTATGGTCATCGGACCAGCAAAGCCCTCTACATTTGCTTCCATCCATTTGAGGAGACTAGCCTCGTCCAGCTTGTCCTTCTCCGGAACTTCCATCGTGCCGGTCATGTCGTCTTGTGGGTTCATACCAAATCTACTCGCCAATTTACCTGTAAGCGCGGTCCTGCGCCTGATTATCCAAATGTGATAACGGAACGTGCCGCGTCACCTTTTTTCATTTTCTCGAAACCATCGTTAATCTGTTCAAGCGGAATGGTTTCGGCAATGATACTGTCCAAATCGAGCATGCCGCGCAGATAGAAATCGACCAGGCGCGGAATATCGACCGGGAAGCGGTTATTACCCATGATGGCTCCTTGCAGCTTTTTGCCTGACAACAAGTCCATAGCACTAAGACCGACTTTATGATTAAGCGGCATCATACCCAGGATAGTTGCCATCCCTCCACGCTTCAGCGATCCGACAGCCAGATCACCCGATGCCGGGCGGCCAACGGCTTCGATTGCATGATCAACGCCGCCTTTGGTCATTTCGATAATCTGTCCCGCTGCATCCGGGGCCATTGCATCGACGACATCTGTGGCGCCCAGCTTCATGGCCAGTTCGCGCTTCTCAGGAATGGGGTCCGCTGCGATAATACGGCCAGCGCCAGCGATTTTTGCAGCGTTGATGGTCGCCAAGCCGACTCCGCCGCAGCCCACGACTGCGACAGTTTCACCAGGTGTAACCTTGCAGGCATTGAAGATTGTTCCGGCACCTGTGGTAACCGCGCAGCCAATGATGGCGGCACGGTCAAGCGGCATATCGGGATCAATTTTTACGCAGGCATGCTCATGGATCAACATTTGTTCGGCAAATGCAGACAGGTTCAGCATCTGTGCGACCGGTGTTCCATCCGGGCGAGTAATGCGCGGTGCATCATCCCCCAAACGCCGCGTATCTGCGCCAAGGCAGAGCGACATGCGCCCCGTCACACAAAATTCGCAATGCCCGCAATATGCAGAAAGACAGGACACCACGGCATCGCCAACTGAAACGGTGCGAACTTCGCTGCCGATAGCCTCGACGATACCCGCTGCCTCATGCCCCGGAATGGCGGGGAGAGGGTGCGGATAGCTGCCTTCAATAAAATGCAGATCCGAGTGGCATAGCCCGCAGGCGGCCGTCCGTATCAATACTTCATGCGGCCCCGGTTTGGAGATTATGACATCTTCGATTACGAGCGGTTTACCCGCTTCGACTAAAACTGCTGCTTTCATTTAACCCCCTCTTATCGTGTAACGGCAAGATCGCCTGAAGATATTTCATCCTTCATTTTGCTGCCATCTGCCGTTTCGGCATATTTGCCATATTCCATTTTTGCAATTGTCCGGTTGTGCACTTCATCGGGACCATCCGCGAGACGCAAGGTCCGTTGATGAGCATAAGCGCTGGCAAGGCCGAAATCGCCGCTAACGCCGCCGCCGCCATGCGCCTGAATCGCATCGTCGATAATTTTCAGCGCCATATTTGGTGCCTGCACCTTAATCATCGCGATTTCCGCCTTGGCATATTTGTTGCCGACTTTGTCCATCATGTCTGCGGCTTTCAGGCAGAGCAAACGGCTCATATCGATGTCGATCCGGGCCCGTGCCACGCGCTCGTCCCAAATGCTATGTTCAGAGAGACGTTTGCCAAAAGCAATACGCGATTGCAGGCGCTTGACCATTTTCTCAAGCGCTTCTTCCGCGACACCAATTGTCCGCATGCAGTGGTGAATACGGCCAGGCCCCAAACGGCCCTGCGCAATTTCAAAACCACGACCTTCGCCGAGGATGATATTGGATGCCGGAACCCGCACATCTTTCATCTCGACTTCCATGTGGCCATGCGGTGCATCATCATAACCAAAGACTGGCAGATGGCGTATAATTTTCACGCCCGGCGCATCCGTTGGCATCAATATTTGTGACTGCTGTGTGTAGCGGCTGCCTTCAAAAGATGTCTTGCCCATGACAATGGCAATTTTACAGCGCGGATCACCAAGACCCGAAGACCACCATTTCCGGCCATTAATGACATATTCATCGCCGTCACGAACAATCGCGGTTTCAATATTCGTAGCATCGGAAGAAGCGACCGCCGGTTCCGTCATCAGGAATGCAGAGCGAATTTCTCCGTTCATCAGCGGGCGAAGATACTGCTCTTTCTGTTCCAGAGTGCCGTAGCGGTGGAAGACTTCCATATTGCCGGTATCGGGTGCGGAACAGTTAAACACTTCGGACGCAAAGCTAACCCGGCCCATTTCTTCGGCACATAGCGCATATTCTAGATTTGTAAGGCCGGGACCTTCAAATTCAAAACTATCGTCAATATGGGGGAGGTTGGGGTTTGAAGGTGGCATGAAAAGGTTCCAGATGCCTTTTTCTTTTGCTTTCGCTTTTTCTTCTTCAACGACATTCAGGACTTTCCAGCGATCTCCGGATTCGTCTTCGGCTTTGTAATCGGCAACGCGTGGACGAACATGATTCTCGATATGCTCACGCACGCGATTGCGCCAATATTCCTGCTTTTCGGTGAGATCAAAATCCATGTTCCTGTCCTTTTTTAAAGCTGTTTAATTTAATTATGCAATTAACTTATCAGAGCCATAATGGCATTGCCACAAAGAAAGAGGCTCTTGTTCTTCGATTTATTCCGCAGGCGGTGACGCGGTTGCAAGTTTCGAAAGCCTGTCACTATGATCCTCTTCATTGAGCGGGAATAATGTGTAAGCCCATGTTCCCGTCAAGCCGATAATTGTAATTATCGTTACGAATATCAGAGCGAGATTGTCCACAATCCCCGGATCTACGCTACCGGGGACTGCCTGTTCCGGCAATTGGATAAAAGCGATAATCAGGCCCGATACCAAGATACCCATGCCGCCCACCATCTTTTGCATCAGCCACATGCCAGAGGAAAATAACCCCTCAGTTCGTTTGCCTGCGGTATATTCATAGGCATCGGTAACATCCGCCATCATGGAAAAGGTCAGTATCATGGCAGAGATACTCGCCCCAATCGCGATGATTATTGCAATGAACAATGCCGGAATCAAATAGGGAGACCCCGGTTCGGGAAACAGCCCCGCCATCCGCAGCCAATAGGGCATTGTGCCGAACACCACGGCAAGAAATGTCAGATAGGCCGCACCCTTAGCTTTCCCGATTCGCATGGAAATCGGTGTGACCAGAACAAAGGCCAGGATAACCCCGATAAAAAGGACCGCAGAATAGAGGGTAAGTTCAGTCGAACCAAATTCCCACACATGGGTAAGGAGATACGGTGTCATGGCGAAAGTCAGGCCCTGATTGGTAAAGGCGAAAACCCCCGCAAACATCAACAGCATATATGGCGAAAATCGAAAAGCGGCGAGCATTTGCGAGAAATCTTCCGCTGTTTCAGGATGCGCTTTTTCGGCCTGGTACCGATCCACTATCCTTCTGTGGGTGCTGGTGGCTGAAACCAGAACGGCCACAAACATGATTCCCGCACCGATAAATGCAAAGGTCGAATATCCATCCTTATTGAGCAGTCCGACCGGATATTCTTCACTGGGCACCAGGAGCACACCATAAGCCAGAACCATCATAACAAGGCCACTTGTCCAGCCAAGCAAGCTGCGATAGCGCACGATACTGGTACGGTCGTGATAATCCTTGCTCAGTTCAGGGACAATCGCCAGCGACGGAACTTCATTGGCGGAAAGTGAGAAGCGCACCAGCATGGCCATAGTCAGCAAATAGAAAAACTGCACAGTCGGACTGGCTTCGGGTGGATGCCACAGCAATAGCCAGGCAATCGCAATCGGAATGGCTGATCCATAGAGCCAAGGGTGGCGCCGACCAATCGATGTTCTGGTGCGGTCTGTCATCTGGCCTATAATCGGATCGATCATGGCATCCACAAACAATGCAATGGCTATTGCCAGGCTGACAACATCGGCGCGCATGCCGACAACCTGATTATAATAATAAAGCAAGAAAACGGCGAACCCGTTATCCTTGATTCCATAGGCTGCAGCACCGGAGCCATAAAGGAGTTTGGTCTTTAGCGGGAGTTTGCTGGATGTTTCTGTCAACGCAGGTTCTCCGGTATAATGGTGTCTTCAATCTCCGCTGATGTTCTCCGAATACCGGAGCTAATTATGGCCACAGTGATGCTGGAAGTGCCGCCTGTCATGACAACTCTTATGCCTTTAAATCGCACGCCATATTCTCCCGCTATTTTCGATATTTTTCTTTGAAGCATAGGCCCAGCGCGAATTGGCCGTCAATCGATTCCGGTAAGAGAATGCATTGCCGCTACGGAATCGGGCACGCGCACTCTTCTGCCATTTTTTTCTTACTTTTTCGGGAATCAGATGATTGAACGATAGTCCTGAATTGTGATAGTCAGCCCTTAACTAGATAATTAAGAGAGGTACCGTCATGTCTGACCTTGAACGTTTCCGCGCAGAAACTGCTGCGTGGCTGGAGGCAAATTGTCCACCGGAAATGCGTCAACCCGCTGTCGATGAAACTGATGTTTGCTGGGGTGGCAAAAACCCCACATTCAAACCGGGCCAGAAAGAGTGGATGGATATAATGGCAGCCAAAGGCTGGACCGTTCCCGACTGGCCAAAGGAATATGGCGGCGGCGGTCTGTCTCGGGCGGAAACCAAAATCCTGCTTCAGGAAATGGGACGCCTGAAGATACGTTCGCCGCTGGCAAGCTTCGGCATATGGATGCTCGGCCCTGCGTTGCTGCATTTCGGTACCGAAGAACAGAAGCGCCATTTTCTGCCACCCATCGCTCGCGGCGAAGTACGCTGGTGCCAGGGTTATTCCGAACCCGGTTCGGGCTCGGACCTCGCTTCGCTGCAAACATCTGCGGAAGACAAGGGCGATCATTACCTGATCAACGGCCAGAAGATCTGGACCAGCTATGCGGATAAGGCCGACTGGATATTCTGCCTTACGCGGACCGACAAATCGAGCAAGCACAAGGGCATCAGCTTCATGTTGTTCGACATGACAAGCGAGGGCGTTGAAACGAAACCGATTGTTCTGATCTCTGGCCAGTCCGCTTTTTGTGAAACATTTTTTACTGACGTCAAAGTGCCTAAAACCTATGGCGAAGGCATATCCTCGGTCGTTGGTGAAGTGAACCGTGGCTGGGATGTCGCCAAATACCTGTTGGGGCATGAGCGCAGCATGATTTCCGGCGATGGTTCCGGCGGGGCGACATCGCTGGGAGCCAAGTTTGCGGATAGCTATGGCCGCGATGACAAGGGCCGTCTGGATGATCCGATGCTCCGTGCCCAAATGGCGGAAATGGATATTGACGTTCTGGCATTCCGGGCAATGGCAGAGCGTTTCGGCGATATGTTCAAGGCCAATCTTTGCCACTTCGCACAGCCCAATATGATGAAATATGCCGGAACCGAAATCAACAAACGCCGTCATGAGCTGATCATGTCTGCCGGCGGCAGCGAGGTGCTGGAATGGGAAAGCGATGCAACGAATGGCGGGCTGACGGCTCGTAGCTGGTTACGGACAAAAGCGAACAGCATCGAAGGCGGCACCAGCGAGGTTATGCTGAACGTCATTTCCAAGCAGATTTTGCAGCTACCTAACGCCTGAGAACAGGCCGTTACCCCATATCAGAAGGATGAAAAGCGATGGCGCTTTACTTGAACGACGATCAGAAGATGCTGCAAGACAGCGCAGCGGACTTTATGAAAGGCGAGGGCAATGTCGCCCATCTCCGCGAGTTTCGTGACAAAAATTGCAAGGACGGGTTTTCGCACGCGCTGTGGAAGCAATTTGCGGAAATGGGTTTTTCCGGTATCCTGATTGCCGAAGACGAAGGCGGCCTTGGCCTTGGCCATGTTGAAGCGGGCGTTGTGCTCGAGGAAATCGGACGCAACCTTACCCCTTCGCCATTTTTGACAACAGCGGTTGCCGGTGTCGAGGCGCTGAACGCTGGCGGCAAAACGCTGCGCGACAAATATTTTCCCGGCATATTATCGGGCGACAGCGTTCTGGCGCTGGCCGTTGATGAAGGGGCAAAACATCGCCCCGAACGCATATCTATGGCAGCAACGCGGGAAGGCAACGGATTCAAGCTGGACGGCAAAAAGCAGTTTGTGGTGCAGGGCGGATCGGCTGATATGCTTATCGTTGCGGCGCGGACTAGTGGTAGCGCTGGAGATGAAAAGGGTCTAACCCTGTTCGCCGTTGATACAAGCGCGTCTGGCTTGACCAGAAACAGCGTCCGTCTGGTCGATAGCGCAATGGCCGCTCATGTCGAGTTTGACGGGGTTCTGGTCGATGCAGATGCCGTTATCGGTGAAGTGGATGACGGATCATCGGTTATGAAACGGATGCTGAACGCTGGCCGTTCCGGTGCTGCCGCCGAAATATTGGGCGTTGGTGCAGGTGCGATGGGCATCACAGTGGACTATATCAAGGGTCGTAAACAGTTCGACCAGATCATCGGCACTTTTCAGGCGCTGCAACACCGCGCTGCGCATTTGTATAGCGAGATGGAAATCGCCCGTGCCGCCGTGTTGAAGGCGCAGCAATTGCTGGATGAAGATTCACCGCAGGCCGAAATGATGGTATCCGTGGCGAAGGCTAAAGCCGGAAAAGCAACCGCTCTGTCGGTCAGGGAAGGCGTCCAAATGCATGGCGGCGTCGGGATGACAGATGAATATGACATCGGCCTTTATATGAAGCGCGATCGCGCACTGGCCGAGTTTATGGGCGACGTAAACTATCACACCAACCGCGTTGCCGAGATGCACGGATATTAAGGGATATATTATGGATTTTAACAAACTCTTTTCGCTTGAGGGCCGCGTTGCTTTGGTAACGGGCGGTCATCGTGGTATCGGACGGATGATTACGGAAGGTTTTCTCGCCCAAGGAGCCAAGGTCTATATTTCAGGACGCAAGGCCGATGCCTGTAAAGCGGCCGCCGATGAAATGGGTGATAATTGCATTGCTGTCCCCGGCGATGTCAGCAGTGTCGAAGGGTGCAAGGCCCTTGCTGCGGAAATTGCCAGTCGCGAGGAAAGGCTCGATATTTTGGTCAACAATGCCGGTGTCGCATGGGGTGAGGAATATCTCAGTTTTCCCGAATCGGGTTGGGACAAGGTGATGGATACGAACGTCAAAGGCTTATTCTTCCTCACCCAGGCGCTGCACCCACAATTGAAAGCTGCCGCGAGTTTTGAACGTCCAGCGAAGATAATCAACATTGCCTCTATTGACGGTTTTAAGGTCAACCCATGGGAAACCTACAGCTATCAGGCATCTAAAGCGGCGGTCATTCATCTTACGCGCAAAATGGCGTCCAAACTGGCTTCCGAAGATATTGTCATGTCCGGTATCGCGCCAGGCGCATTTGCTTCGAACATGAATAAAGCAGCCCGCGATCATGAGGATACTGTCGAAAAAGGCATTCCGGCAAAGAGGATTGGCCGACCAGAAGATATGGCAGCCGCTGCTATTTATCTGGCCAGTAGCGCAGGCGACTATGTTGTTGGGACGACATTGATTGTCGATGGTGGCATAGTAAACGCTGCTAATCCCGGTGCACGGATTGATGCATGATGCAAAAGTGACTAGTTAGTCAGAACCAATCCGGCTTTATCCTCCAGCATCTCAATTTGTGTGCGGGCGCTTAGTTTGTCACCTGAAGCGAGGCTATGTGCTCTGTATATAGCAAAAATCAGGGAATTTTTCCCAACGTGCAGCTATGTTCGGCTGCGCGCAAGCTATTCGATCGCCATTGTCACGCATGGTGATGACTAAGTTTTGCGTTTTAAAACTTCGACTCGTGCAGCATGAAATGCAAAAATTACGTTCAGATGCAAATCATGCAACTGAACGTGAGTTCTTATCAATTGAAGTTATTTACCTACTCGCTAAGTAGGCTTTAGTTGTTCGACAGGAAAAGTTTAAAAAAGTTTCAATAGGAAAAGTGATGTTTGATCGGCGTTTTTAATAAAAAGGATAATTCCAATGAAAACGCTTTTCAATATTTTAGCATCTTTAACCGTCACTAGCATCGTTTTGATGACCACGGTTCAAGTTTGACTATTTAAGGGTTTTTTCGGTCCCGTTTGCCCCACCCCTCTCCATATTGGGCATCGGGATTGTTCCGAAGGTCCGGTTCTTTCAAAACTCCTCCCGTTTGAAAGACCGGACCGACGGCTAATTCCTTCAAATTTAATCGGCACTTTGTAAAATCGCGACTATTCCCTAGTTGCTATCCTCTGATCAGGCCGATATTCCGGAACTGGACAGAGCAGGGCGCTCAAGCCTGCTTGCTATACAGAGAAGTTTTGAAAAACAAAACTTCACCAGCTCACCCCCATGTTTATATCTGGCATTTGGAGCGACTCATATATCTGTGGTATAAGAACCGTATCGGAAGGAATTTGAACCCGACCGGCGACAAGTCAGCAATGACCCGACGGGACGATTCAAACCCCGAAGATAATCGAACGATCAACTATATTCATTAGAATATCAGGATGATGTTTCGATTGGTGATTGGTAGAGATCCTGGAAAGCAAAGGTGTAGACCAGAGCGGACCGAATCGAAATCAATTACTGGGTAACTGGACCAATATCGGGTTTTAAACCGACACATGATTGCGCAAGCAATGATACGGAAAACCAAAAAACCTTTAACGATAATGGTCCGGAAACCGGATGCCAGAGATGTGGATGCCCAATTCGAAAGAGGGGCGCATCCCGAATCAGGCGCAGTGGGAGCCGAGACTCGAATTTATTCGGGAATCGACTCCCATTTTTTATGCTCCACTCGCTTCCTGTATTGTGACGCGCACTTCCTGCTTTAGTTCACCACATTTTCCCCCAATCTTCAGTCTAGTGATCATCGTCACAACAGCG
>JADKLW010000530.1_pt1 | contig 14923 bp, 16 predicted proteins | sample 8641881 | NCBI WGS metagenome assembly JADKLW01 (sample SAMN16272185, study PRJNA661076) | feces metagenome | isolation source: fecal sample from diarrhoea affected cattle B | host: Bos taurus | place: South Africa: Lokaleng Village, Mahikeng | collected 2019-09 | reverse complement strand
CGCGAATAACGGTGCGCCTTTTTTATTTCAAATCGCTGATATTTCTTTGAAATTTTCGCAGCGCAGCATGGCGGTTGACTTGGCGCACCCGCTTTTCTAAACGGGCGCGGTTAGCGGGGCTACTCGCTGTCGTGGGTAGAGCCAAGTTAATCAGCTTTTTGGCTGTTTTACGTTAGTTTTTCCAAGAATCACGACAGAGAATGGATCCGGTAATTCTGATGGACGATGATGCTAAGATAGAAGCGCTGAAAAAGCGGATCGATCAGGCTCAATCGGAAGAAGCAGTCAGATCAGGAAAAACCCAAAAAGGGGTCGATGATAATTATCGGCTTGGAAATCGGGTTTTGGCAGATTTGATTGCAGGAATTGGTGGCGGTGCATTGGTCGGCTGGGTGCTTGACCATTTTATCGGAACATCGCCCTGGCTTCTTCTGGTTTTCCTGTTTCTTGGGATTATCGTTGCATTCAGGAATATTATTAAACTCTCGAACGAGAGCGCGAAGAAGAAAAAGTGATTTGCGCGCCGTTTGAATAACAGGGGTCCATTGCGTGGCGGCTGAAGAAGGTAAAATTGATCCAATGTACCAATTTGAGGTACAGACGATTTTTGAAGGCTTTTCATTAGGTGGTCAGCAGATTGGTCTGACCAATAGTGCTGTCTGGATGTGCTTTGCAGTGCTCGTGCTGTTCCTATTCATGCGTGGCGGAATGAAGCGTGATCTCGTCCCCGGCCGCTGGCAGTTGATGGTTGAAGGCTTTACAGGCTTTGTCGACAATATGGTCGACGCCAATATTGGGCCCGCTGGCAAGAAATACGCGCCTTATGTCTTCGCGCTGTTTATGTTCATTCTTTTTTCCAACGTGTTGGGGCTTCTCCCCGTTGGTGTTCTTGGCCTGCATCCTTTCACAGTAACCAGCCACCTGACAGTGACCGGCGTGCTTGCGATTATCAGCTTCTCGATCGTGCTGATCGTTGGCTTTGCCAAGCATGGACTGCATTTTTTCAGCCTGTTCGTTCCGCAAGGAACACCTATTCCGATGATTCCATTCATCTTTGTGGTGGAACTGCTCTCATTCCTGGTTAGGCCTTTCAGCCTCGCGCTACGTTTGTTCGTCGCGATGACAGCAGGACATATCCTGCTAAAGGTTCTGGCTGGCTTTGTTATCAATAGCGCCAATGCCGGTGCAGGCTTCGGGGTTCTTGTAGGACTGCCAAGCTTTGGGCTGATGATTGGTATTAGCGCACTCGAATTGCTGGTGGCTGTTGTGCAGGCTTATGTGTTTGCATTGCTGACATCGCTTTACATCAATGACGCGGTTAATTTGCATTGATGAAAAACAAGACTTAATTTTCCAAACGATATTTTTTGAACAGGAGTAACTATCATGGACGCAGAAGCAGCAAAATTATTGGGCGCAGGCATGGCAGCAATCGGTGCTGGTGTAGCCGCCGTAGGTGTGGGTAACGTTTTCGGCAGCTTCCTTGAAAGCGCATTGCGTAATCCTTCAGCAGCAGATGGCCAGCAAGGTCGTTTGTTCATCGGCTTTGCCGCAGCCGAACTTTTGGGTCTGCTGGCATTCGTTGTCGCAATGATCCTGATTTTCGTTGCCTAATAAATGATATGAAACCGGCGGAGTGGCAGTGATGTCGCTCCGCTGTTTCAAAATTTTGGAGCCTTTGGTTCAATGCCTCAAATAGATCAAATCGCCGCAACCTATGCGTCCCAGATTTTCTGGCTTTTGCTGACTTTCGGGTTCACATTTTTTGTCATCGGTTTAGGTATGTATCCCAAAATCCAGGGCACGGTTGCTGCCCGGGACAAGCGGATTGCCGACGATCTGGAAGCCGCTCGAGCTGCCAATGTGGCAGCGGACGAGCTGGAAGAAAGCTATCGCGTCAAAATGGAAAAAGACCGGAGCGAAGCGCAGGCAGTTGTCGAAGCGAGCAGAGCGAAAGCAAATGCTGCTTCGGAAGAACGCAAAGCCAAGGCCAATGCTGAAATTGCTGAAAAAGTAGCAGCAGTAGAAGCAGATATCAAAGTCCGCGCTGGCGAAGCTTTGAAAGAGATTGAAGGCGTCTCCGCCGAAATCGCACAAGATCTGGTCGCAAAAATATCTGGCGCGAAAGTAACCAAAGCGGCAGCATTGAAAGAAGCAAAGGCGGCGTTGAATGGCTAACCCACAAATCCAGCAAGCAGGCGCACCTGAAGCCGAGAGCCCTGCATCATTGGAAGTCCAGGAAAATCTTGATTCGCCTTTGGATAATGAAGGCGTCCCCGTGACGGGCGTTGAAGCGCTAGAATCCGGATCGACTGAAGCGCACGTTGTGCCAACCGTATTTGGCTTGGACGCGACCGTGTTTGTGTCTCTGTCGATGCTTGTAGTTCTTGCGATTGTGCTGTGGAAAAAAGTTCCGGCAGCCATTGGTGGTTCACTGGATAAAAAAATTGCCGACATTCGTGAACAACTGGATGAAGCAAAGAAGCTGCGCGAAGAATCCGAAGAACTCCGCACGAAATATGAATCCCGTTTGCGGGCAGCAGATGACGAAGCTGCTGAAATTCTAGCGCAGGCTGAAAGAGAAGCTCAGCAGGTTGTTGAGGACGCCAAGACTGCGACGACCGATCTGATCGCTCGCCGCAAGAAAATGGCCGAAGACAAAATCGCGGCTGCCGAACGTGCGGCTATTGCCGATGTTCGGGCCAAAGCTGCTGGCGCTGCGACTATCGCTGCCCAAAGGCTGATTTCTGTCAAGCATGATGCTGTGGCGGATAAGGCTCTGATTGATAAATCAATTAGCGATCTAGGGACAAAACTTAACTGATACAGGTGAGTTCGGAATAAATGCAGCCCTCGGTAACGGGGGCTGTTTTTGTATGTACAGCCCATAGATGCTGGTATTAATCAGCGCCGACGCCTAGATATACAACATGTCCGGCCCGCAATCTCCCGACCGCTTTAACGAAGAAAAAGCCACTTATACCCTGCGCGGTAATGAGACGCCCGATCTGGAAGTGGGCATGGCTGCTATTCGCGAAACGCTGAAAACGCTGCCGGCGCGTCCAGGTGTCTACAGGATGCAAGATAGCCGCGGTGATGTGCTCTATGTCGGCAAGGCAAAAGCACTGAAAAACCGTGTCGGTTCCTATGTCCAGATAAACCGTTTGCCACAGCGGTTACTGCGTATGGTTGCTCAAACCCGGTCGATGACGATCATTACGACTGATAGCGAGGCTGAGGCGCTGCTTCTTGAGGCGCAGCTTATCAAGAAATTCCGCCCAGCCTATAATGTGCTGCTGCGTGATGACAAAAGCTTTCCGTTCATTTTGCTTCGCGAGGACCATGACTTTCCCCGTATCCAGAAGCATCGCGGTGCACGAAAAGCGAAGGGAAAATATTTCGGTCCGTTCGCCAGTGGTGGTTCTGTCAATCAAACGCTCAACGCAATGCAAAAGCTGTTCCTGCTCAGATCATGCACGGACAGTTTTTTCAACAACCGCTCACGGCCCTGTCTGCTATATCAAATCAAACGCTGTTCTGCGCCCTGTGTAGGCAGGATTAGTAAGGAAAGTTATGCGGAATTGGTTGAGGATTCGCGCAATTTTCTTTCCGGTAAATCTACGGGCGTGCAGCAAAAACTTGCCTCGCAAATGGAGAAAGCAGCCGATGCACTGGATTTTGAAATGGCGGCGCTTTACCGGGACCGATTGAAAGCACTGAATTTCATCCAGAACCGTCAGGCCATCAATGCGGCAGGGCTACCAGATGCGGATATTTTTGCACTCGCGGCCAAAGGTTCGAACGTGTGCATACAGGCGTTTTTTATTCGCGGTGGCCAGAATTGGGGGCATCGAAGCTTTTTCCCCGCGCATACGACAGATGTAGCGATCGAAGAGGTGTTCTCCAGCTTTTTGATGCAATTTTATGACAGGATGCCGCCGCCCAAACTGGTGTTGATCGACCGCGAGTTGCCCGATGCAGAATTATTATCCGAAGCCCTGAGTACGCAAGCCAAGTATAAAGTTAGTGTGTCAAAGCCTCAGCGCGGGGACCGTCTAAAATTGCTTAAACAGGCCAGCCGCAATGCCGAAGAGGCGCTCGACAGACGTCTGGCCGAATCCTCTACCCAAGCCAAGATCATGCGAGAAATGGTTGATCTACTCGAACTGGACGGCGTGCCTGAACGAATAGAGGTATACGATAACAGCCATATTCAGGGAACGAATATGGTTGGCGCTATGGTAGTCGCGGGACCGGAAGGTTTTCGTAAAAATGCTTACCGCAAATTCAACATCAAAAACCCGGATACAAAGCCGGGTGATGATTTCGCCATGATGCGAGAAGTGCTGGAACGACGCTTTGCTCGTGCCCAGAAAGAAGACCCCGATAGACGCAAAGGCGAATGGCCTGACCTTGTGTTGATCGATGGCGGCAAAGGACAGATGAGCGCGGCCCGGGATGCGCTTGAAGAAATCGGCGTGGCTGATGTCAACATGATCGGTGTCTCAAAAGGGCCTGACCGAAATGCCGGGCGAGAGACATTCCATTTTATGGACGGCCGAGAGCTTAATCTGCCGATAAACAGTCCAGTGCTATTCTATCTTCAACGGCTGCGCGACGAGGCGCATAGATTCGCGATTGGCGCACATCGACAAAAACGTAGCAAAGCAATCGGCACCAGTTCGCTGGATGAGGTTCCGGGCATTGGTCCGGCACGGAAAAGAGCGATGCTATTGCACTTTGGCACAGCGCGTACGGTGAAAAGCGCATCGCTGGAAGAATTACGAGCCGTGCCGGGCATATCGGAAGCGGTCGCGCAAAAGATATACGACTATTTCCATGGCTAATCTGCGGACCTCTGCAATAATCTGTTCGGTGCGCTCTCATGGCGAGCATGGCGCTGTCGTGCGATCCTTAACCCCTGAAAATGGATTAGTTGCCGGCTATGTGCGCGGTGCTCGTTCGCGTGCTATGCGGCCAGTGCTCATCCCGTCCAATATTGTGCAGGCCGATTACCGCGCGCGGACAGAGGGGCAGTTAGCATCTATGACTGCGGAGTTAGAGCAAAGCCGCGGTCCTTATCTTGGTGAACCGCTAGCCAGCGCAGCGCTAGACTGGGCAACGGCTTTAACCGCAGCTGTCCTTCCAGAGGAACATAGCTATCCGCAGCTTCACCTCGCTTTGTCGGCTTTGCTCGACGCGATATGTAGTGCGCCATCGGCTAAGGGGTGGGCGGAAGCGCTGGTACGATATGAATTGCTCCTACTGTCCGAACTGGGCTTTGGTCTTTCGCTGGACAAATGTGTTGTGACCGGGAGCTTGGTAGATTTGGCTTATATCAGTCCCAAAAGTGCAGCAGCCGTGAGCAGCGGGGCCGGTGTGATTTATAAATCCAAACTTTTGCCCCTACCACCCTTTTTGAAAAAGCCGGATAGCCCCGACTGGGATGACATTTTTGATGGTCTGAAAGTGACCGGCTTTTTCCTAAAACGCCATTTTTTTGAAGATCGCCGTAATGATGTAATGGCATCGCGGACGGTTTTGGTGGATCGATTGAAAAGGGTGGTTGCGTAATCCCGCCCAGCGCGGCAGGGAGAGCCAGCAAACTACAAATCTAGGCGATATATTTTAGGGAAAGAACATGCATATTGCAGTGCTTGCCGGAGACGGCATTGGTCAGGAAATAATGTCGGAAGCTTTGCGCGTATTGGATGCGCTTAACCTGCCTGATATGCGGATGGATCATGCCGATGTTGGCGGTGTTGCTTACAAGAATCATGGCCATCCTTTGCCACCAGCGACTCTGGAACTGGGCAAGGCCGCAGATGCTGTTTTATTTGGAGCAGTCGGGGATCCGGATTGTGATAATCTGGAGCGCCATCTTCGCCCGGAACAAGCAGTGCTTGGACTGCGTCAGGAAATGCAGACATTCGCCAATTTACGGCCCGCAAAAGCTTTCGCTGGTCTTGAAAGTCTTTCTGCCCTGAAACCGGAAATCGCGGGTGCTATTGACCTGTTGATCTTGCGTGAATTGACTGGCGACATTTATTTTGGCGAAAAAGGACGGCGCACTACGGATACGGGGCTACGTGAAGGCTATGATGTCATGGCCTATAATGAGGAAGAAATTGCCCGCATCGCCCGTGTCGCCTTCAAGGCCGCGCAAGGGCGGCGGAAAAAGCTGTGCTCGGTGGACAAGGCGAACGTGCTGCAAACGTCCGTATTGTGGCGGGAAGTGGTGAATGAAGTGGCGGCGGACTATCCCGATGTCGAATTAAGCCACATGTATGTCGATAATGCTGCGATGCAGCTCGTGCGTAATCCCGGGCAGTTTGACGTGATACTGACCGGTAATATTTTCGGGGATATCCTGTCGGACCAGGCCAGCATGTGCGTGGGTTCTATCGGTTTGCTCGCTTCCGCGTCGCTGGGCACGGGAACGAAAGGACTTTATGAGCCGATCCACGGTAGCGCACCCGATATTGCAGGGAAGGGGATAGCCAATCCTTTGGCCATGATATTATCGGCCGCGATGATGCTGCGCCACAGTTTCGATATGGAGGCACAGGCGGCCCGCGTGGAACAGGCCGTCGCAGATGTGCTGCATCAGGGCATATTGGGGCATGATCTGGGCGGCAGCGCATCCACACGCGAAATTGGCGATGCTGTCGTTGCGCAGCTTGCCAGCCAAGCATAGCAGAGTTTAGGAGTATTCGAATGAAAAGAAATACCGGCCAAAACCGCGAAATCACCAAAAAATGGCGCCCGGCGACCAAAGCTATCCGCAGCGGAACGATGCGTAGCGAATTCGGTGAAACATCGGAAGCGCTGTTTCTGACTTCTGGCTATACTTATGACTGTGCCGAAGATGCCGCCGCGCGTTTTAACGGCGAGCAGGAAGGTATGACCTATAGCCGCTTGCAGAACCCAACGGTGAAGATGCTGGAAGAGCGTATCGCTATGATGGAAGGCGCAGAAGCGTGTCGCACCATGGCGTCGGGCATGGCTGCGATGACAGCGTCCTTGTTATGCCAGTTGCAGGCGGGCGACCATGTTGTGGCAAGCCGAGCACTGTTCGGTTCCTGCCGCTGGCTGACCGACAGTTTGTTGCCGAAATTCGGGATCGAAACCACCGTCATTGATGGCCGGGAACTGGAAAATTGGGAACGGGCGATCAGGCCGGAAACCAAGGTATTTTTCTTTGAAACACCGGCTAATCCGACAATGGATGTCATCGACCTGCGTGCTGTCTGCGGATTGGCGCGGGATAGGGGTATTACCAGCGTCGTGGATAATGCTTTTGCAACCAACGTGCTACAACGGCCAATGGAATATGGCGCGGATGTTGTCGCTTATAGCGCGACCAAGATGATGGACGGGCAGGGCCGCGTCATGGCCGGTGCAGTATGCGGCACGGAAGAGTTTATTGAAACGACCCTGCTTGCCTTTACTCGCAATACGGGCCCGACTTTAAGCGCGTTTAATGCCTGGGTCGTATTAAAAGGACTCGAAACTCTGGACCTTCGTATCCGCAGACAGAGCCAAAGCGCTGTCGATGTCGGCAAGTTTTTAGAGCAGCGCGTAGAGAAAATATTGCACCCTGGCCTTGCCAGTCATCCACAGCATGATCTGGCAATGAGTCAGATGGAGGCGGCAGGACCGATCTTTTCTCTTTACGTAGGCGGTGGACGAAAGCAGGCTCATGGCTTACTTAATGCCTTGAATCTTATTGATATTTCAAACAATATCGGGGACAGCCGCTCTCTTATGTGCCACCCTTCCTCAACGACGCATCATGGCTTGGGTGAAGAAGGACGACTGGAAATCGGGATCAGTGAGGATATGCTCCGGATCAGTGTAGGACTGGAAGATCCCGCGGACATTATAGAAGATTTGGATCAAGCCCTTTCGTCTATTGGTCTTTAACGCTATTATGGGATCATGATGCAGGCATTTTTTCCGTATTCAGAAACTACCAACGGCGTGACCGTGCGGGTTTCTGTCACGTTTTTGCCGGAACAATCCGACATAGACGGACTTCGCTGGTTCTGGGCCTATCATATCCGGATCGAGAATGAGCGAGAAAGTGCGGTGCAATTGATGACCCGTCACTGGCGCATTTCTGATGCACGGGGCGGTCTGCACAGAGTCGATGGCGATGGTGTGATTGGCGAACAGCCGATCATTCAACCTGGCAAATCGCATGACTATGTTTCCGGATGCCCGCTCAACACGCCTAGTGGTGAGATGGCGGGCCATTTTGTATTTGTCGGCGCGCAGTCTGACATGTTTGAAGTGAAAATCCCGAACTTTCCTTTAACAGCGCCTACTGTAGAACAATGAAGCGCACACATTTACCGCTTAACGGGCTTCGCGTGCTCGACGCCGCCGCTCGACACCTCAGCTTTACACGGGCGGCCGATGAACTGGCGGTTACGCCGGCTGCTGTCGGACAACAGATCAGGGCGCTGGAAGACATGCTGGGCGTTGTCATGTTTCGTCGAACGCCCAAGGGGCTGGAACTGACTGATGAAGCCGCTGCAGGTCTGGATGCTTTGCGGTCGGGTTTTCTGGAATTTGAGGATGCCGTGCGGGCCATGCAGGCGGGACAGTCTTCACATAAGCTGACCATCGCGGCTCCGCGTGATTTCACCGCGAAATGGCTGAACGCAAAACTGGCCAAGTTTTCCAATGAGAATAAGGATGTCAGTTTCGCGTTGGTTGCATCTGAAGAAGGTGTCGAGTTTACCGAAGCCAATCTGGACGTTGCAATCGGACTTTCTGACGGCCCCGGTAATAATGAAGGCGTTCTCCTCGGAGACACAATGTTCGTTCAGGTGGCCGCACCAGGCAGCAAGGCTGGACAGAAAATTGACTGGCCGGGATGCCCTATTTCTGAAGATGAAGAAACATTGATGCGGGTGGCAGATGGCGGATTGGCGATTGAAGCCGCCGCCAATGGCTTTGGGCATGCCTGGGTGCCGAAAATACTGGCGCAGCAAGACATAGCAAATGGCCGGATCGAAGTGATTGGGCAGGATAGCAAATCGTCACGCGGCTATTGGCTGGTCGCTCCGCTACCCCAATGGCGTCAGAAAAAGGTCAAGGCACTGGTCGCTGCGTTGACAGAATAGTGTTCAGTTCAAGTATTATCGCTCTGCTGTCAGGTTCAATAACCGGTTCATCATGGTTATGAACATTTCAGCATCCACTGGTGTTTCTTTGTTGTTCCAGCTTCCCGAAACGGCATAGCTTTTGCCCGATTTTGATTTGGCTAAAAATGCAAAAGATATAACGCCGGGTAACGAGCCACCTTTGCCGCCAAGGTAGTTCCAACGCAAGGCATCGGCAGGGGGAATCATCGGATTCATTTTGAGGATTTCGTGGACCACCGGATCTTCGATTTGATTGATTAGGTTCAAGATGCCGGTAACGTCAGACGGGGCAGCGAACCATCCGATCGTTTCAATATGACGCGGGTTATTTGCAAAATTACCGATAGCAGTGGATTCTACGTTGAGCTGGTTACTATGTTCCTGCAACAACTGCATTTGTTGCCCGTCGCTTGCCGTCAAATAGCGCGAGCGTAAATCTTCGTTTCCCGGCATTTTAAGGGCGAATGTTTCGATTGTTTTTAGCATGGGAAGTGTTTTTTCGGGGGCGCTGTGACCAGATTCCAGCACGATCCTGTTTATCGATTCGCTTCCCAGTTGCTCCATCAATATATCTGTCGCGCTATTATCGCTTATCGAGATCATCAAAGTGGCCAAGGTCTGTAACGTCAGGGGACTATCGGACGGCCAGTTTTGTAAAATACCAGATGGCAGGGATTTTCTGGAAAGGGGAACCACATCGTTCCAGTTCCTGTCACCTTGAGCAATAGCTCGCGATAATGCAGCAAGAACATAGAGTTTGAAAGTCGAACCGACAGCAAATTGCTGATCGCGATTAAGGGATTCAAGCATAGTGGGTTGGTTTGAATCCAGATCTGCAATTTCAAAACCCGCTATACCCGGCAAGTCACGAAACTCCTGCGTGATCTTGGCAATATTATCATCCGTGACATTGGCGCCAGTGACTTGCAGACCAATTACCGGATAGGGCGGGCTGTCATCCAGCACCATTCGTACGGCAACGATCGCTTTTGCGTAGGTAATTTCTACTGTGCCATCTTTACCGCCATTCTGGGCATTAGCGGGAATGATCCGGCTGATATGCAATGGCTCGCCATATCGTGTTTTGAGCTGTGCCAGGGTGGTCCGAAACTGGGGCAGGGGGATGGCTTCCAGAAACGAACTGGCAAAGAATTGCTCCTCTGTCCCCGATCCTTTGAGGATGTCGAGCAGCTCCGAAGCGCGCTCCTGATATTCAGGGGAAGTTGCGACGATTTGCTCCGTCTGCACCGGGGACTGGGCAGTAGCAATAGATGAGAGGAATAATGCGGCGAGGGCCCAAAATCGGTTAAACCGATCAGGCATCAATCGCCTCTTCATCAAGGCTGGCCGCGTTTTGTTGAATGAAGTTAAACCGGTGTTCGGGGTTCTTACCCATCAATCGGTCTACCAGATCCTTTACGACAGCCCGGTTTTCATATTCCTGCGGCAGTGTGACACGATATAAGGACCGTGTCTGGGGATCCATCGTGGTTTCTTTCAACTGGTTGGGATTCATTTCGCCCAGACCTTTGAAGCGGCTGACTTCCACTTTCTTTCCTTTGAACGGCCCGTTTTCAATCTTTGCCCGCGCTTCGTCATCCTGAGCATAAAGACTTTTGCCACCTGCAGTCAACCGATAGAGCGGCGGACGAGCCAAAAACAGGTGCCCCCGGCGAACCAGTTCAGGCATTTCCTGAAAGAAATAGGTCATCAAGAGCGTTGCGATATGAGCGCCATCAACATCGGCGTCGGTCATGATAATCACGCGCTCGTAGCGCAGATTATCGGGATCACAATCCTTACGAATGCCACAGCCCAAAGCAAGCGTCAGATCGGCAATTTCTGAATTAGCAAAAATCTTGGCGCTATTGGCCGAAGCGACGTTTAGTATCTTGCCACGGATAGGCAGAATAGCCTGCGTTTTACGATTACGCGCTTGCTTGGCGGAGCCGCCAGCGCTGTCACCTTCAACGATGAATAGCTCTGTGCCTGCCGGATCGTTGCCCGAACAATCTGTTAGCTTACCAGGCAGACGAACTTTGCGCCCGCTGGTCGCGGTTTTGCGTTTGACCTCACGCTCTGCTTTTCGCTTCAAGCGTTCGTCCATTCGTTCCATGACAAAACCAAGCAACGCCTTGCCGCGGTCCATATTGTCAGTCAGAAAATGATCGAAATGATCGCGGATCGCGTTTTCAACATATTTTGCCGCTTCCGGCGAAGTCAGCCGGTCTTTCGTCTGGCTCTGGAATTGTGGATCGCGGATGAATACCGAGAGCATCATTTCTCCGCCCGAAACAATGTCATCGGCGGTTAACTGCGATGCTTTTTTCTGTTGAACCAGTTCACCAAACGCCCGCATAGCTTTAACCAGTGCATTACGAAGACCCGTTTCATGCGTGCCACCATTTGGTGTGGGAATAGTATTGCAATACCAGCTATAGCTGCCGTCCGTCCATATCGGCCAAGTGATGGCCCATTCGACACGGCCAGCACTATCGGGAAAATCCTGGCGACCGGCAAAAAAGTCGGTCGTTACACATTCGCGGCCACTTAGCTGTTCGCGCAAATGGTCAGATAGGCCGCCGGGAAACTGAAATACTGCTTCCGCCGGGACATCGTCACTGGCTTGCTCCGGATCGCACTTCCAGCGGATTTCAACCCCTGCATAAAGATAAGCCTTGGAGCGCGCCATCTTGAACAGACGCGATGGTTTGAACTTGTTACCATCGCCAAATATTTCCGTATCGGGAATGAAGGAAATACTGGTTCCGCGGCGGTTAGCTGTGCTGCCTACTTCCTCCAGCTTCGATACCGCAAGGCCTTGAGAGAAGGACTGGCGATAAATCGTTTTGTTGCGCGCGACTTCCACCACTGTATCGGAGGACAGGGCGTTAACAACGGACACACCCACACCGTGCAGGCCGCCCGATGTGGCATAGGCTTTGTCGGAGAATTTGCCGCCGGAGTGTAAGGTCGTCATAATGACTTCCAGCGCCGATTTGCCCGGAAATTTGGGGTGGGGATCGACAGGAATACCGCGCCCGTTATCAGTGACGGTCAGACGGTTCTGGCTATCAAGTGTGATCTCTATCCGGCTCGCATGGCCAGCTACAGCCTCATCCATGCTGTTGTCGATGACTTCGGCTGCCAGATGATGCAGAGCACGCTCATCAACCCCGCCAATATACATTCCGGGGCGCTTGCGAACAGGCTCCAGACCCTCCAGCACTTCAATGGCGGAGGCATCATATTCACCGGGCTTCGAAGTGGTTGGCGGGTCAACGCCAAAAAGATCATCAGACATAATGATCCTATAAGAGTGTGAGAGTCAGACTGGCAAGAGGCTTATTAGGCCACTTGCCAAATGACGTGAAAAATTGCGATTTGTCGCCTGATTAACGGACTCGTGGTCCACCAAAGGGGAGGGGCGGAGGAGCACGACGCGCACCGCGTGGTAACTGTGCCTGAAAAGCCCGTCCGCAATGCTCGACGCAATAGGGAAAGCCGGGGTTGACTTCGGCACCACAGAAATGGAAATCCGGTTCACCAGGGTGATTTATCGGCCAGCGACAAATTTTGTCGTTCAGGTCCAACAAACTCGTCTTGTCGGCGATTTCATCACTTGGTTTAGCAGGAACCAGACGGCGTGGCGGTGCGGGCGGAATGGGAGCCTGCTGATCGCCGGGACCCTGACGCAAAAAGCCGCCGGGGCCAACTGACACGACCTTTGGACCATCCGTTTTCGGCACTTTGGATTGTTGGGCTGCATGTGTGCGTGCAGCCGGTGTGGGCGGCGGCATAGCCCGGCGAGCAACATGCTCTTCTTTTTCCTTGGGCTTTTTGGTGGCTTTGACCGGAGGCTTTTTGGGTTTTACGGCGGGTTTCTCACCCTTGGTTGTCTTAGTCTTGGCTTTGACCGGCGATGGCCGCGATTTCAAACCAAGGCGATGCGCTTTACCAATGACCGCATTTCGGCTCACGCCGCCCAGCTCTTCGGCGATTTGGCTCGCTGTCAGGCCTTTTTCCCACATCTGTTTCAGATGATCGATACGTTCGTCGGTCCAAGCCATATAAAATCCTAACTAATCCAATATCGAACCCAATATAAGCTTTATGGCCATATATTCAATCATAGGAGATATGGGCCAGACAATATACTCAAAAAATATGGAGCATAATATGGGTTGTGATTGCTGCCCGGAGCCGATAGGCGAAAAGCCTATGTTAGACCAGCCCCAAAATAGCAATTACGATCATTCTGAATCTGTGGTGCAAAACTTTCTGGAACCGGGTGTTCCGGTCATTCGGGGAGTGAATTGGAGCGGCTTTCTCGCGCTATATTGGAAAGAAGTGCGGCGCTTTTTAAAAGTGCAGCTTCAAACTGTCTGGGCTCCATCGATAACGACGCTCTTGTTTCTCATCATTTTCTCGGTTGCACTGGGACGAGGCGATTATAGTGTCATGGGCGTGCCTTTCTCGGATTTTATTGCCCCGGGGCTGATCTGCATGGGCATGCTTCAAAATGCCTTTGCGAATAGCAGTTTTTCTCTATTGGTCGGGAAGATACAGGGCACAATCGTAGATTATTTAATGCCGCCTTTATCCGTGGGAGAACTGCTCGCCGGACTGGTCGCGTCCTCTGTTACCCGGGCCGTGATGGTCGGATTTGCAGTATGGCTGGCGATGGCTCTGTGGCCGAGCGTAGATGTCAGCATTAATCACTGGTGGGCGGTAATCTGGTTCGGCTTAATGGGCTCTGTAATGCTGTCTTTGCTAGGCGTGCTCACATCCATTTGGGCAGAAAAGTTTGACCATGCAGCAGCCGTTACCAACTTTATCGTTGCACCAGCGGCGCTTTTATCGGGAACATTTTATTCGATCGACAGATTGGCACCGACATTTCAGGCCATCAGCCACGCTAACCCTTTTTTCTATGCTATTTCTGGATTCCGCTATGGGTTTTTAGGCGAAGCGGACTCTCCAGTTTTGATAGGGTCAATAGTGCTATTGGCGATCAATGCGGGGTTATCAGCTTTATGCTATTTCCTGCTCAGAAAAGGCTGGAAGATCAAATCGTAGGTTTCAGACGATAGATATGGGATGACTTAATTCCGATGGATACGATGTAACTGGTACTTTCCACCATCCACTGCTTTGAATATACGCCCCACATCGGGATGCATCACGGGATCCCCACTATCATCTTCGAGCAGGTTTTGCTGGCTGACATAAGCGACGTAGCTGCTATCGGCATTTTCAGCAAGAATGTGATAGAAAGGTTGGTCTCTCGAAGGCCGCAAGTCCTCAGGAATAGCTTCATACCATTCATCGCTGTTGGCAAAAACCGGATCGATATCATAAATGACACCGCGAAAATCAAACAAGCGGTGTTTAACGACATCACCAATAGCGAAATCTGCCGCCAGTACCTGTGGGGTGCCTTTTGGAAGTGGATTGGTGGAAACAGGATGTCTGGTTTGTATCATATCTCTAATTTAATCAGTTACCCATTAGATACAAGACATTCATCAGTTGTTGCATAAGTGCGATTTTCGATGGGTGCATTGGCTCGATTACGGTTTCTCACTTGGCAAACTTTGGATCATAGTCTAAGCGCGGCTCTTTCGACGCTAATGGTTCCCGTGACCATAGCCTCCACGGCTGTTTGCCGAAGTGCGGAGAGGTGCCAGAGTGGTCGAATGGGGCGGTCTCGAAAACCGTTGTGGGCGCGAGCCTACCCAGGGTTCGAATCCCTGTCTCTCCGCCAA
>JADKLW010000529.1_pt1 | contig 14960 bp, 8 predicted proteins | sample 8641881 | NCBI WGS metagenome assembly JADKLW01 (sample SAMN16272185, study PRJNA661076) | feces metagenome | isolation source: fecal sample from diarrhoea affected cattle B | host: Bos taurus | place: South Africa: Lokaleng Village, Mahikeng | collected 2019-09 | reverse complement strand
TTGAGCAGCGGCGGGTTCTTGGCCCCGGGAACGCTGCGCGGGGTGAAGGAGAAGGTGGATCCTTTGAACGCAGGGTGACCGTACACCTCAAAGGGGTAGGGGGTGCCTCTGCCCAGGCTCACCACGGTCCCCTCGAAGAGGCAGGTGGAGGGATAGAGATAGATCGCGTGGATGTTGGGCAGGTTGGGTGAGGGTGATATCGGCAGTTCATACCGTGTCTGATGGGTATAGTTCTCACAGGGGATCACGGTGATATCACACACGCGACCCTGTGGCAGCCACTTCTCGCCGTTGATCATCAGCGCCAGCTCACCCAGTGTCATGCCGTGCACGACAGGGATGGGCAGCCAGCCCACACCCGACTTATGCTTCATGTCGAGGATAGGCCCGTCCACATACATCCCGTTGGGGTTGGGACGGTCAAGGATGATCATCTGCTTCCCATGCTCAGCGCAGGCATCCATCAGGCGAGCCATGCTGGCGTAATAGGTGTAGAAGCGTAGTCCCACATCCTGCAGGTCGAACAGCAGGATATCAAACGCCTTCATCCTGTCGGCAGAGGGTTTGCCACTGCCGCTGCCGTAGAGCGACCAGATGGGTATGCCTGTCTTCTCATCAACAGAGCTGGCCACATGCTCACCGGCATCGGCTGTACCCCTGAAGCCATGCTCCGGCGAGAAGATGCCCACAATATTGAACTTGTTCCTCTTCAGCAGATCCACCAGGTGCTCATCACCTGCCATGCCGGTCTGGTTGGTCATCACGGCTACCCGTTTCCCTTCCAGCAGGGGGAAATAGCTGTCGGTCATCTCAGCACCCACCTTCACTGCTGTCTCATCTTGTGCGAAGATAAGCGTGCTGAAGAGTAACGTCATTAAGAAAATATTTTTCCTCATCCTTCCTCAGTTTTTCTTTTTGCATATTTCTGCTCTGCATGCAGCTGGTTGAACTCCTCCTCGAGCAGCTGCAGCTCTTTTTTGATCTCTGTCAGTTTGGAGACCGCCTCAACCCTTTTGGTCTCGTCATCTTTTTTCGTTTTAAGCGTTTGCCGTGCCCCGTCGAGCGTCATCCCTTTCTCTTTCACGAGATGATAGACGATCTGCAGCTGCTGCACATCCTCACGGGTGTACTGACGGGTGCCGCCGGCCGTCTTCCTCGGGTTGATGTTCTCGAACTCCTTCTCCCAGAACCGCAGCAGGGAGACATTGACCGCGAAATGATCCGCCACCTCCTGGATGGAGTAGAAGAGTCTCTTTTCACTGAACTGGATTGGTTTTTTTCGTTTGCCCATAATTACTGTATCAATTTGAAAAAAGTGACCTTTGGAGATGCTGAATCAGTATTGATTAATCATTCCAAAAATAGTACTATTCGTGAGGAATGGCAAATTTATTTTTCAGCTGTCTCTCTTTTTGATGTTATAGATGATTGAGCTTGATTGTTCGGGGTTAAACAGAGAGAGCAGAAAACCGGTTGTGCCTGTCATGAATGCCCTCAGATATTTGATCATCGTGCCACTGCCTCTGTAGTCCTCGCTCAACAGCGATACATAGTAGGCATCGAGGGGCATGCGGTAACGTTTTATCACCTGCATCCTGTGTTTTGCCATTAACCGCTCCAGCGTGTCAGGAGTGAAGTGCCACAGATGGCGGGGTGTATCGTATGCCGCCCATTTATCCCTGTAGTATTGCGCATCGTACGACCGGTGGTTGGGCAGTGCGATCACCACCCTGCCGTCAGGGGAGAGGATCTCCCCGATCTTGTCGATGCGCTCATTCAGATCCTCCAGATGCTCCAGCACATGCCAGAGCGTCACCACATCGTACGATGAGCGCTCCAGCCCGAAGAAAGCATTCTCGTCTCTTACATCCAGCCCAAACCGGGTGATCGCCTTCTCTCGTGCCCTGTCATCCTTCTCGATGCCGGTGACAGTAAACCTCCCTTCCTTCGCAGCGTTCAGAAAATAACCGGTGCCACAGCCTATATCCAGCAGGCGTGCATGGTCTCTCTTCAGGTGTCGCTTCACCAGGCTGACCTTCCGCCTGAGCATCAACCGTCTGAAGAGATGATACATTCTGTTGGTCAATCCCTTGTCTGAGTCGGAATGGGAGATATATGCGGGAGAGTCATAGTATTTCCCGATCACATCCTCTGAAGGAAAACTGTTGGTAAAGCGGAATCCACACTCACTGCAATCGCAGACGGGAAACACCTCTTTGCTGGAGAAGTGATCTACCGAGTCAAAAACCTTATTGAAATCGCTGTTGTCACAGACAGGACATCGTTCAATTTTCTTTATGGACATATAGGGTGCATTAGTTGCTTCAAAAGTACGATTATTCATCATTACGGGCAAATTAAATACTCCCGTGATTCATTTCCTGTTCCATAAAACTCAAGAAAATAGTATCTTTGCACTTCAAAACATCAGAAGCATGCTTGTCTCACTGTCAGAAACAGGAAACGCCTGAAACGCGGAACGGTGAGTAGTCATGCAAACGCATTGAGATAATAAACGAATAAAGAGATATGATCAGTTCCAAAGAAATTCGCCAGTCGTTCAAAGAGTTCTTCAAATCCAAACAGCACCAGATTGTGTCGTCGGCACCGATGGTCATCAAGGATGACCCCACGCTGATGTTCACCAATGCCGGGATGAATCAGTTCAAGGATATCATCCTGGGCAATGCCCCTATCAAGTACACGCGTGTGGCCGACTCACAGAAATGCCTGCGTGTGAGCGGTAAGCACAACGACCTGGAAGAGGTGGGGCACGACACCTACCACCACACCATGTTCGAGATGCTGGGCAACTGGTCTTTTGGTGATTATTTTAAGAAGGAGGCTATCGCGTGGGCATGGGAGTACCTCACCGGGGTGCTGAAGCTGGATCAGGAACGGCTCTATGCGACCGTCTTTGAGGGAGCACCCGATGAGCAGTTGCAGCGCGATGATGAGGCAGCATCCTACTGGGAGCAGTACCTGCCCAAAGAGCGGATCATCAACGGCAACAAGCATGACAACTTCTGGGAGATGGGAGATACCGGCCCCTGCGGCCCCTGCTCCGAGATACATATAGATATACGGCCTGAGAGTGAGCGTGCAGCGGTAGATGGGCTGACGCTGGTCAACCAGAGCCATCCCCAGGTGATCGAGATATGGAACCTGGTGTTTATGCAGTACAACCGCAAGGCCGACAACACGCTGGAGCCGCTGCCGGCAAAGGTGATCGATACCGGCATGGGTTTTGAGCGCCTCTGCATGGCAGTGCAGGGTAAGCTCTCCAACTATGACACCGACCTGTTCTCACCCATCATCCGCAGGTTAGGAGAGATAAGCGGTACAACCTATGGTGAAGATCCCGCAAAGGATGTGGCCATGCGTGTCATCGCCGATCATGTGCGTACGATCGCCTTCTCCGTCACTGACGGACAGCTGCCGTCGAACGCCAGGGCGGGTTATGTGATCCGCCGCATCCTGCGCCGTGCCGTGCGCTACGGCTATACCTTCCTCGGTATGCACGACTCGTTTATGTACCGGCTGATCCCCACGCTCATCGAAGTGATGGGCGAGGCATATCCTGAGCTGCCGGCACAACAGACGCTCATTGAGAAGGTGATGAAGGAGGAGGAGGAGTCGTTCCTGCGGACGCTGGAGACAGGCATAAAGATGCTGGAGAAGAACCTCCCCGATAAAGAGGGAGGTGTGCTGAGTGGTGAGGTGGCTTTTCAGCTCTACGACACCTACGGTTTTCCGCTCGATCTGACAGAGCTGATACTACGTGAGCATGGTATGCGTGCCGATGTTGAGGGCTTCAATGCTGAGATGCAGAAGCAGAAGGATCGTGCCCGCAACGCTGCTGCCACGGAGACGGGCGACTGGACCCGCGTGCGGGAGGGAGACCCTCTGTTTGTGGGTTACGACAAGACAGAAAGCGCCACACAGCTGCTTCGCTACAGAGAGGTAAAACAGAAGAACAAAAAATTTTTCCAGATCGTGCTGTCGCGATCACCCTTCTACGCAGAGATGGGAGGGCAGGTAGGTGATAGCGGCTGGCTGATGGCTGACGACGGGAGTGAGAAGATCGTGATCTTCGACACGAAACGTGAGAACAACCTTGCCATTCATCTTGCCGACAGGCTGCCGCAGGATGTGAAGGGGAGCTTCATCGCACGGATAGATGTAGAGAAGCGTACAGCCACCGAGTGCAACCACACCGCCACGCACCTGATGCACGAGGCACTCCGCGATGTGCTGGGAGCGCATGTGGAGCAGAAGGGATCGTATGTATCATCCGAGCTGCTGCGTTTCGACTTCTCCCATTTTCAGAAGATGACGCCCGAAGAGATCCGTGCGGTGGAGAGAAAAGTGACAGCCGCTATCAGGGGTGATTTTGCTATCGAGGAGCATCGTCACCTCCCTATAGCAGAGGCGAAGGCACAGGGCGCCATCGCCCTGTTCGGTGAGAAATATGGTGATGATGTGCGCACCGTTCGTTTTGGCACCTCCATCGAGCTCTGCGGCGGCACCCATATCTCCTCCACCGGCCGCATCGGCACCTTCCGCATTGTCAGTGAGAGTGCCATCGCGGCAGGCGTACGTCGTATCGAGGCGGTCACCGCGAAGGTGTGCGAGGAGTACCTCTACGCGAAGGAGGATGCCCTCATCGGGATAAAGAGCCTGCTGAACAACGTGCCCGATATCATGCAGGGTCTGCAGCGCCTGCTGACGGAGAACGATGAGATGAAGCAGCAGGTACAGGATTTCGTGAAGGAGAAAACAGGACAGCTGAAACAGCATATCATCGACAATAAGGAGGATATCAGCGGTGTGACCCTGTTTAAGGTGGTGCTGCCTGTAGGTATGCCCGATGTGGTGAAAGATATCGCATTCCAGTTGAAGGGTGAGTTCCCTGAGAAGATGTTGTTTGTGGCCGGGGTGGCCTCCAACGGCAAGCCCAGCCTCACCGTGATGCTGAGCGACGACCTGGTGGCGCGTGGCTTCCATGCCGGTAATATGGTACGTGAAGCGGCGAAGCTGATACAGGGTGGTGGAGGCGGACAGCCTCACTTCGCCACTGCCGGCGGCAAGAATGCCGACGGGCTGCAGACAGCCGTCGATGCCATCGTAAAGAAACTAAGTGAGTAGGGGTATTAAACCCAGGCATTATGACAAAATTTACCCTTCTTCTTCCTTTGCTGTTTGCACTTCTTTCCAACCACGCCTACTCTCAGGAGCCGGCCGACAGAGTGAATCCCTTTATCGGGACGACCAACTACGGGACGACCAACCCGGGTGCTGTGATGCCTAACGGGATGATATCGGTGGCACCCTTCAATGTGATGGGCTCCGGAACGAACAGGTTCGACAAAGACAGTCAGTGGTGGTCCACACCTTACTCCGGCGACAACAGCTTCTTCACCGGTTTCTCTCATGTGAACCTGAGCGGTGTGGGGTGTCCCGAGGCAGGGTCACTGCTGCTGATGCCAACGACGGGTGATCTCAACGTCAATTACGAGGAGTATGGCAGTGAGATGAGTGAGGAGAGTGCCTCGCCGGGTTATTACACCAACAAGCTCAACAGATATAATATCCACACCGAGGTGTCAGCTACCACACGGAGCAGCATCGCCCGCTTCACCTTCCCCGCAGGGCAGGCAAACATCCTCCTCAACCTGGGGGAGGGGCTGACCAATGAGTCGGGTGCCTGGATGCGCAGGGTTAGCAACACCGAGGTGGAGGGGATGAAACTGCTGGGCACTTTCTGTTACAACCTGCAGGCGGTCTTCCCCATTTACTTCGTGATGAGGGTGAATAGAACGCCGCTCCGCAGTGGCTACTGGAAGCAACAGCGGGAGATGGGCGTGGAGGCCCAGTGGGATGCCACCAGCGGCACCCGCAAGCTATACACCCGCTACAGCCGTGATATTGCGGGTGATGATATAGGAGCGTGGTTCACTTTCGATCTGGAGGAGAGTGAGCAGATAGAGGTGCAGATAGGTGTCTCCTTTGTCAGTACCGAAAATGCCCGTCTTAATCTTGATAGTGAGCAGCCGGCGTTTGATTTCAGGAAGGTGAAGAGCGATGCCCGTAATGCATGGAACGAGGCGTTGTCGGCAGTGATACCCGAAGGGGGCAGCGACGATCTTCAGACGGTCTTCTATACCGGGATGTATCACACATTGATTCATCCCAACGTGCTGAATGATGTGAACGGTGAGTACCCGGTGATGGAGGGTGAGGCGACCGGCAAAACGGACGATACCCGCTACACCGTTTTCTCTCTGTGGGATACCTACCGCAACGTGCATCAGCTGCTTACACTGCTCTATCCCGCTAAACAACTCGATATGCTCCGCTCCATGGTGGAGATGTACAAAGAGGGAGGGTGGCTGCCCAGGTGGGAGCTTTACAGCCGTGAGACGCTCACCATGGAGGGTGATCCCGCCATACCGGTGATCGTGGACAGCTGGATGAAGGGGTTGCGTGATTTTGATGTGGAGGCTGCTTACGAGGCGATGATCAAGTCGGCCACCACCAGGGGGGAAGAGAATTTTATCCGTCCCGACATCGATGATTATCTTGAGAAGGGATACATCCCCCTGCGGGAAGCGTATGATAACTCCGTCTCACACGCACTGGAATATTATATTGCCGATCATGCCCTTTCGAGATTTGCATCAGCCCTGGGACTGCAGGAGGATGCCGACAGGTTTTACCGACAGTCGATGAATTACAGGAAATATTTCTCACCTGAGTATGGAGTCTTCCGTCCCCTCCTTCCCGACGGCCGCTTTCTCTCGCCCTTCAACCCGAAACAGGGAGAGAACTTCGAGCCTGTACCCGGCTTCCACGAGGGGAGCGCGTGGAACTACTCCTTTATGGTGCCGCATGATGTGCAGGGGATGATAAAGATGCACGGTGGCAGGAGACAGTTTGTGCAGAGGCTGCAGGAGGTATTCGATGAGGGCCATTACGACCCCACCAATGAACCCAATATAGGTTATCCTTATCTCTTCAGTTATCTGAAAGGCGAGGAGTGGCGCACGCAGAAGCTGACACAGGAGCTGTTGACAGAACACTTCAGGAACGCTCCTGACGGTCTCCCCGGGAATGATGATACCGGCACCATGTCTGCATGGGCGATCTTCACCATGATGGGCTTCTATCCCGACAATGCGACTGATCCCTCCTACACCTTCACCACACCCGCTTTCGACAGGATCACGCTGCAGCTTGATAAGCATACCTCTGCCACCTCGCGGCTGGAGATTGAGACCATCCGTCCCTCTGCCGGTGCACGTTTCATCGATAAGATAGTGATTGATGGCAGACGGTGGAGGAGCTACCGCATCTCACACGATGAACTGATGAAAGCGAAGAAAATCGTGTTCCATCTGAAAGAGCGTAAATAGGGGTTAAAGGTGGATAAGTGCCACCACCTGCTTCCATCTGTCGGGGAGCCTGTGGGCGAACCTGTGCACCTTCAGGTCTCTCCGTGCACTCCTGAGCCATTTACGCCAGATGAGCGCAAAGTAAAAGGTGAGGGGCATCGCGAAAAAATAGGCCAGGGCCAGCCACCACGCTTGTGTGATGAAGGCCAGTGCAAGTGACTGGATCAGGTCGAACAGCGGAACAAAGATCAGCCCGGAGGCATATCTCACAGAGGCGACGAACTGCTTGTCCTCAAACAGGCCCAGGAGCTTCTTTTTGATCAACATGGGGAAGATCCCGTTCAGAAAACCAAACAGTGCCAGCGGTGCAGTAAGGAGAAGGACTGCAAAACGGGCGGAGAGGGCAGCGCCGGTTGAGGGTTGATCAATGCGGTCTTTCGTCGTGAGACCCTCTTCCTTCAGTATAGCCAGCGCCTCACGGAAACCGGCAATCTTTGTATCAAAGAGGGGGCGGTTATTCTCAAACAGCTCATCCATCCTCTTTACAACCTGTAGTGATGCCTGCAGGAAACCATCTTTTCTGCCGTCAAACGCTTCGCCGGCAATCCTGTCACCGTTCCAGTCGATGGCATGCAGGTATTCATCATAAAAAGCATCATTCTGAATATTGACCACCATCGACCCGAGGCTTGTCTCCATCTCCTGACGCAGCTGATTGATCGCCTGCACAGGGTTCTCGTTGTAGATATCCCTGTATTTGGATACTTCTATGGGGGTGCCAAAGGTGATATATACATCAGACAGAAAGCCGGATATATCACGATAGTAGATCGACACGGGCACAATCTGGCTCCGGAGCTGGAAGTCACTGGATGCCTCCGTTGGCAGTACGATGCGGGGAACAGCTTTCTGTAAGGTGAGGAGTGACTGTCTGGGATTGTGTCGCGCCTCAGGAAAGATGGCGATGGGATTGTTGTTCTTCAGAATCCTGGCGGCATTGTTGAAGATCTCACTGTTCCTGTTGAGATTATCTTTACCGTCGTGCATCCTGAAAACCGGCATAATGCGCATTCCTCTAAGCATCCAGGCAATCACCTTCTGCCTGAAGATATCGGCACGGGCGAGGAAGACCACCTGCTTCAGGGAATAGGTGGCATACACCACCAGGAGCGCATCGAGCAGTGCGTTGCGGTGATTGGGTGCGAAAATGACTGCTCTCTCTTTCGACACATTCTCTTTTCTACCCACGAACACCATCTTCCTGAAGTTCACTTTTAAAGCGATGCTCACAAGAAATTTGGCGATTGCATAGCGAAAGTCGTAACGATAGATCATAACTTATTGGTTTACAGTGTTACCGGCCTGGCGAGGTGTCTTCTCCAGTAGAAGGCCAGCATTAAGCCGGCAGTGATATGCCATATGCCCCACCATGCCGCAATGAATGCCATGCCCCCCAGGTTCAGCTCAGGGGGGAAGATCCTCGGGTTGAATATCAATGCAAGCCCCAGTCCTGAGTTTTGTATCCCTGTCTCAATGGAGATGGTTCTACAGTTGATTTCCTCCACGTTGAAGGCTTTCGGTAAGAAGTAACCACTCAAAAAGGCCATTCCGTTGTGAAGCAGTACGATGAAGAAGATGAGATGGATATATCTGAGGAAGATACTGAAGTTACCTGCCAGGGCGGCGACGATGAATCCTACGAAGAAAATGATGGAAGCAGCCTGCACAGTGGTATCCACCTTTTTTGCAAAGCGGGGGAACTTCATCCCCACGAACATCCCCAGGATCACGGGGATGCCGAGTATCAGGAAGACAGTGCGGAACATTTCAAAGGGATCGATGGTGATAGGTACCAGCAGGGGGGAATGTTTCGCATAAAGGCCTCCCCAGAAGGCAAAATTGAAAGGAGTCATGAAGAGGCTCAGTATGGTGGTGATACCTGTCAGGCTTACCGACACGGTGATATTCGATTTGGAGATGGAAGAGATAAGGTTCGACACATTCCCTCCGGGACAGGCTGAGACCAGTATCATACCCAGTGCCACAGAGTTACTTGGCCTGATAATGATCACCAGCAGATAGGTCAATGCAGGAAGAAGAAGGTATTGCGAGATCACACCAAGCACTACAGGCCTGGGACGGAGGGCCACCGATCTGAAATGCTTAGGCTTGATACTTAATGCCACACCAAACATGATGAATGCGATCGCGATGTTCATAAGGTTGACACTCTCCTGATTGAAGTTCAGCCGGATGGTGTCCAGTTGTTCCAGATTCCCGAAGAGGGACAGTAACGGGGCAAATTGCATACTCTACTTTTTGATTTTACGGTTGCAAAGATACAATTAAAATAAAGCATAGAAAAGATTCATCGTTATTTGTTTCGTTATGAACAGTATAACGTTTGTTGTCTCTGGTGGTTAAAGCTGTTCCTGCTTTTCACTGCAGCACAACTTACCGTTACAGGTATAAAATAATGAACCTATTTATAATTTCTTTATCTTTGCATATGTTCATCAAACCAGAATTATATGAGTGCACCTCTCGCTGAACGGTTACGTCCGCAACATCTCGATGAATTTATCGGCCAGACCCACCTGGTAGGTAAGGGTGCTGTTTTGCGCCGCATGATTGACTCGGGAAGAATCCCTTCGATCCTCTTCTGGGGACCGCCGGGCGTGGGGAAGACCACCCTGGCCAATATTATCGCCAACACGCTGAAAGCTCCCTTTTACAAGCTGAGCGCGATCAACTCCGGTGTGAAGGATGTGCGTGAAGTGATAGAGAAGGCGAAGAACACCCGTTTTTTCGATAATGCTGCCCCGATACTCTTCATCGATGAGATTCACCGCTTCAGCAAGTCACAACAGGACTCGCTGCTGAATGCCGTGGAGACGGGCACGGTGACGCTTATAGGAGCTACCACGGAGAATCCTTCCTTTGAGGTGATACGTCCGTTGCTCTCCCGCTGTCAGGTCTACGTGTTAAAGTCACTCGAGAAGAAAGACCTTGAGGTACTCCTGCAGAGGGCACTCAGTGAGGATCATATCCTGAAAGAGAGGAAGATTGTCATCGATGAGACCAATGCCCTTTTTCGTTTCTCAGGTGGGGATGCGCGGAAGCTGCTCAACATCCTGGAGCTGGCAGTCGCCTCCGACAGTGATGAGGAGATCGTGATCAACGACAGGATGGTCACTGAACGCCTGCAGGAGAACCCTGCAGCATACGACAAGGGTGGTGAGATGCATTATGATATCATCTCTGCCTTTATCAAATCGATCCGCGGCAGTGATCCCGATGCAGCCATCTACTGGCTGGCACGCATGGTGGCGGGTGGTGAGGACCCCAAGTTCATTGCCCGCAGGCTGGTGATCTCTGCTGCTGAAGATATAGGCCTGGCCAACCCCAACGCGTTGCTGCTGGCCAATGCCTGCTTTGAGACGCTCCAGAAGATCGGCTGGCCTGAGGGACGTATCGTGCTGGCTGAGGCCACTATCTACCTTGCCACCTCACCCAAAAGCAACTCGGCCTATCTGGCTATCGACAGAGCCATCGCAAAGGTGGAACAGACAGGCAACCTGCCTGTACCGCTGCACCTGCGCAACGCACCCACCGCCCTGATGAAAGAGCTCGATTATGGTAAGGAGTACAAGTACTCCCACGATTATGACAATCATTTCGTGCACCAGGAGTACATCCCCGGTGAGCTCAAGAGCAGCCGGTTTTGGGATCCACAGCCTAATGCTACAGAAGCGAAAATGGCAGAGTGGATGAAGAAATTGTGGGGCGAAAAATAACCGGAAGGTTCAACGAATACAAACTGATCAATACCAGTCGGTACCTCTGTCGTAGGGTGAGTTGCGCTGTTCGTATTTCAGGTCCTGCAACATCGAGGAGTTGGCACGAATGGTGAAGTTGTATGATTTATAGGGCCCTATCGGTATAAAGCTTGCCGACATGCTCCAGCAGTGGAGGTTACGGGTGAGTGTGCAGTTGATGTTGGTGAACTTCTTCATATCGAAATTATAATCGGTGTTGAAGGTCAGGTTCCAGTTTTTCGTGGGCTGTATGGAGCCACTCAATCCGAAATTGTGCGTAAGCTTGCCGTTATACTCCATCCGCTCCTTATTAAAATCGCCATAGCCATAACGCAGTGAGTAGTTGAAGGAGACGTTCCAGATCAATGCATTCTTCAGATAGCCGTCATCGTCAAACTCTCCCATGGAGTTATCTGTTTCGGCGACTGTATTTTGTCTTCCAGTCGTTTCATAAGGGTTTTGACCCATTGTCCCGTCATCGGGCAGCTCTGCATCCGGATCGCGATCTTCACCCTCCTTACCCTCCTCTTCGCTTTTCTCACGGTTGAAGAGTTTCTTGAAGGTGTCCTGGTTCAGTGAGTAGGAGAAAGATGTACCCGTATTCATCAGCTTTCCTAATCCTCTGCCGTTGAGTACGCGCAGTTTGTCAACCTGCCGCGGGTTACCGTTCTGATCGAGTTGATAGATGTAAGGATCCCAGGTGGCATTGAGGCTGAGGGTGTATGATTTGCTCAGCTTAAGGCGTATGTTGGAGTTGATCATGCTCCACTTCATCGAGTCGGCCATCATGTTATAGTTGAAGTTGATGCCCAGATCATCGATGAGACTTATCTTCCGTGTGCCGGTAGAGTCCTTGTCATCTCTTATCTTCATCTCCAGGTTGTTCTTGAAATCGAAGCCGATGCTACCGCTCTGTCCCTTGGGAGCAGTGCCGAACATCATCTTGGAGTAGGGAGAGTAGGTGTATTCCACATCCTCACCATATTCATTCTTGTAGGTGTAGGTCTCATAAAAGTTGAATTTAGGGTCGCTGAAGTCGGGACGGTAATTGAGACTTATACTGGGTGAGAAAACGTGACGGATAGCCTGCACCTTGTCCCCGAACATTTTCCAGGGGGTATACATACCGTACAGTTTTGTCTGTGCACTGAGTGATGCATTGTAATCATACACACGCTTGAACCCCAGGATGGTATCTACGGCTACATTTCTTTTGGCAATGGGGTCCCACGCCTCTTTATGGGCACCGGTGTACCACCTTTCGGTATAATTAAATGAAGGTGAGATCTGTATGAAATCGAAAAGAGAGAAGGTGGCACTCACGGGGATGCTGTGACGCATGCCATTGGTCCAGTCACGAACAAGGTTCGATTTCAGGAACCTGTTTTCTTTCGTGGTGATGGAGTTACGGAATTCACCGGAGTAGCTCATCGATATTTTCTCGTACCATCGCTCATCACCTACCATCTCTTTTCTTTTGAAGGGATTGATACGGTTCATGGTGAGGGAGATGTTGGGCAGCGTGGCCGCGATGGTGGAGTCGCGCGATACCTGGTTGATGCTCATGGTTGCCGACATGCTCCAGGGTGAATCGGGAAAGCGCTGTGTGAGGTTGACACTCGAGCTCTTGGTGTTGTTGGAGGCCTCACGTGAGTAGAGACGGCTGAGGTCACGGTGATTGTTCCTGCTGGTGGAGAAATTGACACTGGCCGAGAGTGTACGGTACATGTTGGCCTTTGGATCCTGTGAGTGGGTCCAGTTGATGCGGAGGTCTTTTGCCACGGAATAGGCTTCGGGCACCACCTCCTGCAGTTCCTTCTCTCCTGTGGCTGTACTCAGGTAGTAGACGTTGACGTTACCCGAATACTTGTACCGTTTACGGTAGTTGGTACGTACGCCTGCACCCCACGATCCCTTGGTATATATCTCGCCGGTGATGGCCATGTCGATGTAATCACTCAGTGCCAGGTAGTATCCTCCGTTCTGCAGGTAGAAGCCACGTGTCATCTCATCGCCGTAACTGGGCATGATGACCCCCGAGGAGTAGGTTTTGGTGAAAGGGAAGAAGGCAAAAGGCAGCACTACCGGAAAGAGCGGCACATCGGCTACCACCAGCCAGGCAGGGCCGGTGACCACATCCTTGTCAGGCCGCACCTTGGCCTTTGAGAGGTTCAGGTAGAAGTGGGGATGATCGTGATTGTCGCAGGTGGTATATTTTGCATTCCGCATATAGAATGAATTGTCGGCATTCATCTTCGCCTCATTGGCAACAATATGTCCCTCTCCCTGTTGTGTGATGACATGATTGATGAAGGCTTTCCTTGTTTCAAAGTTATAACGTACCTTCTTCATCTCATACTCGGTACCTCCTTCCGAGAAGAGTGGATAACCAAACTCTTTACCCAGCGTGTCAAGACCGAACGTCGATTCAATCACGCTGCTATCCATATCAATGATGATCTGTTCCCCTTTGATACCCATCTCTCCATATTTTATATCGGCATCGCCATAGAGATAACCCATGTTGTCACCGGTGAAGATGATAGAGTCCTGGGCGGTATAGAACACGGCGGCCTGTAGTGTCTGCTTTTGTGGAACTGTATCCTGTGCAACCATCGTCACCGTTGAATCTGCCGGCATCAGGCTGAGAGAGTCTGTTGTAAGGATGGTGGAGTCGGGTAAGGTGACCAGATTAGTCGTGTCGGGCAGCAAAGGTGCTACTAGCAGCAGGCTATCAGACATTGCTGCTTCCACTGTGGTGATCTCCTGTGTCACGCTGTCAGGGGTGAGTTCTTTCCCTCCTGCATTTTCTACGTCCCTGTCAGGCCGTGATTCCGATGCAGCTGTGCTACCTGTCTGATCCGCTACAATACCTGCCTTACGGACAGATGAGCATTGAAAGAAGAACGTCAACAGGACGAAGATAAAGATATATCGTATAATTTGCCTCATGCGGAAAAAGCAGGTAGCCTATGGTTTTTACCGGCAAAACTACTCATTAAAGAATTAATTTGCAGCAAAATTAATAAAAAGAAACTTAAGACAGGTTGATTAAGGCTTTTTTAAAGAGATTGAAGTCGTTTGAGAGGGTATATACCTCTTTTTTTTGCTGCATAAATGCTTCCAGTGCATCCGGTAATCGTATGGGTTCGTCAATGCATTGCTCCACTGTCTCCCTGAATTTTGCCGGATGGGCGGTAGCAAGAAAGATGCCTGACTCCCCGGGCTGCAAGCCTTCCTTTAAAGCGAGGTAAGCACAGGCTCCGTGGGGGTCGAGCAGATAGTCTGTTCTCTGATGAACTTCCCTGATGGTTGTTCTGATCGCTTCGTCATCGTACCTGTAGGCTGAGATATCTTTCGAGATAGCCTGCTGATCATGATTGTACAGATCGAGGATACGGTCGAAGTTGCTGGGTGCCCCCACATCCATGGCGTTGGCCACGGTCTGTACCGATGCTCTCGGGGAGTATTTCCCCGTTTGGAGATACGCACGAAACACATCATTGCGGTTGTTGGCCGCGATGAATCGGTGCACAGGCAGGCCCATTCGTTTGGCGATGAGCCCGGCAGTGAGGTTGCCCAGGTTACCGCTGGGGACGGAGAAAACCACCTTTTCTGCTGATGCTTGCTTCAACAGCTGCGCATAGGCGTGGAAATAATAGAACGACTGGGGCAGGAACCGTGCCACATTGATGGAGTTGGCCGAAGTGAGGTTCAGCTGCATGTTCAGCTCCTCATCCATGAACGC